>JGI24025J20009_10002173_pt1 | contig 14367 bp, 7 predicted proteins | sample Cruoilmetagenom3_FD_20009 | JGI IMG/M metagenome (IMG submission 20009)
TTGTGATTGCTTCCCCTGATGCGATGCGTGTTGTGGGTACCTTAGGTCAAATCTTAGGCCCGCGTGGTTTGATGCCAAACCCAAAGGTCGGGACTGTGACACCCGATGTCGCAAATGCAGTTAAAAATGCTAAGGGTGGTCAAGTTCGTTATAGAACTGATAAAGCAGGGATTATTCATTGCAGTATTGGCAAAACAACATTTGAAGAGAATGCCTTAAAAGAGAATATGGAAGCATTATTGGCTGACTTATTAAAAGCAAAGCCTGCTTCTGCGAAAGGTGTTTACTTGAAAAAAATTAGTGTATCAACAACGATGGGCCCTGGGCTAGTTGTTGATCAATCTAGCATCACTATTGGCTAGAGGTTTCGTTTAGAAACCAAAACTTTGGATTGCTAACTTGTTAGCAATCGTCAAAGACCGTAGGTGCTTTTGCTTAATATCCTACGCAGACGGTAAGTCCTTATATGTTTTAAAGGATGGCCCCGTTAAAGGGTGCCCATTATGGGTTTTATAAATCGTAATAACTTAGGTTGTTACATACAGTAGTCAGGAGGTATATATGCCACTAAATCTTGAGCAAAAACAAGCGGTAGTTGCTGAAGTGGCTGAGGTAGCTGCAAACGCTTTTTCAGTTGTTGCAGCGGAATACCGTGGTTTGACTGTTGTCGAGATGACTGAGCTTCGCGAAAAAGCTCGTGCGTCTGGGGTATACCTTCGTGTTGTTAAAAACACGTTGGTTAGTAAAGCGGTTGAGAATACAGACTTTGAATGTATTCAAGATGCTTTATCGGGTCCGTTAATTATAGCGTTCTCGATGGAAGATCCTGGTTGTGCGGCTCGTTTGGTGAAGGATTTTAGTAAGGATCATCAAAAACTAGAAACAAAATTTGTTTCTGTTAGTGGTCAATTATTAGAAGCTTCAGAGCTTGAACGACTATCAAAACTACCAACAAAAGATCAATCTATCAGTATGTTGATGTCTGTGATGAAAGCACCTGTCGAGAAATTCGTCAGAACGCTTGCAGAACCACATGCGCAGGTGGTTAGAGTTGTTGATGCAGTCCGCATACAAAAGCAGGCTGCATAGGTATTATTTTTAAACAAATTTAAATTAAAGGGGTTAAGACAATGGCTGTCTCCAAAGAAGATATTTTAGAAACAATTTCAAACATGAGTGTTATGGATGTCGTAGAACTAGTTGAAGCGATGGAAGAAAAATTTGGTGTTTCTGCTGCTGCTGCGGTTGCAGTTGCTCCAGCTGCCGGTGGTGATGCTGGTGGTGCTGCTGAAGAACAAACTGAGTTTGACGTAATTATGACAAGCTTTGGTGATAACAAAGTATCAGCTATTAAAGCTGTACGTGGTATTACTGGTCTTGGTTTGAAAGAAGCTAAAACATTAGTTGAAAGTGCACCTGCTCCAGTTAAAGAAGGTGTATCTAAAGACGAAGCTGAAGAAACTGTTAAGCAGCTTGTTGAAGCTGGTGCTGCTGCAGAAATTAAGTAATACTTGTTGTTACTAAAAAGCTATAAAAGCTTTTAAAAGAATAGGGTCGGTAGTTTTTAACTACCGACCTATTTCCCGTTGTAGGGTATTAAATTTCTAATTTGTTCTGTGGAATACATTAGAGCTAAACGAATAAAAGGGTAAAAAATGGCGTACTCATATACTGAGAAAAGACGTATTCGTAAAACATTTGGTCGTCAAGAAGGTGCGATGGAAACGCCTTACTTGTTAGAGACGCAAATCAGTTCTTACAAGCGTTTTCTTCAATCTAACGTTGCAGCGAGTGATGAACTCGATTCTGTTGGGTTACATGCGGCACTAGGTAGTGTTTTTCCGATTACCAGTCATACTGGTTATGCGGTATTGGAATATGTCAGTTATCGTTTAGGTAAGCCAAAATTTGATGTTAAAGAGTGTCAATCCCGTGGCGCAACATATGCCTCACCATTAAGAGTTCAGGTTAGGCTAGTGATCTATGATAAAGACTCACCAGCTGGTTCTAAGCGTGTAAAAGATATTCGTGAACAAGAAGTTTACATGGGTGAATTGCCGCTAATGACGGAAAATGGAACCTTTGTTATCAATGGTACAGAGCGTGTTATTGTGTCGCAATTACACCGTTCACCTGGTGTGTTTTTCGATCATGATAAAGGCAAAACGCATTCATCCGGTAAATTACTATTCTCTGCACGTGTGATTCCTTACCGTGGTTCTTGGCTTGACTTTGAGTTTGATCATAAGGATATCGTTTATGTCCGTATTGATCGACGCAGAAAATTACCTGCAACTGTACTGCTTAAAGCATTAGAATTTACGAATGAACAAATAATGGATATGTTTTTTGAGAAGAACGTATTCCATCTTAAAGACTCGAAATTAACAATGGATCTCGTACCTGAAAGGCTACGCGGAGAGATTGTAAGCTTTGATATTAAAGTGAATGGTAAAGTCCTTATTGAAGAAGGCCGACGTGTTACTGCTAAACATATTCGCACTCTTAACAAATCTGATATAACGAAGATTGAGGTACCAAGTGAATACCTACTTGGCAAGATATTGGCCTCCGCAATTGTTAATCAAGAAACGGGTGAGATAATTGCAGATTTAAATGCAGAAGTAACCGAAGAAAACCTTGATGAAATCATTAACAGTGGTGCCAAAACTATCGATACGCTGTATGTAAATGATCTTGATAAAGGTGCATTTATCTCAAATACGTTGAAAATTGATTCAACCATTGATCAGCTTGATGCGCTTGTAGAAATCTACAGAATGATGCGCCCGGGTGAGCCGCCTACAAAAGAATCTGCCCTAAAATTATTTCAAAACTTATTCTTTACTCTAGATCGATACGATATTTCTACTGTTGGTCGTATGAAATTTAACCTTCGCCTTGGGCGCGATGAAATTACTGGACCGGGTGTTCTAAGTAATGATGACATCATTGATGTACTAAAAGAGCTTATTAGTATCCGTAATGGTGAGGGATCAGTTGACGATATCGATCATTTGGGTAACAGAAGAATTCGTTCAGTTGGTGAAATGGTTGAAAACCAATTTAGAGTGGGTTTAGTACGAGTTGAGCGTGCAGTCAAAGAGCGTTTATCCATTGCTGACTCTGAAGGCCTCATGCCGCAAGAGATTATCAATGCGAAACCTGTGGCAGCTGCAATTAAGGAATTCTTTGGTTCAAGCCAACTATCACAGTTTATGGACCAAAATAACCCGCTGTCTGAGATCACTCACAAGCGACGTGTATCTGCATTGGGCCCCGGTGGTCTAGCGCGTGAAAGGGCTGGCTTTGAGGTTCGAGATGTTCATGCTACACATTATGGTCGTGTTTGCCCAATTGAAACACCTGAGGGACCAAATATTGGTCTGATTAACTCATTAGCTGTTTATGCAAGAACGAATGAATACGGTTTCCTTGAAACACCCTATAGAAAGGTCATAGATGGTCAATTGACTGATCAGGTTGATTTCTTATCAGCGATTGAAGAAGGTCGTTATTATATTGCCCAAGCAAATGCTGAGCTAGATGATAAAGGCAATTTTGTAGAAGACATGATTACTTGCCGTCATGCTGAAGAGTTTGCGATTACGACAGCAGATAAAATTCAGTATATGGATGTATCGCCTAAACAAATTGTTTCAGTTGCTGCCTCAATTATTCCATTCTTAGAACATGATGATGCTAACCGAGCTTTGATGGGTTCTAACATGCAACGACAAGCTGTCCCCACTCTTAAAGCTGACAAACCGCTTGTAGGAACAGGGATGGAACGCGCAGTGGCAGTAGACTCAGGTGTAACAATTGTTGCAACTCGGGGTGGCATCATTGATGATGTTGATGCGTCTCGTATTATTGTTCGAGTGAATGATAAAGAAACTGAAACAGGTGAATCAGGTGTAGATATTTATAATTGCACTAAGTACACGCGTTCTAATCAGAATACTTGTATTAATCAACGCCCATTAGTTAAGCCTGGTGATTTGATACAAAAAGGTGATGTCTTAGCAGACGGACCATCGACTGATATGGGTGAGTTAGCCTTGGGTCAAAACATGATGGTAGCTTTTATGCCGTGGAATGGCTATAACTTTGAAGACTCCATATTGATATCAGAAAAAGTGGTTAAAGAAGATCGCTTGACGACGATACATATTGAAGAAAAAGTATGTGTTGCACGTGATACTAAACTTGGGTCTGAAGAAATTACAGCCGATATTCCTAATGTAGGTGAGGGTGCGCTGTCTAAATTAGATGAGTCTGGTATTGTTTACATAGGTGCAGAGGTTAAAGGTGGTGACATTCTGGTCGGGAAGGTAACGCCTAAAGGCGAAAGTCAGTTAACAGCTGAAGAAAAGTTACTTAGAGCTATTTTTGGTGAAAAAGCATCAGATGTTAAAGATACATCCTTACGTGTTCCATCAAGCATGCAAGGTACTGTTATTGATGTTAAAGTCTTTACACGTGATGGCGTTGAGAAAGATCAGCGTGCTATTGAAATAGAAGACGCTGAACTAGCAAGTGTCAAAAAAGATTTAGATGACCAGCTTCGTATTGTAGAGGGAGATACCTACCTAAGGGTTGAAAAGTTAATTCTTGATAAAGAAGCAGTCTCAGGCCCTGAAAAGCTTAAGAAAGGTACTAAAGTCAGCAAAGAGTATCTATCTAGTATTTCTAATAAAGACTGGTTAAAAATTAAGTTTAAAGATGAAGGCCTAAATGTTCAGCTTGAAGCAGTAGCTGAGCAAATTGAACAGCAACGTATTGACCTTAACGAGCTGTACGAAGAAAAGCGTAAAAAAATCACCATGGGTGACGATCTACAACCTGGTGTGCTTAAGATGGTCAAAGTATATCTTGCGGTTAAGCGTCGTATACAGCCAGGTGATAAAATGGCTGGTCGTCACGGTAACAAAGGTGTTATCTCAATGATCATTCCTGAGGAAGACATGCCTTATATGGAAGATGGTACACCAGTTGATGTTGTTCTGAATCCACTTGGTGTTCCATCACGTATGAACGTGGGGCAAGTACTGGAGACTCATTTAGGGTGGGCAGCTAAAGGCCTGGGGAATGAAATTGGTAAAATGCTTGAGGCCAAAGCTAAAGTGGATAAGTTACGTAAATTCTTAGATAAGGTCTACAACACAAGTGGGCGTCAAGAAGACTTAGAATCATTTAGCGATGATGAGATTGTTGAATTAGCTGAAAACCTTAAAGCAGGTGTACCAATGGCTACGCCAGTGTTTGACGGTGCTTCAGAAGCAGAAGTTAAACAAATGTTAAAGCTAGGTGGGCGTTCAGAGTCAGGTCAAGTTCAATTGTATGATGGTCGTACCGGTGAAGCATTTGATCGTGAAACCACTGTCGGCTACATGTACATGTTAAAGTTGAATCACTTGGTAGATGACAAAATGCATGCACGTTCTACTGGCCCATATAGTCTTGTTACACAGCAACCACTTGGTGGTAAAGCACAATTTGGTGGTCAGCGTTTTGGAGAAATGGAAGTTTGGGCGCTCGAGGCATATGGTGCTGCTTATACTTTGCAAGAAATGTTAACAGTTAAATCTGATGATGTTTCTGGTCGTACACGTATGTATAAAAATATCGTGGATGGTAATCACACAATGGATCCAGGTATGCCTGAATCGTTTAATGTGTTGGTTAAAGAGATTAGGGCGCTAGGTATCAATATAGAGTTGGAACAAGATTAGTTTCTTTTTCCTTTAGCATTTAGTTGAACAAAAACAGATAACAAGGAGATACGGTCTTGAAAGATCTACTCAATTTTTTAAAGCAACAAAACCAAACTGAAGAGTTTGATGCCATTCGCATAGGTTTAGCTTCACCCGATATGATTCGTTCATGGTCATATGGTGAAGTTAAAAAACCTGAAACGATTAATTACCGTACGTTTAAACCAGAAAGAGATGGCTTGTTTTGTGCCAAAATCTTTGGCCCAGTCAATGATTATGAGTGCCTATGTGGTAAATATAAGCGTTTAAAGCACCGTGGTGTTATTTGCGAAAAATGTGGTGTTGAAGTCACACTATCGAAAGTACGTCGTGAGCGCATGGGTCATATAGATTTAGCGTCTCCGGTTGCTCATATTTGGTTTCTTAAATCGTTACCGTCTCGTATTGCATTATTATTAAATATGACGCTACGTGATATTGAACGAGTGCTTTACTTTGAATCATTTGTGGTTGTTGACCCGGGTCTAACTACTCTTGAAACAGGCGCATTGCTAACAGAAGAAGAGCATTTAGATGCACTTGAAGAGCATGGCGATGAATTTACAGCATTGATGGGAGCTGAAGCGGTAGATGGGCTTTTAAAAGCGCTAGATCTTAATGCTGAAATGGATACCTGTCGTGAAGACATTAATGCAACTAAATCTGAAACTAAAATAAAGAAGATATCTAAACGACTTAAAGTGTTAGAGGCTCTAATTGCTTCAAAAAATAAGCCGGAATGGATGATTCTTAAAGTATTACCTGTACTTCCACCTGAATTAAGACCTCTAGTACCACTAGATGGTGGACGTTTTGCAACGTCTGATTTGAATGACCTATATCGTCGAGTGATTAATAGAAATAATCGTCTGCATAGGCTATTAGACCTTAGCGCACCAGATATTATTGTTCGTAATGAAAAACGTATGCTGCAAGAATCAGTTGATGCGTTATTGGATAATGGTAGACGTGGTCGTGCAATCACAGGTACTAATAGACGTCCATTAAAATCTTTGGCTGATATGATCAAAGGTAAACAAGGTCGTTTCCGTCAAAACCTTTTGGGTAAACGTGTTGATTATTCAGGACGTTCAGTGATTGTGGTGGGTCCAACATTAAAGCTACATCAATGTGGTTTACCAAAGAAAATGGCGCTTGAGTTATTTAAGCCATTTATCTTTAATAAATTGCAATTACGTGGTGAAGCAACAACGATTAAGGTTGCTAAGAAACAGGTTGAGCGTGAAGGACCAGAGGTATGGGATATTCTTGCTGAAGTTATTCGTGAGCATCCGATAATGCTTAACCGTGCTCCAACACTTCACCGTTTAGGAATTCAAGCGTTTGAACCGATATTGATTGAAGGTAAAGCTATTCAATTACACCCATTAGTCTGTTCAGCATTTAATGCTGACTTTGATGGTGACCAAATGGCTGTTCATGTTCCTTTGTCAATTGAGGCACAGTTAGAAGCGCGCACCTTAATGATGTCTACAAATAATATCTTGTCACCTGCGAATGGTGAGCCAGTTATTGTACCTTCGCAAGATGTTGTTCTGGGTTTATATTATATGACCAGAGAACGTGTTAATGGCTTAGGTGAAGGTATGGCGTTTAGTGATGTTGATGAGGCAGCTCGCGCTATTCAATCGGGAGTTGTAGGTCTTCATTCAAAAGTGAAAATAAGAATTGAAGAAAAGCATGTCGATGAATCAGGTGAGATTCATATGTCGAGACGTCTGGTTGATACAACAATTGGCCGTGCTCAAGTATGGAGTATTGTTCCTAAATTATTAGACTTTGACTTAGTTAACCGTGACCTTACAAAAAAATCAATTATGCAGTTAATTGATGCTTCATATCGTCAACTAGGTGATAAAGAAACAGTTATTTTTGCTGATCAATTGATGTACTTAGGCTTCTCAAACGCTACAAAGTCTGGAGTATCTTTTGGTATTAACGATATGGTCATTCCTGACTCAAAAGGGAAACTGATTAAGTCAGCTCAAAAAGAAGTTAAAGAAGTTGAAAGTCAGTATGCATCTGGTCTTGTTACTAATGGTGAGCGTTATAACAAAGTTATCGATATTTGGTCACATACCAATGAGCAAGTTGCGAAAGCAATGATGGATAACTTGGGTACTGATGATGTTGAAGACTCTGAAGGACAAACAGTCAAGCAAAAATCATTCAACTCTGTTTACATGATGGCTGATTCTGGTGCTCGTGGTTCTGCTGCTCAGATTCGACAGTTGGCTGGAATGCGTGGTTTGATGGCGAAACCTGATGGTTCAATCATTGAAACACCTATTACTGCGAATTTCCGTGAAGGTTTGAACGTTTTGCAATACTTTGTTTCAACACATGGAGCGCGTAAAGGTTTGGCTGATACTGCGCTTAAAACAGCTAATGCAGGATATTTGACACGTCGATTGGTGGATGTTGCTCAAGACATGGTTGTATTAGCTGATGATTGCGGTACTGAAAATGGTTTAGAAGTAACACCTCTAATTGAAGGTGGAGAAGTAGTTGAGCCACTGGGTAATTTAATTCTTGGACGCGTTATTGCACAAGATGTTGTGAGTGCGGCAACGAATGAAATAGTGGTCGAAAGAAATACACTTATTGACGAAGCTTGGGTTGAAAAACTAGAGCAAAATGGTATTGATAAGGTTATTGTTCGCTCTGCGATCAGCTGTGAAAACAGAAAAGGCATCTGTAAAATGTGTTATGGCCGTGATTTAGCTCGTGGTCATCTGGTTAATCTGGGTGAAGCAGTTGGTGTTGTTGCAGCTCAATCAATTGGTGAGCCAGGTACTCAGTTAACCATGCGTACATTCCATATTGGTGGTGCTGCATCTAGTTCAGCAGCTATCAATAGTATTCAAATAAAATCTGAAGGTACTTTAACCTTTAACGATAAACTGAAAACAATTGAGAATAAAGATCAGAAGCTGGTTGTTATTTCTCGGTCTGGAGAAATCAGTGTAGTCGACGAATATGGTCGCACACGAGAGAATTATAAAATTCCATATGGTTCAGAGCTAGCCGCGAAAGAAAATGATAGGTTATCTGCAGGTTCAGTTTTAGCAACTTGGGATCCGCATACTCACCCAGTGATTACAGAGGTGGCAGGTAAAGTCATCTTTACCGATTTTGTTGACGGGGTGTCTGTTCAGCAACATTCAGATGATATTACCGGTTTGACATCTTTAGTTGTCACTGATGCCAAGCAACGTGGAAGTAGTGGTAAAGATTTACGCCCCGCTATTACACTGGTTGATACCAATGGTGAGCCAGTCTGTATCCCAGGTACAACAATTGCTGCCCATTATGTTATGCCAGCTGGAGCGGTGGTAATTGTGACTGATGGTATGGATGTAGAAAGCGCAGATATTTTGGCGCGTATACCACAAGAGTCCAGTAAAACACGTGATATTACAGGCGGTCTGCCAAGAGTAGCAGATCTTTTTGAGGCACGTAAAACAAAAGACCCTGCTATATTGGCAGAAATGACTGGGACCGTATCCTTTGGTAAAGAAACTAAAGGTAAGCGTCGTTTGGTAGTCACTGATAAAGATGGCGAGACTAAAGAACTACTAATACCTAAGTGGAGACACATTACGGTATTTGAAGGGGAGCATGTTGAGCAAGGCGAAACCATTGCCGAAGGTGAGTTAACGCCGCATGACATTCTGAGGCTACGAGGGGTGTTTGAATTAGCTAGATACTTAGTTAACGAAATTCAAGATGTTTATCGATTACAGGGTGTGAAAATTAATGATAAGCACATTGAGGTTATCATTAGACAAATGCTCCGCAAAGTCGAAATTACAGCAGGTGGTGATAGTAGCTTTATTAAAGGTGAGCAAGTTGAGAAAACTCGTTTCCTTGAGGTCAATGATCAGCTTGAATCAGAAGGTAAGGTACCTGCAACAGCAGATAATGTGTTGTTGGGTATTACTAAAGCTTCATTAGCTACTGAATCATTTGTCTCCGCTGCATCCTTCCAAGAAACCACACGAGTGTTAACGGATGCAGCAGTACGAGGTACTCGAGATGATCTGCATGGACTAAAAGAAAATGTGATTGTAGGTCGATTAATACCTGCAGGAACAGGATTAGCGCATCACTTAGACCGAAGGAAAAATAAGGCATCATCATTGATTCCTGAAATGGTTGAAGAAGTAACGACAGCTGCAGTTCACGATGAGGCAGAAGAGGCGCTTAAGCAAGCACTTAATATGCAAGAATAAAAAAATAGGTATTAAAGGAGCCAACTCAGCGATTGGGTTGGCTTTTTTATATAAAGAGCAATTACGCTGTCATTCTGCTTGACAGTAAAGCAATATCTGCCTAAAATTCCCGCTCTTCAGTGGATTGGATTTTCATCTTACTGAAACAACCTAAATTAATATTTTTAAAAGTGCACATTAATTAAGATGTGTAGAAAAAGATTCAAACGAGTTTTTGGAGCTCTAAATAAGATATGACCACTATTAACCAATTAGTTCGTAAACCTAGAAAGCGAAAGGTAGAAAAAAGTAACGTACCTGCTCTAGAAGCATGTCCACAAAGAAGAGGTGTGTGTACACGTGTGTATACTACTACTCCAAAGAAACCAAACTCAGCGCTTCGTAAAGTAGCACGTGTAAGGTTGACTAATGGTGCCGAAGTAACCAGTTATATCGGTGGAGAAGGTCATAATCTGCAAGAACACTCGGTTGTATTGATTCGTGGCGGTCGTGTAAAGGATTTACCTGGTGTGCGTTACCACGTAGTTCGAGGCAGCCTTGATACATCAGGAGTTGAGGCGCGTCGTAGAGGACGTTCTAAATATGGTGCAAAGCGCCCTAAAAACTAATTAAACGAGTTTAAATAATGTCTAGAAGAAAAAAAGCAATTAAACGTGAGATCCTCCCAGATCCTAAATTTAGCAATTTAGTATTAGCAAAATTTATGAACATGATTATGGTTGATGGAAAGAAATCAATTGCTGAGAAGATCGTGTATGGCGCACTAGAAACTATTGAAGGAAAAGGACATGCTGAGCCAGTTGATGCTTTGATACAGGCTCTAGAGAAGGTTCAACCAGCGGTTGAAGTTAAATCTAGACGTGTTGGTGGTGCGACGTATCAGGTGCCGGTTGAGGTTCGTCCTAACAGAAGAATGGGTTTGTCTATGAGATGGATGATAGACGCATCAAGAAAAAGAAGTGAGCGTTCTATGTCAGCAAGGTTGGCTGGTGAAGTGATCGATGCACTAGAGAGTAGAGGTTCTGCGTTCAAGAAACGTGAAGATACACACCGTATGGCAGAAGCTAATAAAGCCTTCTCGCACTTCCGCTGGTAAATATATTTAGTAAAGTTTAGGAAAAAAGATGCCTCGCACTACTCCAATAGATTTTTATCGGAATATTGGCATCATGGCTCATATTGATGCTGGTAAGACCACAACAACAGAGCGGATTTTGTTTTACACCGGCGTGTCACATAAGATTGGAGAAGTTCATGATGGTGCCGCGACGATGGACTGGATGGAGCAAGAGCAAGAGCGTGGCATTACCATAACATCGGCAGCTACAACATGTTTTTGGTCTGGGATGGATAGTCAATATGATGCCCATCGTATTAATATTATTGATACCCCAGGCCATGTCGACTTCACTATTGAAGTCGAGAGATCGTTAAGAGTTTTGGATGGAGCCTGTGCGGTTTTCTGTGCGGTAGGTGGAGTAGAGCCTCAATCTGAAACAGTTTGGAGGCAAGCTGATAAATACAACGTTCCGCGAGTTGCGTTTATAAACAAAATGGATAGAGCGGGTGCTGACTTTATGCGAGTCGTGGATCAGCTGAAAGAAAGATTAGGGTGTAATGCGGTTCCATTGCAGTGTGCCATAGGTGCTGAAGATGGCTTCAAGGGCGTCGTTGATTTAATCAACATGAAGGCTATTTACTGGAGTGAAGAGGATAAGGGTATTTCTCATATAAAGGATGAAATACCAGAAGAGTTAAAAGATAAGTGTCAGGTGCTTCGAGAAGAACTAGTAGAGGTGGCTGCAGAAGGTAATGATGAGTTGATGGAGTTATATCTTGATACTGGTGAATTATCGAATGATGAAATTAAGCAGGGTTTGCGCTTACGTACCCTTAATAATGAAATTGTTTTAGTGTTGTGTGGTAGTGCATTCAAGAATAAAGGTGTGCAGGCGGTTCTTGATGCAGTTGTAGAGTATTTGCCGTCACCATTAGATGTGCCAGCTATTACAGGGGTTGTAGAGGATGAGGGTGATGAGCCCGATTCTAGACCGGCAGATGATAAAGCTGCATTTTCTGCTTTAGCGTTTAAGATAGCTACGGATCCATTTGTAGGTACGTTAACGTTTTTTAGGGTGTATTCTGGGGTTCTTAAAACCGGTGATACAGTTTTTAACCCGATTAAGAATAAGAAAGAACGTATTGGTCGTTTGGTGCAAATGCATTCAAATGATAGGAAAGAAGTTAAAGAAGTATATGCTGGAGATATTGCTGCAGCGATTGGGCTTAAGGATGTCACTACAGGTGATACCTTATGTGCAATAAATGATTCTATTACGCTTGAGCGTATGGAGTTCCCGGATCCTGTGATATCAATTGCAGTTGAGCCGCGAACCATACAAGATCAAGATAAAATGGCAGTTGCGTTAAGTAAACTGGCTCAAGAGGATCCGTCGTTTAAAGTGCATACTGATGACGAGTCAGGGCAGACAATTATTTCTGGTATGGGTGAGTTGCATCTGGAGATTATTGTAGATCGGTTGCAAAGAGAGTTTAACGTGGTAGCTAATGTGGGTACGCCTCAGGTTGCTTATCGTGAGACTATTAATAAGAGTGTTAAGCAAGAAGGTAAGTTTGTAAGGCAGTCGGGTGGCAAAGGTCAATACGGACATGTATGGCTTAAGATTGAACCGCTTGAAGGTAAAGAGTACGAGTTTGTAGATGCTGTTGTTGGAGGTACGGTTCCTAAGGAGTTTATAGGTGCGGTCGAGGCAGGCGTTAAAGAGCAAATGAAAAATGGTGTTTTAGCGGGTTATCCCATGATCAATATAAAGGTTACTTTATATGATGGTTCATATCATGATGTTGACTCTAACGAAATGGCGTTTAAAATAGCGGGTTCTCTTGGATTTAAAGATGGGGCTGCTAAAGCAAGTCCATCTGTTTTAGAACCGATGATGAAAGTTGAGGTGGTAACACCTGAAGACTATATGGGTCATGTTGTTGGTGATCTAAATAAGCGTAGAGGAATCATCCACGGTATGGCGGATGCTCCTGCTGGCAAGACTGTTGACGCAGAAGTGCCGTTAGCAGAGATGTTTGGTTATGCGACTGATTTAAGGTCTGCAACACAAGGTAGGGCAACTTACAGCATGATGTTTGATAAATATGCAGAAGTTCCTAAAGCCTTAGAAGAAAAGATTAAGAGCAGAATTTTTTATTAATATTAAGTAATGACGGGTATTTACAATGTCTAAAGAAAAATTTGAAAGAAATAAGCCCCATGTAAACGTTGGTACGATTGGCCACGTTGATCACGGAAAAACAACCTTAACAGCAGCATTAACAAAAGTAATGGCTGAAGCGATGGGCGGAGAAGTCAAAGCATTTGATGAAATCGACAACGCACCAGAAGAACGTGAGCGTGGTATTACCATCGCAACATCACACGTAGAGTATGAGTCAAACACACGTCATTACGCACACGTAGACTGCCCAGGACACGCCGATTACGTAAAAAACATGATCACAGGTGCTGCTCAAATGGACGGCGCTATCTTAGTATGTTCAGCTGCTGATGGCCCAATGCCACAAACACGTGAGCATATCCTTCTTTCTCGCCAAGTGGGCGTTCCTTACATCGTTGTTTTCTTGAATAAAGCAGACATGGTGGATGATGAAGAGCTACTTGAGCTAGTAGAAATGGAAGTACGTGAGCTATTGGACATGTATGAATTTCCAGGAGATGATACACCGATCATCACAGGCTCAGCACTTAAGGCACTTGAAGGCGACACATCAGATATTGGTGTCCCATCAGTCCTTAAATTAGTAGAAGCACTAGATAGTTACATCCCGTTACCAGAACGTGCGGTAGATGGAGACTTCCTAATGCCTGTAGAAGACGTGTTCTCAATCTCAGGACGTGGCACGGTAGTAACCGGTCGTATTGAACGTGGTGTGATCAACGTCGGTGAAGAAATTGAAATCGTTGGAGTTAAGGATACAGAAACTACAACCTGTACCGGTGTTGAAATGTTCCGCAAATTGTTGGATCAAGGTGAAGCAGGCGACAATGTTGGTATCTTATTACGTGGCACAAAGCGTGAAGACGTTGAACGTGGTCAAGTGTTAGCAAAACCAGGTTCAATCACACCGCACACACACTTCGAAGCAGAAGTCTATGTGCTTGGTAAAGATGAAGGTGGTCGTCACACACCATTCTTCAACGGATACCGTCCACAGTTCTACTTTAGAACCACAGACGTCACAGGCGCATGTGATTTACCAGAAGGCATCGAAATGGTTATGCCAGGTGATAACGTGCAAATGACAGTTAAACTAATCAACCCAAT
>JGI24025J20009_10002174_pt1 | contig 14363 bp, 10 predicted proteins | sample Cruoilmetagenom3_FD_20009 | JGI IMG/M metagenome (IMG submission 20009)
TTCTCGAGCAGGTCTAGGTGAGCCACACTGTTTTTGGGAAAGACAAAACTTCTTGGGACAATGCCAAACTTCTTCATCCCCACTGAGATCATGTTCAATTCGTTGTCAGCTTCATTGCGAGAAAGATTTGTGAACTCCCTGTGGTAATATCCATGTGCTCCTATGTCATGTTTAACGGAGGATTTGAGAAGAAGCCCTAGAATTGAATTATTCACTTCGGTTAATTGTCCTCTTATGGCGAAAGTTACTGGTGTCTCAAAATCATTAAATAAATCAACAAATAGAGGGAGAGCCCGTTCTTCTATCTCCCCGATCAAATATTCACTAATATATCGATTGATATTGGCATCGTTTTTTCCTTCATTGATCACTCCCAATTCTTTGTTACCAACATCAACATCAATAGAAATTATGAACATACCGTTTTCAAGCTGCATCTTTGGCTTTCTGATTGAATAAGCCAACAAATGATACAGTTGTGAGAACAATGAAATGTTTTTATTTATCATGTCCCACGCGCGCCAAAAAGTTCTTATACAAGTTTCTCCAGGATTTCCAGCCATCGTTTCTGTTATGTGCCTGTCTTTACCGATTTCGCTATGAGATAAGCGGGTGAAAAATAATGAACGTTTTTTGTCTTTGGATGCAATGGTGGAATCTCAATGTACTCGTGCCTCACATTCTAGCTAACGTTCGCTTAATTATTTCCGCCAACGTTTTCTCTGGACCCCTCAGTTTCTCCAATCCCAAAAGACTCTTCGCTTTTTCCATACTCACTCTTATCCTGTTCTTGTCGTCTTCCTTAAATAGAGGTGGTATACCTTTGTCCAGAATTTCTATTTTAGGTCTCACTTTTCCGTCTGTGCATTTAACTATTGATTTTCTGACGATTTCAGCAAGGTCAAGAATTGTTATTGGTCGAGGGTAATACACATTGACTATGTGAGCTAGACTGTTCTCGCCTTTCCCGTATTCACCATTTAAGATCTTTGATGCATAAATTTCGTAGGCCTTGCAGATGTCCCTGATGTCCACGTATAGCATAGGCCGGTGCATGCTGTGTCTAAATGGAGTGATAGATTCTCCACGAAGTCCCCTTTTTATGAATATACTTGCGGCAGTTTCGGGTGGCATACCCTCGCCGAGAACAGTTCCCATCCGTATTATGCCGTAGATTTTGACATCCATTTCATCGTAGTACCGTACAATCGTTTCTTGAGCCATCTTTGAGAGGGCATATAACCTAGCTCTGCCTTCGACTTTGTCAGGTCTAAATCCGAACTCTTCATCGATGATCCCTTGCAGATCCCTTTCACCAACAGTATGCCAAGTGCCTGCCAATATCATTCCCTTGATTTTTGGATTTTTTTCAACAGCCTCACAGACATTTTGAGTCCCAACCACATTTACCGCATAGCCTAGAGACTTATGCTTATTTATCAAAGGAATCTGCACAATAGCAGTATGTATAGCCAAATTCACATCGTCAAGTCCCTCTGCCACTTCCCGATATTTTCTGACATCGCAACGAGTGTACCCGACGAAACCTTCGAGATCTTTCGGTGGCTTTCGAACGTCAAGTATTTTTACTTCAAATTTTTTTGACAGATGCCTCGTTAAAGATATGCCTATGAATCCTGCTCCTCCTACAATTGCGATTTTAGGCTTCAAGTTCTTCACCTGTATTTATGTAGGACTATTCTTCGGTAATGCTTATTAAGTCTTACTATACGCTACATCCCATGCATCTGACGGTATACCAAGTGGGCGTCCACATCAGGCCTTGTCCATGGGGTCGTGATAAATATGAGTAAGACAGCGGTTCTTTTGGTAGCATCGCTCATTATTTTTTGTGTAGGCGTAGGTCAAATTTTGCTCTCCTTTGCTTCCTACACTTCTACTAAGACCATTGCTGCCTTAGGCATCATAAAAGAAAAAGTGGTCGAGCCGACAAGAATACGAAAACACGTCGTTGCCTATGGTGGGAGTTTTACTGATACGACTGCCAGCTTCGTGGCTTCTAATTTTGACGTGGTAGATACAGGATTTGAGGCAGCATCAACAATTGGTAGGATTAAGGCTTTGAATCCTAACATAATAGTGTTGGGGTATAGAGACATTATGGCGATGCATTCTTATTACGAAGACTGGGAAGAAGTGAATCCACATGAGGATTGGTTCCTTCACGACATCCATGGAAACAGACTGATACACAAAAAGTGGGGCTGGTACGCTATGGACGTGGGAAACACTGGTTGGCGAAGCCACTACGCTAACTTTGTTAAAGACTACCTTGACAGCTTCCCCTTCGACGGTGTTTTTGCTGACGACACTTGGGACGCATGGTACACGTATCGATACGAAGAGTGGACGGTGCCGCCCAAAGACATACCTCTTGAGATTGAACAACGTTGGCACAACGACATGTTGGGAATGATTCAGACTGTTAAAAGTGTAATCGGGCACAAGCTTTTGGTACTGAACACTCAGAACAACGACGATTATGTAGATGCTGCTGACGGAAAGATGTTTGAACACTTTGTGCACAAGACTAGTTGGGGACTTGACTATTATGGATGGCCCGGCTTCGACCCGTTGGAGCATGTGGATGCTTTGGCAGAGGTAAGCAGTCGGGGAAAAATCTTTCTTGCTCATTCTGGAGCAAAAATTCCAGATAATCCCACGCAAGATGACCTCGACAGAGCATATAACGTCATGCTTTACTGTTTTGCTTCCTACTTACTTGGCGTAAATGGGGAAAAAACCACATTCGGTTTCAACAGTGTTAATTCCAAAGACGCCTCTCTAGGCTACTATTCTGAATTTGACGTGCCATTAGGTTCTCCTGTTAACCAATATTATCCAGTTGGTTCAGTATATACGCGTGACTTTGCATATGGCAAGGTTTTGGTTAATCCCACAACATCATCTTATACGGTTGATCTCGACAGCGAGTACAAGACACCAGATGGCCAAACAATATCCATTGTCACATTAGACCCTCACTCAGGTGTTATATTGTTAAGGCCTTGATTTTTTGGAATGGAAGTTATTATAAGTGGAAAAAAGTAACAACAATGTAGGTCACGTTTCGGATTTGCATTGCTATCTCTTAATGCTCGACTTAGCACAGATTCTTTGCGTTTGCAAAAGTAGTGGCATTGCCTTCTGCATCTCTAAGATCATTCAAGAATAAGCGCACACACCTGTTATTTTGCTCTGTCATCAGTGTTTTTTAACCCTGTCCTTTTTCTCATCTATGTTTCCTTTATCCTTGTTTAATCATAAGTTAATGAAGTAATTATCTTATACCTTATAAACGCCGTAGCCAATATCAGTCGGCTAATAGGAGCTACGATTTTCCTCCCTTGAAAATTGTATAACGAAAGTGCAAAATAAAATCCATTCATATATTTAACTTTACTCCCAAATCCTTCAATTCCATCCCAATATAAGGCTGATCCCCTTCTATTTATTCGAGAAGGATCTTCCTCATATTTATTTCGTAGATATTTTCTTTCATACTTCATGTCCCTACCTGCAGTAGATGAAACGTATCCTATATCTGAGGCCATTTTCAGTGCCTTGTCAGTTACGGCTCCGCCAGGCCAACATAAAAATTTGGCTTCCTTATCTAGTTTATGTTCAATGATTTCTTTTGACTTTTTTAGTTCATAATAAACTCGTTCTTCATACTCTTCTTCCGTTTCATATCTTTCATTTAGCCAATTTTCTTCTTTATATTTTCTTGCAACTTCAAATAGTTCATCTCTCCAGTTTTTGGAGTCGAAAAAATCTTTACCACTTCTTTCTTCTACGTAATTTTTCATAAATTCTTTTAAAATCTCATCTGGGAAATATCGCCTTGTTCCAGTAGCCCTACCATATTCACAGACAGGTTCTCCGTAATTCACTAGTTCCTCATTGTCAATTTGTAAATAAGGTTTTTTGGCGGGATTATCGTTCCACGTCATCCAAATGTATGGATCTCTTGGATGGCGAAAGTCAATAATTCTATTACTTGTAGGGTACCAGGTATGCGACAGTGTATGAGATTGGATATCCATAACCCCCTCATCTTCCATCTCTTTCATTTCTTTCCAGGATAAGTATCCGATAGTTTCTAATTTATCGATTTTTGCTTCTCCTTTCCAAACATCTTCTAAATTTTTTCTAATGATATTCCGGGGATCTGTGAATTCTGGGTTTACGTAAATTGTACCTTTGAAACCGTACTTTTTTAGCAGAGGATAGGCAAACACCCAATTGTCCAAGTATCCATCATCGAAGGTAAGAACAACTGGATTTTTGAGCAACTTTACGTCTTCTTTCATGTAATCATATAAGCGTTGCAAAGAGATAGTATGAAATGCCTTTTCCTTCACCCACTTTAATTGACTCTCGAATATCTCATAAGGGCATGTTAAATAGTTCCATTGCCATTTCCTATTCGGGATTCCAATGCTGTGGTACATGATAACTGGAACAGCTGGATTTTTAATCATTTTCTTCCTTACACAACTTTGTAAATAATTTAAGGTATTGAGAAACTACATATTCAAATTTATAATTTTTGAGATAATCTTTTTTTGCAGCTTTACCCAATTGATTAGATAAATCGTTATTCTCTACAACTTCTTTAATTTTTTCTGTTAAGTCTTTTATATTTTTCTTCTCAAAGAGTAATCCATTTTTCCCATGACTTATTAGGTTATTAATTCCGACAACATCTGTGCTGACAATTGGTAAACCATTAAACATGGCTTCTAATAGCGCTATAGGTGTCCCTTCCAGCAATGATGAAATAACATAAATGTCTGCTAACTTATAGATGTGAGGTGCTTCTTCATGTGGAATAGTTCCAAGAAATTTCACATATCCGTCAAGGTTTCTTTCTTTGACTTTTTCCGCCAACATAGGTTTCATAGGACCATCTCCTACGTAGAGAAGCCTCAGATTATTCTTTTCAATGTAGATTTTCCCTAACTCCAAAAATGCATATAGCAAAGTATCGCTTCCCTTAATCTTCTTTATTGAACCAAGAGAAAGTATAACTTTATCATCATTGCCAAATCCATATTTCTTTCTCAACTCCTCCTTTGACAGTTTTGATTCTTTAAAGGGAATCAGAGGGGGAATCACTCTGATTTTTCTACCACTACGTTTTTCATATTCTTTCCTAATAGTCTCTGACACCGCGACAATAGCATCAGCATTCTTAAAAAAGAGTTCGTGTAAGATCTTTGGCTTCCACGGATACATTCCTCCACCATGAATCGTGACAGCGTAATGAATATTGAATAATTTCTTAACTAACAACAGAAGGTAAGCCAAAGGAGAGTTGCTAGTATATGGTACATAGATAACATCGATTTGTTTCTTCAATTTTATTAATTCGAGAGAGAGGTGGAAGTAAGTTGACAGCGTACGATTTATTAAAAATCTTTGATTCAATTTTACAAGAGAAATGTTTCTGTTATTCCAATCATATCCACAACTTGTAAGAATCCAAACTTTATGGCCTCTTTTGGCTAACTCGTTTGTGAGATAATAATTAAAAATCTCTACGCCACCTGTTATGCAAGGATATATAGCTGGTGAAATAGTTAGAATATTCATCCTTTAGCCTCTAGTTCTTTTCATCAAGCCAAAGAATGAGCAACCTTTGAAATAACGAATCTATACTTTCCAGACCTAGTTGGGGGGATTATGTCTACTACTTGAAAGTTTATCTTCATATCTTCACCTAGATACTCACGAATTTTGTTTGTCAATTTACTTATTTGTCCCTCTTCAAACGATTCATCTGGAACCACCTTAATGTCTATTTTACTCATAGATTCTTGAACAACTTGGAATTGTTTTATTCCCTTGATCGCTGTTCTAAGAAGGAGCGTCCAAAACGTTCCACCCACTGCTCTACCGTTTGTACCTACAACAATATCAAATACTCTACCATCAATCTTTTCGAGTATTGGGAGTCCTCTGCCACAATTACATTTTTTATCGGAGAGTACACCGATATCACCTATCCTATACCTGATGAATGGCATCCCATAATTATCCAAATTAGTAGTCGCTAATTCGCCTCTCTCTCCGGGGGCTGCAGGCTCTCCATGTCCATTTAAACATTCCACATAAACGTGTTCAGCATTTATATGCATTCCTGAATGTTCAGAGCATTCTTGTGCAATGGTGCTAAATTCTCTGCATCCGTATCTGTTAAAAACCCTGCATTGGAAAACAGACTCGATCAATTCTCGCTGGTAATCATGTAAGACCTCTGCCGAGCTAATTAAAGATTTTGGATTGATACCTTCAATCCCATTCTCTTCAAGAAACTTTGCAAAACGGCATAACGGCGAGGGGTATCCCCTAATTACTTTAGGTTTATATCGAAGAAGCTTTTTTGCATAAACAAACATATTTTCTTCGGAAAGATGATAAGAAGACAGAAACAGAGTTCGAAATAGTCTAGCATTAATCTTGTTTTTTAGATCACCTTGAAGAGAGATGTCGAAGGGAGACCCCCATAGTACAGCTTTTTTGTCACCTATCTCCAAACCTGCCCAATTATCGTTTCTGAGAACTATAGCGCCTACACGTCCAGAATTTTTTCCATCGCTAAAGAAGTTAAGGTTCACGCCCGTTGATCCTCCTGTAGAGTTAGGAATTAGGTCCTTTGTTCTGTAGTTTGATGACACAATACAGCTAATGTTGTTTTTTATTTCTTCTTTATCAAGAAGAGGTAATTTTCTAAAATCGTCAGGAGTGGTAATGTCTTTTGGGGTCATATTCAGCGTTTTGAATATGCGGTGATAATACGGAACATTAGCATAGGCATATTCTAAAAGGTTTTTTAGTTTATTCCATTGCATTTTTTTGATTTCACCGACAGAAAGCCACTGTGTCTTCTCTAATTCTTTAAAATGCCTTAAGGTATCCCTCCCACTACAAATCTGAAGTATCGGGTATATTACGTATTTTGCGAACGTGGAGTACAACATCTCTTTTCCTCCATCACCTTTTTCCGCGTCTTCCAAGGGATAGGAACAATCTAAGTATAATTTCTGCTGTTGTGAGTTTTGGTATAAAACTATCTGATAGTCTATTTTGCAATGAATTTATGTATTCCGGAGTAATGTAATTCTTTATCCTTGAATCCTCTGTAAAAATTAGTTGGCTTATAGTGCCTTTAAGAATCCCGCCCAGCCATTTGTTCCAATCTTCAAGTCGAGGATATGATCTTCTTAGAAAGGTATTTACGATCTTTTTTGGTCCCAGATTTTTGATCCTACCAAGATGGTAAATAATTTTTCCTTTTGAAAACATTTTTGGCGGAACTCCATGTACAGGGATTTCTCGCAGTGCCCCTCCATTCTTGGAGATCAAATAAGCTTGAAGTATCATTTCCTCCACGCTTCCTCTTTTGTGATGCGATAAAAATTGTGAAAATGATAAAGTACTTCTTTCTATCGAATAGGAAAGATCAATAATATCATTATCCCAAGCTGGGATTCTTAGCGTGGTAAAATGCTTAGCAATAGCAAGTTCACCAGCAAAATGTTTTGGTGAAACTTCATACAATATATACGAAAGATGGGATTCTGGTTCGGATAATTTACCATAGTCTTTTTCCAAATTATCAATTTTTTTCAAAATGTGCCTTTTGAAAGGTTCATAATAGTTTCCCATACACTCTTTCCAAAAATTCTCATTAATACTCTTTTCACCCGTAGAAAATATTCTGGCCATATCGGGCGATATTAGTGCAGGGACATGTGCATGTCCACGAAATTGCATATCAAGTGATATACCACTTATTACAAGAGGAAATTTCTTACCACAGTCTGTCAAATTTTTGTAGACATACAAAAGTGTCGATCTTGTTATCTTCTCCAGACCCGACGATAAATACAGTGTATCGAACATTAAAGATGGGAGTTCTTTTTCAAAATTTTTGTCGAATAGAATCTTACGGTGCTTAATATTCAATGCCTGTGCTGTTTTTGAAGCTTCTGCCAAGTCACTACATCCAGGGACACCATAGGTATATGCCACTACAGAATTCATATCGGGACAAAAAGAAAGATTTGTTCTACCATCCCATCCGCCTGTCAACGCACAAACAATTTTGTTTGCACCGGTAAAGTATTTTGGCATTTTATTCATAAAAACATCATATGCATATTCAAGTGCTTCTTTTCCCTCTAGAAGATGCTTCTTCTTACGAAACTTGGGAGCATATTCAGAAAGTAGATATTCTCCTGATCCAGTGTCTATTTCAAGAACACATGCTGGAGGCATTCTTTTGACATTTTCTAAAAAAGTAGTTTGCCCTACAGGGAAATTAAAGAACAGATACTCCCACAACCACTCAATATTAAATGATATCCCTATTGGTAATCGACAAAAAGTTGATAATTCCGTTGATACATATACATTGGTATTATCAATTAGATAAAATACTGGAAGTTGCGACCTTCTATCACTAATGACAAATAATTTATTTTTCCTTTTATTCAAAGCTGCAATCGAAAAATATCCATTAAAATTTTCCAGCGTTTTATAATTTTCATTCATTAACGCTTCTAATATCAACTTCCAAGGTATAGACTTTTCTACCAGATCACCTGCAAACACAGCTATCCAATCTTTATCTTCGAAATATTTATTCCCTTTCAAAGGCGCGTTCTTGTGAAAAGAAACAGCAAACCATCCTTGATTTATATTTAAAATTTTCGTACTCAACGTCTTGTAAGGATTTATTGTATCAACTAAAAAATTAATATCGTAATTCGATAATTCTTTTCCTAAACAAACAAGATAGGATGTCATTTTTTAACTCCATTATCTTCTAATGGTTCTCCTTTCTTGAAACCGATACAATGAAAGTACAAAACAGAATACATTTTTATGTTTACTTTTACTCCCAAATCTTTCACTCTTACATAAGTTATCATACATTCTCCAAAATATACGAATCTCCAGGATGCCGAAAATCAATAATTTTGTTGCTCATAGAATACCAAGTAGTCTACATTTTTTATCACCTATTTCTAAACCCGCCCAACACTCATTTCCAAAGAACTGTAGCACGCGCCATACAAGTATCTTAGGAACTCTGCAAATTTATGGTCTTAGTTTGAAAACAGAGAGGCTATTTGATTCGTAGATTTTGTTATAGTCAGTAGAGCCTTCGGTTGCAAGGCACTCTAGCGCCGCTGTTGTTTCAGTTCTCGGCTCCTGATAATACGTTTTTTCTAATTCCAGCGTTTTCTTTTTGATAATAATCCAGTTGAACTTTGTCAGATTAACCTCAGATAAGCTAAGAACGGTGCCTAAGTTATTGTACGTATCATATATTGCCATAACAACATTCTGATGACCAAATATATTCCCACCAGAGAAGTCAAATGTGTTGGCCAATGAGTAATCCTCCTCTGAGGTGACTAATGCAACCCCCTCTGCTCTTGGATTATAGGCTATGGGCTTAATCATGTAGATGTTGAAGAGCATAAAGCCAACCAGCAAGAACACACTGACTCTTTTGGGCCATTTGTATTTGCCCCTCAGAATAGCTACTACTAAGGGCGCAAATCCGAAAAGCCAACCGAACGTAAGAAAACGGTCTGGAAATGCCGCAGGCGCTACTAAGTATAGAGACAAAAACCCCACCAGCCCACAGAGGAATAAGAATAAAGTGGAGGAATATGTCTCTGCACGACTGTTTTTCGCCTTATGTAACAAACCGTACAGTAAGATGAGGCCAAAAATGAGGTGAAAGGAGTAAAAGCCGTAAAATATAATATGGCCTCTAATCGTTCGGATGGAGGCAGCGCTACTGCCACTTATCTCAGCATAAGAGCTCACTCCCCATTGGCTAGGGTTGAAGACGTCCCTTGCAAATGTAGCTAGGGTGTAGAGTGGAAACGTTACTACGTACATCCAATATGCGAAGAGAGCTACAAAAGCGATTGAAAGGAACGTAATAGTCACCTTTTCTCCAGTGATGTTATCCCCGAAATAGGTTCTGCGGAGATGTGAAACTTGAGATGTCTTGGTCACTAGAAGGTGAGTTGAGAGGAAGATCAGCAACATAAAGCTGGTTAGATGATGAGCCAAAACGGTTCCTATCAAGCATAGGATTGATAATGCGTAGTTAGCACTAGGATGTGGGAAATGTTTAGCTGAGAAGTAAAGATAGAGACAGCATACCGCCAGAACTAAGGCGTAGGTCTCTCGGATAAACAACGAGCTAAATAGTATGTGGTGTTGCAGGCAGGCAAACAGTAGCGCCGAAAGTAAGGCAATTTTTTCTTCCTTAAAAATGCTCCGCACCAGCAGGTATAGGAGGAGGATGAGAGCTACATCGAGCAATGAGGGAAACCACTTAGCCACAGAGAAGAGGTCGATACCGGTAATCAACGATAGAATCGCGCCAAAGATGTGGATCATTGGAAAGTATGAGAGCTCGGTGACGTATTGGGGCTCACCCATCACAAATCCGCTAGACAGAATGCCTTTCGCCGAAGCCATGTCTCTGTAAGCATCGAGCCCACGCAAACCATAATAGGGAACCTGATAAATCATGTGAAATACAAAGCAGGCAACCGCAATTTCTAATAGCACTGCTTTGGCATAAGAGGAGGATAATTCAATTTTGAGAGATTGATACATTATAGTGCCGAGCATTAAGGCAACTGCTACCCAAAAGAGGACGACCGGCAAATAGATATTCCAGCGTATTGATAGAAGATAAAGGACAAGCAGGGCTGTAGCTCCGAAGAATATTCCAACGATACTTACCCTGCTATTCATATATTTCATTTAGCAACCCTTGCTTGTTGCTTATTTTATAAATTGATATAGTTACCAAAATGGATTTTACACTAATTTTGTTTCATTAACAAATATAAGTACTCGCAACATATCACGAACATGTACGTGCCTTCACTTTTTCTTTTTAGGAATCTTGATCCGAGGTTTCGTAACCTTTCATTCTCTGAAAGCCCTCAAATTCTCTAGGAAGCCTCCAGTAATTTTTCTCCAATCAAAAATCTCTATAACAAATTCTCGTGCATTTCTACCAAACCTTCTAGCAACATCTGGGTTATCAAGCAGAAAACGTATTTTTCTAATCCATTGGTCAACATCGTCAAGGTTGCATAAGTATCCTGTTTGATTATCTTTAATTATTTCAGGTATTCCCCCTACGTTTGACGTGATTATTGGCTTTTCCATAAGGGAGGCTTCTTTGAGACTTCTTGGTAAAGCGTCGGAGCCAGCTGGGTGTATGAAAATGTCACTGCTCTCCAACAATTCTTTGACCCTAGATCCCGAAAGTCGTCCAAGAAGGAACATATTTGACGGACAGTTTTCTTTAACTAATTTCATATAAGGTCCGTCTCCAGCAAAGTAAAAATTTACATCTGACATTTTTTTAATAACTCTAGTAAATTTTAAGAGTCCTGAAACTTTCGCATAGATGTTAAATGGAAATACACCTACAACTGCTGGATGTTTAAGGTTAGATGTTATATTGTGGCTTGGAACCCACTTTTTTGCATTGATGCCTACGTAAAGGACTTGGGTTGGATGATTTGGTAATCTCTTTTTGACTTGTTTTTGAAGCCATCTGCTGTTAGGAAGGATGAGGTCAGTTTTTTTAGTACTTGGATTAAACATTGCAGCTAAGTAGTGTGTGTACATTCTTACAGAAAAAGATGGATGCATCGCTCCATCAAAGCACAATTCGCTCCATGGGTCACCACGCAAATGAAAAAGCACACGTTGATCAACCAGCTTCGCCATATGTGGTACCCAGTAAAGAGAATCCGTCATGATAAAATCAGGATGGAATCGTTTTAGAAGTTTAAGAAGTTTAGGAACAGGAACCCTATGCAAGGGGCGAAATTCGGAAAGAAAACAATACTTTAGTTTATGTACATGGATCGCTTCTGTCCCCAAGGAAGCTAAGGCTTCAACAAATTCGCCATAGCCGGCAAGGTGTTGCTTACTTGCAACTATAAGAAGTCTCAGTTGATAACCCTCTATTCTTTCTGTTAGCGAGTGATACTACCTTGCACATTTCTTTCATTATCCTGACTATATGTGATAATCTATTTCTGGCGTAACAAGAGGCTCGACAGCGTATTCAACCCGTTTCCGAAAATAGAACTCTAAAGAAGTTAAATTTTCCATAGTATTAAGTCATCTTTCAAATTTTCTATGCGCTATATATTTTCAATTTCTAGCAATCTATAATCCTCATGCGCACCTTTCTCGCGCATATGTTAGTGATTTATAAACCCTAATGGTCTTACTAACCATTTTGTCAACAGTAAATTCCTCTTCTACCAGTTTCCTACCAAAGCAACCCATGTTCTTCCGTAAATTTGGGTCTTCAAGCAATCTCCTGATAAATTTCTCAAGGCTTTCGGGGTTTCCAGGCTTCGCGAGAAATCCATTTTTCCCATGTCTTATTAACAATGGAATACCACCTACATCACTTGCTATAACAGCCTTTCTGCAGGCCATGGCCTCAAGAACTACCATAGGTAATCCCTCATATAACGAGGGAACAGCAACAGCAACACAATTCTCATATATTAGCTTCCTGTCCGCCAGTGAATCAACATATCCTGTAAACACTACATCGTCTATTCCCTGCGCAAGATTTCTTAAATAGTCTTGGAAATCTCCCCTTCCAACAATCACCAGCTTTATCTTCGAGTACTCTTTCTTAATTGTGCTAAACGCCTTAATTAGATATTGCACTCCTTTCAGAACGGAAAGTCTTCCTATGAAAAGCACGTATTTATCTCTTTCTAGATCATATTTATTTAGAAAGTCAGCATCATAATCCTTTACCATGTCAAATGCTTCGAGATCTATCCCGTTCGGAATAACATGTATTTTATGTTTATTAACAAGGCAATAAGACTTAATTAGTCTTGCCAGATGAGGGGACGGGGAGATGATTTTATCTGTCGAGTGAGCTGTAAGAACGTCAAATACGCTTCCTACAGAGCCTTTCAAGATTAGATCTCTGATATCTGTTGCGGTCTTCAGAGTTTTTGAATGAAGACGCTTCAATTTAATTTCGTTAACTTGAGTAGAATGAATGGTGCACACCGTTGGAAGATTAGGCTTTTTAAGAATAACGTGAGGTTCATTAAAATGAACTAGATCAAACTTCCAGAGCTTATTTAACTTACCCAATAGGCTCATAGCGGGTTTCATAAAGAAAAGGCGTCGCCAGTACGGCACATTAGAAGTTGGCACTCTAAACGTATTCTTATCACAAGTGTTCCGGTCCCCTCTAGATATGACAAATACGTCCACACCTCTACGTCTAAGTCCGTCTACAATAGCCTCTGCGTATGTTCCCGCTCCGCCTAGAATATTGGGTGGATATTCAAAGGATACGAAGCAAACTCGCATATTCTAATACACTCTTACCAAGAAGTCGTGAACTCTCTAGCGTTCCATAAGAAGCCTATTAAGATTAGCTTTTACATCCTTTTTATTCTTACTAGCGAAATACCATTCAATGGTTTTCTTGAATCCGTCCATATAGGATACTTTAGGTGCCCAGTCTAATAGTCTTCTTGCTCTAGTTAGATCAGCTGCTCTTGAGGCAACTCCTTGAGGTTTTGACAGATCATGTTTTATCCGTTTCGGTCTCCATCCCATAATGTCAAAGATCAACTCAGCTGCTTGATTAATCGTGATTCGGTCGCCTCTACCAGCATTCACCGGAGATCCGTCCTCTATCTTCTCCGCGGCAAGAATTATGGCATCTACTATATCTTGCACATATGTAAAGTTTCTGTCCTGCTCTCCTGTGCCCCAGATCACGTAAGGATCCATCCTGATAAATGTTTTAGCAATTAAAGCTATGATTGCATGAGTCTCATTCTCTCTGGGACCATAAGCAGTGAATATCCTTACAGCAGAAGTTTTTATCCCGTATTGCCTGTGATAAGCATTCAAAGCCATCTCCGCCATCAACTTGGCCCATCCGTACTCCAAATCGGCAAAGGCTNTATCCCTAACAAACGGGTTAGCNTCCTNNTCNNTAAGNAAATANGAAGAACCNGTCTCCTCCTGAAGATAAGAGGGGTAGACACAAGCTGANCTAGCGAAACAAATCCTATCCACCCCCGCTCTGTGAGCCTCCTCAAACACAAGTTGATCCAATATCATATTAGTGCAACACTCGGCAGGATGAGTATGGATGTAACCTCTCCCTCCATGCAGGGCTGCCAGATGAAAAACCGTGTCTACATCCTTCATCATAGACCTCGCGAAAGATTTCTCTTTAAGATCTCCTTTCCAGACTGAAAGATCGCCATGAG
>JGI24025J20009_10002175_pt1 | contig 14358 bp, 10 predicted proteins | sample Cruoilmetagenom3_FD_20009 | JGI IMG/M metagenome (IMG submission 20009)
GCCATAGCTGATTCCCTCCAAAGCGGTTCGTAAGCCAAGATTATGTCCACTACCGAAACCACGGACACCGAACACTTCCAAACCGGCCGCGTGCTGACCATCAGCGGCGCGCACGCGGTGCATGACACCTATACTGCTTTCCTGGCCCCCCTCCTGCCGCTGTTCATCACCAGTCTCGCCCTCTCCAAGACCGAGGCGGGGCTGCTGACGGTCTTCATGCAGACGCCCTCGCTCCTCCAACCCTTCATCGGCCACCTGGCCGACCGCGTCAGCCTGCGCACCTTCGTCATCCTGGCGCCGGCGGTGACGGCTGTGATGATGAGCCTGCTGGGCATGGCACCGAGCTACGCCGCGACGGCTCTCCTCCTGGTGGTAGCCGGTCTGAGTTCGGCCAGCCTGCACGCCGTGGGACCGGTGATGACAGGGAACCTCTCGGGGCGGAGCCTGGGCAGGGGCATGGGCTTCTGGATGGTAGGCGGCGAGCTGGGACGCACGCTGGGGCCGATCCTGATTGTCAGCGCCGTCCAGTGGCTGGGCCTGAAGAGCACGCCCTGGCTGATGATCGGCGGCCTGTTGACCTCTGCCATCCTCTTCTTCCGGCTCAGGGACGTGTCCGGCCGTCCGCCCAACGCAGGTGAGGGGCTCCCTTGGCGGCAGGCGCTGCGGAAGATGGGGCCGTTGTTGGTGCCGCTGGTGGGCTTCATCATCGTGCGCTCCTTCATGATCTCGGCGCTGACGATCTACCTGCCCACCTTTCTGAGCGAAGAGGGCGCTGACCTCTGGTTCGCCGGTGTCTCCCTCTCGGTGCTCGAAGCAGCAGGGGTGGTGGGCGCGCTGGCAGGGGGCTCCATCAGCGACCGCCTGGGCCGCAGGACGGTGCTGTTCATCTCCATGCTGGCGACCCCACTGCTTCTGTTCGTCTTCCTGGAGGTCAAGGATTGGGCAAGGCTCCCCTTGCTGCTGATGTTGGGCTTCACCGCCCTGTCTGTGACGCCCGTCATCATGGCGCTGGTACAGGAGAGCTTCCCCCAGAACCGGGCCCTGGCCAACGGCATGTATATGTCGTTTAGTTTCATCCTCCGCTCGGGGGTGGTGGTCGCGGTCGGGGGCTTGGCGGACTTCTTTGGGCTGCGATGGGCCTTCGCCGCCAGCGCGGTCATTTCGCTGCTCGGCCTGCCGCTCATCCTGCTGCTGCCGAAGAGCAGACCCAGCACAACTTGATGCAGGTACAGCTAGCCACGATGACTACATCGCATTTTAGGCGACAAGCACAAGTGGGTTGAGAGAAGAGAAGAAAGGAAGCGATCATGAAAGTCTCCATTGACAAGGTTGAAGAGGGCGTGGCCCTGGCCGTCAGCATGAAGGACGGCGTCACCCGCTGGTACCTTCCCCAGAGCTACGTAGACGAGTATAAGCTCTACGAAGGGAAGGTGGCCTCCATCAGCAAGGCAGCGCTGGATGCAGGAGACCGACAGACGTTGGCAGCAGTGCCAGACAGAGGAACGTGGGCTGGCAGGGACACCAGGGCCACCGAAACCAGACCTCCGGCAGAAGAGCTTCCCATCCTCAAGCGATACGAGCCCCTGGCGGACAGCGACGAGGCACTGGAGCAAATGCTGCGGACAGACTACAGCCGCCTGTTGGAGCTAATGAGCGGACTGCGTCCACCGGATACCAGGAGAGCACCCACACCGACGGCGTATGAGTGGCCGGTCAAGCTGGAGGATATGGGGGATATCGAGGCCTGGGCCAGACCGCCTGCGATCCGACGGGCCGTCAGCACGCGCAGAGCAACAGGAGAGCTGGCTGTGCACGTCCTCGATGTGGCACAAGGGGACAGCGTGGTCATCGAATTCCCCGACGGCCAGGTCTACGTGGTCGACTCCCACTCCTCTGACCGCACCATTCGCTTCTTGAGAGAACGGGGCATCACGGAGATAGATCGCTTGATCGTCAGCCACCCCCATCTGGATCACATCTACGGCATCACGGAACTGCTGACAGCCGAAGACATCTTCATCAGGCAACTGTGGATGTCCAAGTACCAGCATCCAGGCGCCTACATGCTGAACTTCACTTTCAAGTGGATGTATCACTGGATGAATCACAACCCTGAGAATCGGCTCCACGTGCCCCAGGAGGGAGACGTGATGGACATTGGAGGCGTCAAGCTGCATGTGCTGGCGCCACCACCCGGCCTGGACAACACGACGGAAGACCACGTCAATGACGCCAGCATAGTCCTCAAGCTGGTATACGGTTCGTTCGCCATGCTGCTGACGGGGGATGCAGAACTGCCAGTGTGGGAGAGGATGCTGCGGTCCAAGACGGAGGATGAAGCCCAAGAGCTGCTGCGCGCCGACGTACTCAAGGTCAGCCATCACGGCAGCCGCACGGGCACAGACGCCGCCCTGCTACAGGGGATCGCACCGCAGCAGGCGATCATCTCAGTGGGAAGAGGGAACCGCTTCGACCATCCGCACGAGGAGGTGCTGGACCTGCTGTCCAGCACCGTTGGGGAACAGAACGTCCATCGGACCGATGAAGTGGGAACCATCTCAGTTTTCGCTGATGGCAGTTCCTACCGCGTGCTTGAGAACGGGTAGCGCAGTCGCTGTCCATTCCAGTTCTTCTATCGCGGTTTCCAGGAAAGATCGGTTATGTCAATGCCCATAAGCTGCACGCCCGATCCTTTCGGGCAGGCATTGTGGGACGCCCACAGCGGCCGCCCGGCGCGTCTCATCTTTCACCGTGACGACGGCCTGGTCAACGAGCAGGACGCGGCGCTCTACCTAGCTAGTCCCGACGCTTTCGACTCCACCGAAGCCGCGGGGCTCGCTGCCGCTAAGGGACGTGTGTTGGACATCGGCTGCGGTGCAGGTCGTCACGCCCTCGTGCTAGAGGAGAGAGGCCTTGCTGTGGTGGGTCTGGACGTGTCGCCGCTGGCGCTGGAGGTGGCGCGCCGGAGAGGAGTGCGTCACACGGTCTGGGCGTCGGCCACAGCGCTCCCCTTCGGCGCGGCCAGTTTCGACGCCTTCCTGCTTCTGGGCAACAACCTGGGGATCGGGGGGACTGTCGAGGGCACGGTGGCCATGCTGTGCGGGCTGCGTCGCCTGGCCCGCGCGGGAGGCATGGTCATCGCCAGTTGCAGGAACCCGACGGCCACGGATAACCCCGTGCATCTGGCTTATCACGAGCGCAATCGGGCCCGCGGACGGCCTATGGGTCAGGTAACCATGCGCGTGGAGTACGGTGGTCAGGTCGGCCACTGGTTCGATCTGCTGTTGATGACGCCTGCGGAGGTAGCGGACTTGGCCAAGCGGGCTGGCTGGCGGGTCGAGCAGGTCTTGAGCGAGAGATCAGGCCTCTTCACTGTGCTATTGGCTGCTGGCTGAAGGCCCGTTCTGAGCCAGTTACACTGCCGAGGTCGAGAGTTCAACTCCCTCCTAACTCAACCGTAGCTGAGAGCCACCCTGCACGCATTCACCGAATCGCATCGAGGACCTCGTCGAGGGTCTCGCAGTAGAGATCGCACAGCGCTCTGGTGCCGCTTTCGACGATGTTGCCACCGCTGATCCCGATGGTGGGCAGCCCGGCCAGCCGGATCGAGCAGACCCCGGCGCCGCTGTCCTCAATGCCCACGACCGAGTTTCGGTCGTCAAAGTCCATGCCCAGCCCCACCCGAAAGGCTTCGGCGTACAGCCAGGGATGCGGCTTGGGCGCAAGCTCCCCCAGTGTGCCCATTTCCCCCTTGCGCAACGGGAAGCCAGCGGTGATGAAAGCATCGTAGAATGCCTCTGGATCGCCCATGTCCAGGGTTCTGAACGCCGAGAGGATCTCAGGATAGGCCTTCTCGTAGAGACCAGAACTGACCAGACCAATGCGGACTCCCATCGCCTTCAACTCGTAGAGGAACTCCTTGAGCCCTGGCGAGGGCACAAAGGCATCTGGGCTTCCCCACCCCGCCATGATCTCCCGCATTTCGCGATGAGTGTGTTCGAAGTAGTGAGTGCGTGCGTCTTCCACCGTCCTGCCAGGGCAGTACTTGTCGATGCAGTACGCCAGGTGTTCAGACACGCTGTGTCCGGAAACGTAGGGCAGATCGGCATCCTCCAGCTCGAAATCGGGATCGTCCAGCAAGCTGGCGGTGGTTTTCTGAATGATCCCGATCCAGAATGACTCACTGCGCACGCTCGTTCCGTCCAGATCCATCAGGACGGCACGGACGGGCTTCTGCAGCCTCACAGGATGCACGGGGTAGTAGGCGGGATAGCCCATCGCCGACTTGACGTACGCCAGCGTATGCTTCTCGAAGGCAATGAACTCCACCTTCCCGTCGCCGGTGGCCGTGATGGAGACGACACCGTTCCGACCGACCTTGAAAACGCTATCGCTGCACTGAGTCAGCGGTATCAGACGTGAATCGTCTGAAAACGAGCCGAGATTGGGGATCGACACGAGATGGGCCATCGTTTCTCCTTGCTGGTGGAGGCCACGTCTCACACGGCCAAGTGGTTGTGCGGTGATCCCTGACAGGAGCACCGATGTCTTCGACCTCGGAGGTCCACTGGGCTCCACGATCGTTGCTGCTGGTGATGCTTGACCTGAGACTTGACTTTCTGTCGTCTTTCAGTATAATGCTGTTGTCAGCGGGTGTAGTTCAGTGGTAGAACGACAGCTTCCCAAGCTGTATGTCGTGGGTTCGAGTCCCATCACCCGCTCCTTCTGGTGGATAGCGGCTAGTCGATCTGCTCATGGCCAGGCTGGAACGCAGCGGTGAGCTATCTGCTATCGGCCATCTGCTACGAGCCACATATCAGCCACAATCGGGGATCGTCTAATGGCAGGACAGAGGACTTTGAATCCTCCGATCGAGGTTCGAATCCTCGTCCCCGAGCCAAACCTCAGGAATCCGATTGGCAGAGAAACCCTCTGTTAGTCGGATTTCTGATTCCAACGGCTGAACTCTTGCCTACGGCGAGAAGGCAAGCTTGCACTCCTCGCACCCTTCCGTTCTTTCTGCTTTTCCGCTGACAAGGACGCCCACATGGGGTTAAGCAACGCCCCTACGACCGCGCCCCCTCCAGCTCTTGTTGGAACTGGGTGGTGTATAGCTCCGCATACAGCCCCTCCTGGGCCAGGAGCTCGGCGTGGGTGCCCTGCTCCACCAGCCGCCCCTCGTCCAATACCAGGATCTTGTCCGCGGCAAGGATGGTGGACAGCCGGTGGGCGATGACCAGGCTGGTGCGCCCCTCAAACAGCGGGGCCAACGCCGCCTGGATCAGGGCCTCGCTGCCGGAATCCAGGTGCGATGTGGCCTCATCCAGAATCAGGATACGGGGATCTTTGAGGATGACGCGGGCGATGGCCAGCCGCTGCTTCTCGCCGCCGCTGAGCCGGTAGCCCCGCTCACCAGTGAGTGTGTCGTAGCCCTCGGGCAGGCCGGCGATCAGGTCGTGGATGTGGGCCGCGCGGCAGGCCGCCTCCAGTTCCTCCTGCGTGGCATCGGGCCGGGCGTAGAGCAGGTTGGCCCGCACCGTGTCGTGGAAGAGGTAGGTCTCCTGAGTGACCACACCTATCTGCTGCGCCAGGGACTCGAGCTGCACATCGCGCAGATCGCGTTCATCGAGCGTGATACGCCCCTCGGTGGGGTCGTACAGCCGAGGCAGCAGATAGGTGATCGTGGTCTTGCCCGCGCCGCTGGGCCCCACCAGGGCCACCAACTGCCCCGGCTCCATCTTAAAGGAGATGTGGTGCAGCGCCCAGGGCCGGCTGGCCACGGGTGCGAGCGTCTCCTCCGGACCATCCTTATTCAGACCGCGCTTCCGGGGCCTCTGACCCTCCGCCGCATCGCCGCGGCCGGGCTGATAGAGAAAGGAGACATCCTCGAAGCACACCTGCCCGGCGACCTCCTCCAACTCCATGGCGCCGGGCCGGTCCCGGATCTCCACCGACAGGTCCAGGTACTCGAACACCCTCTCGAAGCTGACCATGGAGGTGGCGAACGCCACCTGCACGTTGGACAGGGCCGAGATGGGGCCGTACAGCCGCGTGAGATAGGCCGCGAAGGCCACGATGGTGCCCACGGTGAGGGCCTCGCCCAGCACCAGGTGGCCGCCCGCCCAGTAGATCAGCGCCGTGCCCACCGCGCTGGCGACACGTAGCCCCAGGAAGAACCAGCGCCCCACCAATGCCCGCCGCACGCCGATGTCGCGCACCTTGCGGTTGGTGTCCCGAAAGCGCTCCACCTCCTGCCGTTGCCGGCCGAAGGTCTTGACCAACAGCGCGCCGTTGATGCTCAGCGTCTCGCTGATGATGCTGCTCATGTCGGCGCGGTACTCCATGGACTGCCTCCGGATGGTGCGCAGCAAACGGCCCACCCTCCGCGTCGGCAGCAGGAACAGCGGCAGCACCACCACCGCCACCAGCGCCAGTCGCCACTCGATGGACACCATCACCACCAGCGTCGATACCAGCGTGACAACGTTGGTCACGATGTTGGGCAGCGTGCTGGTGACGGCACCCTGGGCACCGACGACGTCGTTGTTCAGCCGGGAGAGGATCTCGCCCGACTTGGTATGGGTGAAGAAGCGCAAGGACAGACGCTGCACATGGCTGTACAGTTGCTGGCGGAGGTCGAAGATGACTCCCTCACCCATCCGGGCGCTGAGGTAGCGCTGGGCCACGCCGATGAGGCCGCTGAGCAGCGGGATGCCGATCATGCCCAGCGCCAGCAGGTTGAGCCGGGCCAGGTCACGTCCGGGCAGGACGGTGTCGATTAGTTCGCGATACAGCAACGGCGGCACCAACCCCACCAGCGAGTCGGCGATGATGACCACCAGCATCAGCGACAGCGTGCCCACGTAGGGCCGGGCGTAGCCCAGCACGCGGCCCAGCAGCCGCCGGTCGACCTGCGGACGCGCCTGCGACTCGTCGTAGCGCAGGTAGCTCCCCCACCCTCCACGATGCATGTCTTTGCGCCTCCACACGTGTCTGTCTGGACGCTATAGGTTCTGGAAATCCTCCAGATCTCGCGTACGGGCGGGTCTGAGACCCGCCCCTACATCCGAGACCCGCCCGTACAATCGTCAAAGGCCGCCAGGTAATCACCGAGCCACCCGCTGGCCACGGTCGCGTGATCCGCAAAGAGCCCGCGGAGCCCCGCTTCCTTGCCATTCTACCACAGAAACCAAGTTGCTCCAAGGACCCCACGGGATTCCATCGAAGTCTGCTTGGAGAAGCAAAGCCGCTACAGAACAATGGGCAGGAACATCTTGTGCATGCGCGCCTCCAGGATGTGACCTCCGGGCAGGCCCACGTGTTCGCCCTGTGCCCGCAGTGACTCCTGCCATCCCTCCTCATTCTTGGGGCAGGTTCGGCCTGAGTCGCCCTTGTCGCACGTGAAGTAGATGCACAACAGGCGAGCGGGGACGCCATACACGTTCAGGAAGTAGAGGGCGGCGACCCGGTTGCAGTACTGGTAGTAGCCATGCAGCCAATCCCGATCCTCGGGCACGCCCAAAGCTTGCTTGGTCTCGCCGAAAGCACGTTGGATCTTGCCAAGCCCGCCACGAGGTGACGCCCTGCAATCGGACCAGAGCTCCTGCAAGTTTGCCTTGGCTTCCACCAACAGCCATTCTTCCACACCTCCGAGACGGATCTGGCCCACTGCGTCCCAATTGTGGATGCCTCCTCTCTGAGGCCACCATTGCTTCCATGCGGCATGCGCTGGGTGGTTTTGAGGGAGGAAGCTTAGACCTTTGAGTTCAGCATCAGGCCAAGTCTCATTCGCATTGAAGCGGAAGTCCTCCCAGTCGATGCTATCTCCGCCTACGACCGCCTGGATTCGTTTGTCGAGTTCGTGTCGGTGCCTGCCCAGGAAACGCAGAAGGTGACACTCGCTCCCGTACCCGCAGCCCATCTTTGCCATCGGTCAGTTCCTCCTCACACAGATTTGATAATCCTCCTCGACTTCCAACAGCCCCTCGTCGCCCAGTTCGTCGAAAGTCAGGCCGTCCTTCTCATAAGGCACTCCGGGATTCGCCAAACTCTAAGATTATATCAGAATCCTCGAAAAAGGGAAGAAGGGGATTCCGGCTGAAATCGGCGCTGCTCCACGAGAGGTGCACGCGGCTTTGACCATCCCATCGGCCTGTGATAGAATGCGGCGGTTCAGCCAGACGCTGCACAAACGACAACCGCAAGGAGACACGGATGACGAACGATGACCGATACGCCATGGCCGACGCCGTGCGGGCGGCCTACCGCGCCGGTGAGGATGACGAGACGATGGAGCCTATCGTGCTGGTGGATGGCGCCGGCCAGCCCATAGGTCGCATCCGGGACGGCGACTACGTTATCTTCTACGACCTGCGCGGCGAGCGCGAGGTCGAGTTGACGCAGAGCTTCACCGATGCGAACTTCGACAGGTTCCCCCGCCGGGACATGCGGGTGCACTTCGCCACCATGATCGAGTACGACAAGACCCTGGACGTGCAAGTCGCCTTCCCGCCCGTGGGCGAGATCAGGGACACGTTGAGCGAAACGGTCAGCGCACACGGACTGCGCCAGGTCAAGATCGCCGAATCGGAGAAGTCCATCCACGTCACCTTCTTCCTCAACGGCAAGCGCAAGGAGCCCTTCCCGGGCGAGACGCGCGTAGTTATCCCCTCTCCCCACGTGATGGACTACACCCAGGCACCGGAGATGAGCGCTGCGGCGGTGGCTCAGGCCACTATCGAGGCGCTGCAAGACAGGCGCAACGACCTCATCGTCATCAACTTCGCCAACGTGGATGTGGTAGGCCATTCTGAGGACAGTGAGGCCATCAAGCGGGCGGTGGCGACGGTGGATCACCACATCGGTGAGGTGGTGGACGCGGCGCGGCGGGCGGGGGTCGCCGTGCTCGTCGTCGCCGATCACGGCACGGTGGAGAAGTGGCTTTACCCCGACGGGGCCATAGACACCGGCCACACTAACAGCCCCGTGCCCTGCGTCCTTGTAGCTCCCAATCTGCCGGACGTCACACTGCGGGATGGCGGTGCACTGACAGACGTCGCCCCTACCGTTCTGCAACTCCTGGGGCTACAGCAGCCCGACGTGATGACCGGGGCCAGCCTGCTGGTGGGGGACGGGCCGCGCCGCCGACGGCGCGTGGTGCTGCTCATCGCCGACGGCTGGGGCCAGCGGGATGATCTGTACGGCAATCTCATCGCCGCAGCGGACACGCCGGTGATGGATCGCTTGCAGGCGACTTCTCCGGCCACGCGCCTCGCAGCCTCCGGCGAACCAGTGGGCATGCCCGCAGGCACGGTGGGCAACTCCGAGGTGGGGCATCTGCACATGGGCGCGGGGCGCTGTATCTACTCTGACCGGGTGCGGGTCAACCGCGCCATCGAGGATGGCTCCTTCTTCGAGAATGAGCCCTTCCTGTGGGCCGCACACGGCGCCAAGCGGGATGGCAGGCGGCTGCACCTCCTGGGCATCATCTCCTTCTATAGCTCGCACGGTTCGGTGGAACACCTGAAGGCGCTGCTGCGGTTGGCCAAGCAGCAGGAGGTGCCCGAGGTGTACGTGCACGGCATGCTGGGACGGCGGGGCGAACGTCCGGAAAGCGGCGCGATCTACGTCGAGGAGATCGAGCAGGAGATGCAGCGACTGGGCCTGGGCCAGTTCGTCTCTATCATCGGTCGCTTCTGGTCACTGGACCGCGAGGAGAACTGGGATCGCATCGAGAAGAGCTACCGCTGGCTGGTGTACGGCGAAGGGCAGCACGTCCCGGCATAGTCTGCGCTGCTGCTTCGTGCAGGCCTGATTTGAGGGTTTGCAGTAGCCACTCAATGTCATTAGGTTAAGGTGTAGCATAGGGCCTTGTGCCCGTTTTTTCCCGCCACAAGACGCCCACAAGGGGCTAAACTACGCTTAACTTGATGACATTGAGTCGCCACTACGAACCCACCAGCCCAACACTGACAGAGTACCAGTATTGCCTCACTCCTTGTTTGCTATCGCGTTGGCCTCGCGCACCAACTCCACGAACTCGACCACGTCGGGGTCACCGGAGAGCAGGCTGCTCACCGCTTGGGCCTCTTCCAGCACGGCTCCCAGCGTGCTGCCCTCGGCCCAGTAGCTGCCACGCAGAATCTCGGCGTATTCAGCCACTACGACGTCCCACTGGAAGCGGGGGGCCGCTGCGCTGAAGGATTGGGCCATGTCGCCGCTATCGAAACCCTGGCTCAACTCCGTCACCTCGTGGGTGTCAGGGTCCTCCCAGCGCAGGTAGACAGTGGCGATCTGCCCCTCCGCATCGGGGTGCAGCTTGATCTCGTACAGGGCAGTGACGTCATGTCCGGCACCGATCTCTCCAGCATCCACGGTGTCATCGCGGAACTGCTCGTCGGCGATGGCTCGGTTCTCGAAGCCGACCAGCCGGTAGCGAGCCACCACGTCTGAGTTGAAGTCCACTTGCACCTTGGCGTCCAGGGCGATGGCCTGCAGCGTGCTGGTGAGGTTCTCCACAAAGAGCCGCCGGGCCTCCTTCAGGTAGTCCACGTAGGCATAGAAGCCATCCCCGTTGTCGGCCAGTTGCTCCAGCAGCACATCGTTGTAGTTGCCCATGCCAAAGCCGACCGTGGTCAGGGTGATGCCCTCACTGGCGTAGCCCTCGATGACTTCCCAGATGGATCCGGCGCCCGTTCTGCCGACGTTGGCAACGCCATCGGAGCAGAGGATCACGCGGTTGATGCCCTCTGGCCTGAAGGCACTGTTGGCTCGCTCGTAGGCCAGCCTCAGCCCCGCTTCGGCGTTGGTGGCTCCCTCTGGTTCCAGAGCGTAGATGGCTTCCAGGATGGCATCTTTCTGGTCGCCGCCGGTGGGCTCCAGCACCACGCGGGCGTTGCTCCCGTAGACCACGATGCCCACCGTATCGGTCGGACGGAGTTGCTCGACGAGCAATGCCAAGGACTGCTTGACCAGCCCCAGGCGGTTCTCCCTGGCCATTGAGCCGGACACGTCAATGACGAAAGTCAGCGAGACGTCCTTGCGCTCCTCCGGGGAAACGGCGTACCCCTGGATGCCCACGCGCATCAAACGATAGCGTTCGGTCTCTGCAAAGGGGAAGGGGGCGCCGTCCACGGTGATGGCGAAGGCCTGATCCTCGGGCGGGTAGGCATAGTCCTGCTTGAAGTAGTTGACGAACTCCTCCACGCGGACTGCATCTTCGGGGGGCAGGTTGCCGTCGGTGACGTAGCGGCGGGCGATGGTGTAGGAACCGGTGTCCACGTCCAGGGCGAAGGTGGACAGGTGATCGTCCTCGGTGTCGATGAAGGGATTGACGCCGTAGTTGTCGAAGAACATGGCGTCGTAGGCTTCGTCGTTGGGCGGTGCCAACTGCGGGGCGGCTGCAGGTGCCTCCGCCAGGGGTGCCGCGGTTGCCATGACGGCTTTCTCGACTGTCACCTCTTGCCGTCCAAGTAACTGTGATGTGGGGGCGCTGCAGGCTAGACTTCCAATGACCCACAGCACCAATACGATAAGCGGGGCATGTTTGCGGGACATGTCTTCTCCTCTCTCTTGATGTGAATGGTGATTCGTTGGTCGTGCGTTGTTTCTATGACGCCAGGGAGAAGCCATATGTTCCCGCTCTGTGGTGGCACCTGGGGACCAAGAATCTAGGCGAAAGAGCTCCGGACGCCGCAGCTTGCTGCGGACTTCAACAAAGAGACCGCCGAGCACGTTGAGAAAACCAAGGAATCTCTGCGAACTCCGCGTGCCCCGCGGTGAAGAGAAATCGCCAACACGAAAGCGGTAGACCACCCAGTCCTTCATGCGGCTTTCCTGAGCATCTTTGGCGTCACCAGCCACTGCAACTGGCCGCAGTTGATCTGCACGTCCCGCCAACTCGTCGCGTCGAGGAGGATGTGGGCGGCTGCGGCTGTGGGCAACCGGATGTCCCCGGCGTGGCCGAGCGGGTCAGCGGTGATCAAGTAGCTGGCCAGCTCTTCGAAGCCGGGATTGTGACCGATGAGCACGATGTGCTCGGCATCGTCAGGCTGCCGACGCAACACGGCCATCAGTTCGCCCGCGCTGGCACCGTAGATGGCCTTTTCCCAGCGGATAGCCTCGTCGTAGCCGACCGCCTCGGCAAACAACTCGGCGGTCTGCCGTGCTCGCTCCGCCGGAGAACTGACGATGAGGTCAGGAGTGAGGTCAAGCGAGGCCAGGTAGTCGCCCATGCGCGGCGCGTCGCGGCGGCCCCGCGCCTTGAGGGGCCGTTCGAAATCGGTGTGGTACGGCTCACTCCAATCCGATTTTCCGTGGCGCAGCAACGTGAGTTGTTTCATTCAATTCCGCCAACTCCGCACGGGTGGCAACCCGCAAGGCGGCGAGTTCGTCCACTCGGGCTTGCAGGTCGCCCAGGTGGGCGACAATGCGGCGCTGTTCGTCGAGGGCAACTTGGAATACGAAGGGCGCGAAAGAAAGCGAAACGCACGAAAGACTTTCGCACCTTTCGTGCTCTTTCGTGGGTTTCGTGATTCAAACACCCTCCGTTCACAACTCCCCCCGAAACGCTCCTACTCGCCTCCCAGATCCTCGTAGATGCTGCCGAACTGCTCCAGGGCTGCCTGCAGGTCCTCTACGATCTCTTGCGCCAGCACGTCGGGATCGGGGAGGTTGGCGGTGTCCTCCAGGCTCTCGTCCCGCAGCCAGAGAATGTCCAGGTTGACCTTATCTCGGGCTATCAGCGCGTCGTAGGTGTACACTCGCCAGCGGCCGTCGGGGGTATCCTCTGACCAAGCAGGTGTGCGCTCGTGGCGGTTGGCGGGGTTGTAGCAGGCCACGAACTCATCCAGGTCGGCCCGGGTCAGGGGATTCTGCTTTAGGGTGAAACGCTTGTTCGTGCGCAGGTCGTAGATCCACAGCTCTTTCGTCCACGGTGTCTCGCTGGCGGGCTTGCGGTCAAAGAAGAGCACATTGGCCTTGACGCCCTGGGCGTAGAAAACGCCGGTGGGCAGCCGCAGCAGCGTGTGGACGTCGCACTCGTGCAACAGCTTGCGGCGCACGGTCTCGCCAGCCCCGCCCTCGAAGAGCACGTTGTCAGGCACGACGATGGCCGCCTTGCCATGGATCTTCAGCAACGTCTTGACGTGTTGGACGAAGTTGAGTTGCTTGTTGCTGGTGGAGGTCCAGAAATCGTCCCGCACCACGGTCTGCGACTCCCGCCTGATCTCGCCCTCGCCGGTGACGTAGGTGACGCTGCTCTTCTTGCCGAAGGGTGGGTTGGTCAGCACCATGTGGAAACGCTCGCCGGGGTCAGCGGCCAGGCTGTCGTCCACGCGGATGGGGCTGCGGTCGCCGTCCACTCCGATGCCGTGCAGATACAGGTTCATCACGCAGAGGCGAGCCGCATTGTCCACGATCTCCCAGCCGTGCAGGGCCTCGTTGCTCAGGTGATGCCACTGGTCCCGGTCGAGGGTGCTGTGGCTACCCACGTAGTCGTAGGCCGCCAGCAGGAAGCCGCCGGTGCCCGCCGCCGGGTCGCAGATGGTCTGCCCAGGGGCCGGCTGCATCACGTCGACCATGGCTTTGATCAGCGGGCGGGGGGTGAAGTACTGCCCCGCGCCGGACTTGACATCCTGGGCGTTCTTCTCCAGCAACCCCTCGTAAATGTCGCCCTTGACGTCAATGTCCAGTCCGACCCAGGTCTCGTCGTCGATCATCCGGATCAGACGGCGCAGCTTGGCCGGGTCCTGTATCTTGTTCTGGGCTTTCCGGAAGATGGTGGGGATGAGGCCGATGGCGTACTTGGCCGACTGAGACTCGACGCCGCTCAGTGTCGTGCCCTCCGACTTGGCCTCCACAGCGCCAATGGCCCTGCGATCGACGAACAGCAGGTAGTCGGCGTAAACCGTAGGGGCAGGGTCGCCCTGGGCACGCAACGGGAACTCGCGCACGGCGACGCCGACGGCCGCGCCCAGGTTCATCTCGACGCGGTCCTGCACCTGCCAACCCACATCTTCAAGCAGTGCATCAATCCGTTGCCGGGCCTGATCTTCGGGCTTCATCAATCTCCTGCCGCCACGCGTGCCAGACGTGAGAGTTGGTGAACCAATGGTTGACTCCCCGGGAAAAGGTCATTTAGCCACAGAGACACAGAGCACACAGAGTACACAGAGGAAAAATCAAGGTGCGACTCAAAGTTGTTCAGCAGCGAACGCAAGAGACATTGACTTCTTGAGAGACACCCTAAGGGTCCGTAAAACAATAACTTCCCGACACGATGTCATTGCGAGCGTTTTTTGCGAAGCAATCCCCACGTTTGTCTAGGAAGGAGATTGCTTCGTCGCAAAAAGCGCTCCT
>JGI24025J20009_10002176_pt1 | contig 14355 bp, 13 predicted proteins | sample Cruoilmetagenom3_FD_20009 | JGI IMG/M metagenome (IMG submission 20009)
TGGCACCTCGGATTGGCACTTCCGCATGACGAACCCACGACGAAGCTCAATTTCTCGCTGTTCAAGGATTTCAGTGAGAGGGTCGAACTCACTTACATATTAGAAGATGTTAGTTACACTTACAGGTGGAATACTCTTGGGGTCAGCATCAGTGGCGGAGTTAGCTTGCTCAAGGAACGCATTGAAAGTGGTTTCTTCTGGGAGCCGAGATGCGAATTTGAAGAGTGGAGGCTTCACGCCTCCGTTAATGTTTTTATGAATAGAAAATACATAAAGCCTTACTTACGAGGTGGTGTGACTTACGAAATACGAGGTGATAATGATAAAACCCCCAAATTCGAGCCATTTATATCAATTGGTTTACAATTAAGTACCCCCACGCCTTATTTATACAAGGAGCCCAAGGTTCCACATACGAGGACTTATACGGGGAGTTCACTGGTTGAGAAGCCCAATATTTACCTGTATCCGGAAGGGGACACCACAGTTTATGTGAGACTTATACCAAAGGAGGGAAATTTTATAACTAAATCTTTACCTCCCTACGAGGATGGATGGTGTGTTGATGCAAATTCCAGGGGTAAGTTAAATGGAATGTTCGATTACCTGTACTATGAAGGCAAGCTTGTGAATACTCCCCCGGTTGATGATGGTTGGTGTGTCGGACTTGACTCAATCTGGAATTTTTTCGAGGAAAGGCTAAGAAGATACGGATTTAATGAGAAAGAAATATCGGATTTTGTTGAATACTGGCAAATACACTTACCAAAAACCAGGTTTTATCTCGTGTTTCCCCTTTACACGGATGAAGTGAAGCGGGAATTTGCGCTCGAAGTAGAACATGCGCCAACTTCTGTCTTACGGGTGTGGTTTTACATTGAGCCCGTGGAGAGTTCGGTCAAACTTGACCCGCCTGAAATACCGGCATTTGAGCGTAATGGTTTTGTTATCACGGAGTGGGGTATAATCCTCGGTGAATAATGTATTGGATATTAATATTTATCACCCTCGGTTTCGGTAAGACCGGCGCGATTTTTTTAGCTATCACACCGGGAGCAAAGGCGGTGGCTATGGGCTCCGCCTTCACCGCAATATGTGATGATGCCACGGCGTGTTACTATAACCCCGGGGGTATCGCACTTTTCGAGAGGGCGAGTATGGCATTGATGAATTGTGCTCCACCACCGGGCATAGCAAAATTGATACTTGACCAATGGAGGAAATACGCCGGGAGGGAGTTTTTTCAGGCAGATGTGCCGGAGGAACCCGAATGGCTGCCCGCACTTTATCCCGAGATGAAATATATCTACTGGGCGGGTGTGTTGCCATTTAGAGATAATGAGGCATTTGGTCTGAGTTACACTCATTTCTCCGCGGGCGAGAACACTTACTGGGATTCCGAGAGCAATGATACCGTCCGTTGTACCGGTTATGGTTATAATATTTGTCTGACCTATGCAAGAGAGGTTATAAAGGGAGTGGGGATTGGTACCTCTATAAAATACATACACAGCTTTCTTTGCCCATGCGAAATTATAGAGAGAATATTCGGTCGAAAGGGTGGAGGAACCGGCAGAACAATTGCATTTGATTGTGGTCTTTTAGTTAAGTCTCCCCTTGGGGTAAATGTGGGGGCTTCTATTTTAAATGTCGGCGGCAAGATGAAATATATGGAGGGTGATGAGGATGACCCACTGCCCGACCTCAAGAGATGGGGGATATCATTTTCTCCCCTTACAATTTTTGACACCATCGCAGACAGACTTGAATTGCCGCTCAAGCCGAGTAATTTGTTTAACTATACCATTACGAGGGATTGGACGCGCGACCTCACGGGAGAAGAGCACAATACTTTTAACTCTCGCGGCACGGAGTTTACCTTTTTAAATTTTATCTCTTATAGAGAGGGACGCTTCGAGGACAAAGCGGGACGTCGTGTTGGTGATACCAGAGGCTATGGCATAAAAATGGGTGCTTTAAAATTAGATATAGCCACGGATGCGGATATTTACGACTTTCCCACAGAAAACTGGCGTGTGCAGGTAAACTTGGAGGAGTGGACAAGACCAGAGCTTGCAACCAGATACAGATGGGTGGATAATTCACTCAGATTTCTTTCGTGCCTTTTATTACCCGGGGGCGGCCAATTTTATAACAACGAACCCATAAAGGGGCTACCAATTCTCGCCCTGGGTTCGTGGTTTGGATACCTTTGTTTTCAAGAGAGGGACGAGTTTCTGCCCGCAGCTGCACTTGGTATGCTTTATTTGGGAGCCACAATTGAAGCGTTTCATTAAGTTAAAAACATAATATTTTTCGGTGAAATTATAGTATATAGTATAATAAGACATTGGAGTTCTTTCCGAGGATTTAGAAATAAGGACTCAAGATGAAAAGATTGTTATTCAGTATATTCTTTCTGGGCGCTCAAGTCTGCTTTTCTGACCCAATTTGGGTTTCAATTGTTAACGAGTTTCAAACGGCGCCTGATTCCCTGGAAAGGATTGAACTCCACTGGATCACGGATGAATTTATGGAGGCGGAGGATATAGAGGGGTGGTGGATAGAAACATATGAGGGTATAGTGTATGTTGATACTTCTATTATACTCAACGACTCGAATTATGTGGTAATAGATGCGTCAAACACCTCCGGTTTTTTTACCTTGAACGATGATGAAGACATCATCGTTGTTGGTAGCGACTATTGGGGAGAGATAGAAACGATACAATACCCCTATTATTATGTTCCCGCCCCCCCTCCGGGTGCAAGTGCTTCCAGAGACGAAAACGAACTATTTATCTGGTATATTGACCCCACTCCGACTTTTGGATACTCAAACGACGATATCCCCATCCGGATAAAAATTAACGAGTTCCAAACACTCCCGAATTCTCTTCAACGAATTGAACTTAAGCTTGTTGGCGGTCAACCCCTGATGGGATGGTATGTAGTAACTCAAGCAGGAACGGCATATATCGATTCTGATGTTGTAACTCAAGAAAATGGTTTAATCATAATAGACACCGCAAATACCTCTGGTATTTTCATACTGGGAGATACAAACGATGTCATCGGAGTATTTGATCAATATGATAGAAGTGTGGGAGGACTAAGCTATCCGCAAAGGGTACCCGCACCCCCCTGCAGTATGAGCACATCCCTGTTTGAGGAGTCTGGAACAATATATTATTACCTTGACATCGTAACAGTTACATTTACTGATTGGTATATCAGTACTGTTCCCACTTTTGGATTTCCGAACGATGACTATCCCGGGACGGTAATTTCGGGATATGTTTTTGATGTAGATAGTCAACCTCTGCCGCAAACCCAGATTAGAGCTTGCTTATCTTGTCTTGAGTATCACTGCACCAATTTTTCATATGGTGGGCACTTCTTTATCGAGCGGACTGTTTATTCAGATTCGTTTGGTTTCTATCTCATTGACAGCCTTCTGCCCTCGAATTACCATTTGTATGCTGAAAAAGAGGGTTATATTGGTCAAGATGTAAGAGTAAGTCCCACCGCTATGGAACCGGGGATGGAAGATTTCTATTTGGAACCCCAGTTCGGGATTGAAGAAAACACGGCAATTCATGGAGGATACGAATTGAATATCTATCCGAATCCCCTCTTCAAGAAGACAGTTATCAGTTATCGGTTATCAGTTGACAGTGACCAACCGATTACCCTGAAAATCTATGATTTGTCCGGTCGTCTCATCCGCACATTCACTCTTCACTCATCGCTCATCCCTCCTCACGAAATAATCTGGGATGGTAGAGATGACTCAGGTAGGGAATTGCCGGGTGGGGTCTATTTCTGTAGGTTGGAAATTGAAGGTGGAAGCAAAATCACAAAGAAGGTCGTGTTGATACGGTAACGGCAGAGTTCCCCACCAGGATCAGCCTTTCTATGTGCCGTTCGCCACCACTGGTTATCCCCCCCCATTAAGATAATTTTAAGTTTTTCGTGTTTTTCAGTGGTTACTTTCTGCGGTCTCTGTATTCTCTGTGGTTGATTTTTCTTGACATCAGGGGGATTTTATGATATAATGGCTTATGTCTTTGTGGTTGGCAATTCTTCTTTTTTTTGTCGCCCTTTTTTTGATTCTCAAGGGTGCGGATTGGTTTGTGGACGCCGCAGCCGAAATGGCGGAGGGCTTCCATGTCCCAAAGGTTTTGATGGGAGCAACCCTCGTCAGTTTTGCCACCGTTGCGCCGGAGTTCTTCGTATCCGTTATGGCAGCGGCAATGGGTAAAGTTGAGATGGCTGTTGGTAACGCAGTTGGTTCGCCCATTGCCAATATAGGGCTTATACTCGGATGCTGCGTGTGCTTTACATTTATGCCGGTGTCCCAGGAGATGCTTAAAAGAGAATGTGTAATGATGCTCGCGGCCGTGGTTCTCCTCTTCTTTCTCTCCTTCAACAAGGTAATAACGAGACCCATCTCCCTCTTCTTTCTCTTTTTAGTTTTTCTGTATATAAGATATTCTCTAAGGCAGGCAAGGAACGCAAGAGAAGGGTGGCGGAGAGAAGGTGCGATTCCAAAGGCAGACTTCAATCTTAAACGAGAGCTCCTTTTCTTCTCCGCTGGGGCGTTAATGGTCATTGTTGGCAGTCGTCTTCTGATTTTGACTGGCAGTTCGATAGCAATGTATTTCGGGATTTCAGAGAGTGTAATTGGACTTACATTGGTGGCGTTTGGAACATCCCTTCCCGAGTTCTTTACAGCTGTGGTTGCAGTGACAAAAGGGCATAAGGAGATATCTGTTGGAAATATCGTGGGCGCCAATATACTCGATATTATCCTTGTTCTCGGGGTATCGGGGCTTGTTCGGCCGCTACCGGTGGATGTGACCACCCACTTTTTTGCCATACCCGTTCTCCTACTTCTCTCCGTTCTTCTTATCACTTTTGGGACCACTAGAAGGGGTTTTCAGCGCTGGGAAGGTGGGGTATTTGTGGCGATATATACTCTTTATATCTATTATCTCTTTTTATGAGACTTCTTCTTCATCTCTATCCCTTTTTCTTTTCCCGAAGTCGATGGGAAGTAATATCTCCTCTCTCTTAACTTCTCCGGAAGGTATTCCTCCTCAACCCAGTGTCCTTTGAATCTATGGGGATATTTATATCCCTTACCGTAGCCCAGTTTTTTCATAAGGGTGGTTGGTGCATTGCGGAGATGTAATGGAACTGGCAGGGCTCCATATTTCTTCACATCCTTCAGGGCGTTCCCGTACGCCACAAGGGCTGAGTTGCTTTTGGGAGCAGTTGCAAGGTAGATCGCCGTTTGGGAAAGTGGCAGAAAACCCTCGGGCATTCCGACGAAGTGGACTGCCTCCTTACAGGATACGGCGAGAGTAAGTGCCTCGGGGTCAGCATTTCCCACATCCTCTGCCGCAAATATTATCATTCTCCTCGCTATAAAGAGAGGGTCTTCCCCCGCCTGCAGCATTCTTGCGAGCCAGTACACGACGGCGTCAGGATCAGAACCCCGTAAAGATTTTATAAATGCCGATATGAGGTTATAGTGCTCTTCGCCCTTCTTGTCATAAATTAGAGGAAGTTCCTTCACTATCTCCCGTACCCTCTCTGTCGTTACGGTTCTCTTGCGGGGTTTGCCTTTTGCTTGCCCCACATCCTTCCCCCGTGTTCCCGCAGTGAGCACAGCAAACTCGATTATGTTGAGGGCGACCCTCGCGTCACCACCCGAAATTTCCGCCATATAATTCCTGACATCGTCCGGAACATCGGGCTCGTATTCTTTTAGCCCCCTTTCATCCGCAATAGCCCTGTCTATGATGGTTCTTATCTCATCCCTTGAGAGCGGGTAAAACACATATACGCTTGTTCGTGAGAGCAGCGGAGAGATAACCTCGAAAGAGGGGTTTTCTGTGGTTGCGCCCATGAGGATTATCGTTCCGTCTTCAACATAGGGCAGGAATGCATCCTGCTGCGCCTTGTTAAACCTGTGTATCTCGTCTATAAATAAAACCGTCCGTTCATTTGATACCTTTGCCTCAGCAATCGCCCTCCTTATGTCGTTTACACCTGAGAGCACGGCGCTGAACGCCACAAATCTATAACCCCTCACTTCCGCTATAATTCTCGCAAGTGTGGTCTTGCCCGTCCCGGGGGGTCCCCAGAAGATACTCGAGGAGATTTCGCCAGCCCGGAGTGCCCGATGTATAGGCCCATTTTTTCCGAGAAGATGATTTTGTCCAACAAATTCCTCGAGGTTTCTCGGTCTCATTCTATCTGCCAGGGGTGCCCTCTTTTTCTTCTTAAATAAATCCTCCATAGGAACCTCTATCAACTTTTTTTCAGGTAGCCACCAGGACACAAAGACGGCAAGAAGGAATGTGGCGATGGGATAATGGAGTGGTGGTGGAGCGACCTCTAATTGATGCTTTGTGCCTTCGTGGTAAATTTGCTATATTGGCAGGAACTTGGACAATTACTCGTTCATGGATGCGAGGAATTCCGTGTTGTTCTTTGTCCTGTTCATGCGTTTCAGAAGGAGTTCTATCGCCTCTATTTGATTCATCTCTAACAGGATCTTTTTCATTATATAAACCCTCTGTAATTCCTTATCAGCCATAAGAAGTTCCGCCTTTCTGGTTCCCGATTTGTTCAGGTGTATTGCGGGGAATATACCCCTGTCCGATAGCTCTCTGTCGAGAACAAGTTCCATATTTCCCGTCCCCTTGAACTCCTCAAATATCACATCATCCATCCTCGAGCCCGTCTCAATCAGTGCGGTGGCGATTATCGTGAGTGAACCCCCTTCCTCGATGTTTCTGGCGGCGCCAAAGAACCTCTTGGGCTTCTGAAGAGCTGCCGCATCGACACCACCCGTGAGGGTTCTGCCGCTATGAGGTATCACGGAATTGTACGCCCTCGCAAGCCTTGTTATTGAATCCAGGAGTATGACGACATCCTTCTTCTGCTCAACAAGTCTTTTCAACCTCTCCAAGACCATACTTGCAACCTGTATGTGTCTTTCCGGTGGCTCATCAAATGTGGAAGATACTACCTCTGCATTTACACTGCGTTTCATGTCGGTGACCTCTTCCGGTCTCTCGTCTATCAGGAGTATGACAAGAAGAACCTCTGGATGATTGTCCGTTATCGCATTCGCTATTTTCTGCAGGAGTATTGTCTTTCCCGCCCTCGGTGGAGATACAATAAGTCCCCTCTGTCCCTTTCCAATCGGGGTAAACAGATTTACTATACGCATAGATATATCGCTATTTTTCCTTTCGAGGTTCAGTCTGGTGGTGGGATAGAAGGGTGTGAGTTCATCAAACAGGATGCGTTTCTTATTTTCGTCGGGATCTATGAAGTTTACTGCCTCCACCTTCAAGAGTGCAAAGAAACGCTCATTTTCCTTTGGGGGTCTTATCTGCCCCATAACCGTATCACCGGTCTTCAAAGAGAATTTCTTTATCTGCGATGGAGAAACATAGATATCGTCGGGGCTGGGAAGATATGAGTAATCTGAAGAACGCAAAAATCCATATCCATCTGGAAGTACCTCCAGGACACCGCTGCCAAGTATAAGTCCGTTCTTTTCGGCACCAGCCTCAAGTATTCTGAATATCAGTTCCTGTTTACTCGTATCTGTAACTTTGGAAATGCTGAGCTCCTGTGCCACATCACGGAGTTCGCGTACGGTCTTCTTTTGAAGTTCTCCGATATTCATATGCCTCCCATTTGATATGTGGTATGTAAAATTTATCACACCCCGCCAAAGGCGGGACAGCCCGAGCACTGACAGCCGATAACTCGTCCGATTTTGTTCTTATTGACAAATATCCTGGGATAATTTGATGGATCGGTTACCGAGGAATACTGAAAGATAGTGGAACCTTTCATGAGCTCGTGGTTGCGGGGTGATGGAGGTGTAAACCCATCACCCCGTATTTTTGTGCTAAGTCGAGCTCAGGCGCTCCAGACTTTCCCATTTTCTGTTTATTTCTTCTCGTATCTCGTCTATAATGTGTCTGTTTTCGGGCTTAAAAAGATGTGCGAACCTGCCCTGAGCTTTCAAAAACTCCTCTATATCCACCTCTTCTCTCGGCTTGTATGTGATTCTGTGTTTTCCGTTTTCCACCTCATACAATGGCCAGAACTTGGTCTGCACGGCGAGTTTCGCTATATCAATGGTCTTTTCGGGACTGTATCTCCACCCGAGTGGACAGGGAGATATCACATTTATAAAAGATGGCCCACCACAGGCGAGTGCCTTCTCCACCTTCTTCATAAAATCGTTCCAGTAACCGGGAGATGCCTGTGCCACGTACGGTATGTCATGTGCAGCGGCTATCTCTGTCAGGTCTTTTCTATTTTCCCTCTTTCCCGGAATGACGTTCCCCGCCGGAGATGTAGTAGTGTGGGAACCATAGGGAGTTGCAGAGGAACGCTGTATTCCCGTATTCATATAAGCCTCATTATCGTAACAGATATAGAGAAATCTGTGTCCCCTCTCAAGGGCACCCGAGAGTGCCTGCAGTCCGATGTCGTATGTGCCGCCGTCTCCGCCGAATGCTATGAAATTTATCTCCTTCTTTATCTTTCCCTTCTTTTTAAACGACTTGTAGCAGGATTCGATCCCGGATATTGCGGCTGCGGCATTCTCAAAGGCTACATGAAGTAAGGGGATATTCCAGGCGGTATACGGATTGATAGTAGTTACGACCTCCATACATCCGGTGTTTATGGTGGCTACAGTATCTGGACCGGCAACCATAAGTGCCTGGCGGATTATGATTGACCCCGCACATCCCGCACACGCCCTGTGTCCACCGGTGAGCAAATTTCCATTCTTCACCAACTCTTTCAATTTAGGCATAAAACCTCCATTGTGGCTTGAGCTATTATTCTCTTAATTCTATAAAACCAATTGGTTGGTCTACTTTTCCCTTCGCCTTATATGTTTCACCTCTTTCACACACCTTTACTATGTCTTCCACATCTATTTCTCTACCACCGAGGCCGTATATGTAGTCGCACATAAGTGGGCGGCTCTCTACATCATATAGTGCAGACCTCATCTCCACGAATATTGGTCCTCCCATTGTTGACATAGAATCTGACCTGTCGAGTATGGATATGACCTTTTTGCCGTTGAGTGTCCTCGCTATCTCCTTATAGGGGAGAGGTCTCATAACCCTTATTCTCAGAAGTCCCACCTTCATCCCCTTCTCCCGTGCCTCGTCTATTGCCACCTTTGCGGTTCCGGCGGTGCTTCCAGCGGCAATTATCACATTTTCTGCATCGTCCAGTTTGTACCCCTCAAATAATCCATAATGTCTTCCGAACTTCTCTCCAAACTCCCTTCCAACTTCTTCTATTACGGGTGCCGCGTTCATCATAATATCTATCTCCTGACGTTTGTGTTCGAAGAAGTAGTCCTGCAGGTCGAGCGGTCCAACCGTATACGGTTTATCCGTCAGCAAAAGCGAATGATGCGGTTTGTATTCCCCGATGAAATCCTGTACCTGTTTATCATTCAGCATGTCTATCCTCTGCATGCAGTGTGATAATATGAAGCCGTCTGTGGAGACCATCATGGGAAGGTATAGTCGCTCCGCTATCTTTATTGCCTGTATGATTGAGTCATACGCCTCCTGTGACTCCTCCGCGAATATGTGCATCCAGCCCGATTCCCTTGACCCCATGGTATCAGAATGATCACAGTGTATGTTTATAGGTGCTGAGAGAGAACGATTCACCTCACAGGTTACAATCGGGAGTCTGAGTGCGGCTGCTATATAGAGTACCTCGTGCATCAGGGCAAGCCCCTGAGACGATGTGGAGGTCATAACTCTTCCTCCGGCGGCGGCGGCACCGACGCAGGCAGACATCGCCGAATGTTCACTCTCCACTGCAACGAACTCGGTGTCCACGACACCGTCTGCCACAAAGTTCGCAAATAACTGGACGACCTCCGTTGCCGGTGTTATGGGATAAGCGGCAACTACATCGGGATTTATCTGCCTCATTGCCTCCGCCATTGCTTCGTTTCCCGTTAAAGCCTTCGTAGGCATAGTCCCCCCCATAAAAATATCAAAAATCAAAATGCAAATACTTTCTAACACATTACCCCATTTTCCCATTTTACCTATCTCTCGGGTTTCATCTCGATTGCCTTCGGTTTACAGATATCTGCACATATCCCGCATCCCTTACAGTAATCGTAGTCTATACCGACCACCTTACCATTTTCCATAAGTATCGCACTATCGGGACAATACACGAAACATAGGAGACAATTTGTGCATTTATCTTCGGAAAAGACCGGTCTCTCGCTTCTCCAGTCTCCCGTCTTAAATTTTCTTGAAGTTCCACCTTCATCGATTGTGCAGCCTATTGGCAGTTCTTTCCATCCCTCTTTCATACTACCTCCTCGTATGCCCTTTTTATGGACTTAATATTGCCCTCAACAACTTTCGGTCTATCCCTGAACTTCGCCTTCAACTTCTCCGTGACATCCTTCATAAATCTATCGAAGTCAAGGATACTCGTAACCCCGACAACTGCTCCAAGCATGGGGGTATTTGGTATCTCCCTTCCTATGGTTTCCCTCGATATACCGGATGCGTCAACGGTATATACCTTTATACCCTTCAAACCATACTCCGAGATTATTTCATCCGTGGTGGATTTCGTGTTGACGAGGAGAATCCCATCCTTACCGAGACCCTTTGTTACAGGCTGCGTCTTCATAAGAGTCTCATCAAGGACCACCACGACATCCGGATTCTTGACCCCGGAGTGTATATGTATGGGCTCATCGGATAGACGGTTGAACGCCTGCACGGGTGCTCCCATACGCTCGGGACCGTATTCTGGGAATGCCTGAATATACTTACCCGTCGCCATGGCGGCGTTACCGAAGAGCAGTGCCGCAGTCTTTGCCCCCTGTCCTCCCCTTCCATGCCACCTTATCTCAAACGGCTTTTTCATATTACCCCCTTTCAGGTAACTTGTTATGTAAAATATCAACCGCAGATGCCATATATATGATATTAAATATCAAAAATCAAATATCAAAATGACAAATCAAAACTTAAAAATGATGACTAAAAAAACATCAGGGTCGGGTCTTCAGATTACACTTTACTTTGACTTAGTTTCTTTTCTATCCTGCTGATTTCTATTTGTGCTGTCTTATCCAGTTTAAGACGGGCTGTGTTTTGAGTGATGGCGGTATACCCAACCTCAAAATAATCGGCGATCTCTTTCAATGGAACATCTGTATGCTTTTTTACGAGATACATTGCAGTCTTGCGGGGCAAAAAATTTTACCCTCTATAAGAGAGAACCATTATATCAACCCCTATAGACAAAGGTCTCGCCATTTTTGTTATACTTGTTATGTGAAGACATGACCCTTCTGCAAACATATTAACGATATGTAAGAGAAAAGATTAAATTGGTCTCTTTCTTGTCTTTTGGGTTAATCAATCTACTACTTGCCAAGGCTAAATTCAACTCAAAATGTTTATAAACCAATCCCATACCTCCCGTCAAGAATATTTGGTCTCTCCTTACACCAGTAGTAAGAGGCGATGGCTCGTTGTATAACCCAATCCTTAAAGCAAGATTATCTCTCATAAGATATTCAAGCCCTATCCTCTGCTGGAAGATATCTCGTACATACTCGGGATTAGCTGATTCTTCTCCCCACTTAAAACTTATCCCACTCCATTTTGTAAAATTAATGTCGGCATTAAGTAATATTTTGGGTAATACCCTTGCAGATATCCCAGCCCCTATAAACAAAGGCAGAGTCTCTTCTACTTTAGTTCCCCCAATAATGCCTTTTATTGGAAGAAGATTGTATTTCATAACAAAACCAACTCCTAAATTCTCATGAGGTTTACACAAAATCCCTATATCCCCTCCAAAACCATGCCCACTTTCTGTTATGTAGCTGCGATCTTTGCCTTTTTTGTAATCAGTAATTATCCCGTCTCGTTTAAAAAAATAATTTAAATTTATGCCCACGGAAACATATGGGTTCATCTTGTAAGCCATAGAAACAGTAGTGGTGTAGAATCTTGTGTAATCCATGGTATCAAATTTATTACCAGTACCTTCAGGGTGTTCTGGGGTAGTTTCTTCCATATCTCTAACTATTGCATAAAGATCGTAAGGTATATACTCACTTATACACCAAACAGTCTTTTCGGTTGGAATTACAAAACCGATATAAGAAGGGAAATAATGGGAGGTCTCGTATAACAGGTTGGGTGTTGTCTTCCGCTCCCAGGTATAAAATACCTCTCCTTCAGAGATTTCTGCGGCGGCTAGAACTGTGAGTTTGTTGATTTGTACAAGTCCTGCGGGATTCCAGTACACAGCAGTGGGATCGTCTGCGATTCCCACGAAAGATCCGCCCATTCCTATAGCCTTTGCTCCAATATCATTGCGATTATAAAAAGACCAGTTAGAATAGGCTGTAGCACTCCCTTGCAACAATATCAGAACAATCACACTCCACAATATTATATTTCTTGCCATTTCCAATTTTTTACTTTAATCCACACAAAAGTCAGTTAAACAACGGGTGAACAATGGGATCAGGTCTTGACATTAAACACTTCCAATCTCTTTTTAATCAATCCATCCATGTCATAAATACGGAAACTTAAATAATAAGGACTTTCTGTATACATATTGGGGTTTATAATTAGTACAGGGTCTCCAGGACAATCTTTAGTATACTGATATATGGGAAATGCCTTTACAAGATAGTCGTCTCCACTGCCTACCATCTCTACCAGTGTTATCAATGCTAAATTGTAATTGTTTATGTTTGAATAAATACGAATTGCTCCACCATCTGCATTGTTACCAGGCCAACAATTTGGATAAGAAGTTGGCCCTCCTGTTGCGTAAGCACCGTTATGTGATATATCATCATCAATCACCCACTTCTTGATGAATTCGGTGGTGTAGGTGCAGGTAGGAAGTGCAAGCTTCGCCACTCTATCATAACTATGCTGTGCATAAATAGTGGGATTGAATTGAGCAGAGCTCATTTGAACTTGTGCTACTGTTACCACTCTATCATTTGGTTCACTCACTCCAAAACGACCTTTATTCCCCGAGATTGTCGCCATTTTATCAATAAGATTCTCATAACCAAGAAGGTCGCACCATTTTCCTTCTTGACCAGTTTGAGTATCCCTGAATGTTATGGAACCTTCTGATTCTACATCCATTTCCCAAACCTCTCCAACTCTTTGCCAATCTTTGTCATCTGTCGTAATTTCGTATATCCATTCGCCGAGGGTGTGATCATACGGGTGATTTGGAGTCCCTGCCATAAGGAGTTTTCGCACTCTTTGATTTACAGGAATAGAGTCTGTAGGGTCTGCAGGATTGGGTATTTTATAGAATTTTATAGCAGCCCTTGCTGCCAATCCACCCATTGAATGGGCAACTAAATCTACCTTTGCATTGGGGTTGTCTGGCCAATTATCTCCATAGCATGAGAGGAATATCAGGGTCAGGTCTTGACATTAGACATTTTTAGCTTCTTTCCCCTAATTTTCCCTCTAACATTCTGCTATATTATACCCCAAAATCTCCCACTTGTCAAACAGAAAATCGCCTTCTTCCAAAATTTCATTTACCCCACCCTCACAGAATCTACCTAAAGATTATCAACTGCATTCCGGTTGATTTCAACACTATTCCTCCAGGCAATACTTGAATACTTGAGCCTGACCCCATTAAGCCCGTTTTCATATTACCTCCCATTGGGTAATCTGATATGTAATATCAACTGTACCTGCCAGCGGGCAGGAAAGCGTGCCCGACCGAAAATGGTCGGGGGTCAGGTAAGACCGATGTCCATACCACCCGTTGCCTCCTTTACTTTCTCCTGGGCGATCTCCTGCGCTTTCTTTCTTGCCTCGTTTGCTGCCGAGAGAATGAGGTCCTCAAGGAGTGATTTGTCTTTCATTTTTATGAGTTCTGGAGCAATCTCAATCTTGACTATCTCCTGGTTACCATTTACAACAACCCTTACCAGACCGCCGCCTGATGTTACCTCTGCTGTTTCCTTTCTGAGGTCGTCCTGCATCTGGGTTATAACCTTCTGTATCTCCTGAAAATTCTTCAGGAGTCCCAAAAGATTTTTCATTGTTGCCCTCCTTTAGAATCTGTTTGACGGAAATATCGTTCTATACGCGGATAAATACGACGGGAGACTCTGGGATTCTCCCCCTCCAATGTGTTCACCTCTTGTTGTAATCCTTGCTATCTTCGCCTGCCTGTCCATTCCATTCGGCCATACGGCTCGTATGAGATGCTGTGCAACGGATCCGC
>JGI24025J20009_10002178_pt1 | contig 14353 bp, 15 predicted proteins | sample Cruoilmetagenom3_FD_20009 | JGI IMG/M metagenome (IMG submission 20009)
ACTGCCCAGCGGCCTCCCTCGACCATTAATTCGTTCATCTCTTTCTTACTTACTCTTATCTTCCCTTCAGAGCCCAAACCTGATGGCACATTGGCAAATAATTCATTAATGAGCTGATTGATTTTAGGCTTTACTTCAGCTTCGCTAAGATTGGTACGCAATAGTCTTACTCCACAGTTTATGTCATAACCCACCCCCCCAGGGGAAATCACACCATCTTTAACGCTCATAGCAGCAACTCCACCTATAGGAAAACCGTAACCCCAGTGGATATCTGGCATAGCAAAGGAGAATTTAACTATCCCGGGAAGAAAAGCAACATTGGCGACCTGCTCGGGTGTTTGTTCTCCACATATAGACTCCAGCATAGTTTCACTGGCATAGATCAGGCCGGGGACTCTCATGCCCGATTTATAGCTCCGAGGAATTTCCCAATGATACTCGTCTATCTTAACAAGCCGTCCTTGCCACTGTGGCATATCTTCACTCCTCAAACATCAAAGATTATTTGCACTTCATATCCGTGGCTACCCTTGTTTATGTTTAACATATGATAAGTGGCTGCTTTCACCCCTAGCTTTAGCTTATGCCGTAGGGGGTCAAAGTTTTCCCCGTAGCAGGCAGCTTTGAGCTGGTTATTACTCAAACTCTCGATGTCAAATCTGCTGAACAAAATGTGCTCGGCGTCGTAGAGATAAATAAGCTCATTGAGCCATTCTACTAACAAACTATCGCTGTCCTCACTAATTACCTCCACATAGCGTCGCGACCTCTCTACAATGCTTTCAGCATCTGTAATCAAGCTAAACAAAGCCAAAGCAGCATTAGAAAAGAGCTGTTTGATATCAGCTCCATAAGCAATAATGCCCACATCAGCAGTGTGGTCAATGACTTCAAAAGCCTTTCTGCCCATCTGTCTCACCATAGCGAAAGCAACTTCATTATATCATGTGCCACTGCAATTCTCGCTATCCTGAGAGCGTGACAGGGCATCCCTAAAATCGGAACTACTCCAAAGTCCCTTGTTTGACCTATGTAGATATGTCTGCTACAATCCCTCACATTAGCCTCGAGGGCGGTTAGCTCAGTGGTTAGAGCGCTGCGTTGACATCGCAGAGGTCACTGGTTCAAGTCCAGTATCGCCCACATTTGACAAATATGATAAGATAGATATATATGAGTGAAATCACTATTATAGGTCAGGTTTCTTCAAAAAACCTTGTTTCTACGCCATTCAAAAGAGTTGTCGAAATATCGGAAAGTAAAAGCCGCTAGCTTGTCACATCTTGAAATTTTCAATGAAATTCAGTATTACGAAACCTTTCACTTTAGGCAAGAGATTGCTACTTGGCTATGAGGCAAGGACTTAAGATGAGGCCGGAAGAACAATTGGAAAGGATGCGACACTCTGCCAGCCATGTTATGGCTGAGGCGGTACAATCCCTTTTCCCCAAGGCTAAGTTTGGCATTGGGCCAGCTATCGAAAATGGCTTTTATTACGATTTTGAACTACCTCGCCCACTAACACCAGAAGACCTGCCCTTGATTGAAAGCAAAATGAGGGAAATCATCGCCCAGGATATGCCTTTCCACAAGAAAGAAGCAACTAAAGAAGAAGCGCATCATATCTTTGCCAACCAACCTTACAAATTGGAGCTTATCGATGAGCTCCCCGACGACACGGTGACTATTTATACACAGGGTTCTTTTACCGACTTATGTCGTGGTCCTCATGTAGATTCCACAGGCAAAATCAAATCCTTCAAGCTCAGTCATATAGCCGGAGCGTACTGGCGAGGCGATGAGAAACGCCCTATGCTGCAGAGAATCTACGGTGTGGCTTTCAATAGCCAGGCAGAGCTTGAGGATTACTTGTCTCGTCAGGCTGAAGCTGCCAAACGAGACCATAGAAAGTTAGGTAGAGAGCTTGACCTTTTCAGCATCCACGAAGAAATTGGCCCTGGCCTAATTTGTTGGCATCCCAAAGGTGCCTTAATACGGCAGATTATCGAGGATTTTTGGAAAGCAGAGCATATTAAGCGAGGCTATGATATAGTCTATACCCCCCATATCGCCAAGTTAGATTTGTGGAAAACCAGTGGCCATTGGGACTTCTATCGAGATTACTTATATTCACCAATGGAAGTGGAAGGGCAGCAATACATAATAAAGCCCATGAATTGCTTGGGGCACATCCTGATTTTCAAGAGCCACTTGCGCAGCTATCGAGATTTACCTTTGCGTTATGCAGAATTAGGTACAGTATATCGCTATGAGCGAACCGGTGTACTATATGGCTTAGCCAGAGTAAGGGGATTCACTCAAGATGACGCCCATATTTTCTGTCGTCCCGACCAAATTGAAGAGGAAGTAATAGGAGTTGTAAAGCTAGCGCAATTTATGATGGCCACTTTCGGCTTCAGTGATTATGAGCTGTTATTATCCACACGCCCAGAAAGGTATGCTGGCACCATTCAAATGTGGGAGCAAGCTACAGGCTCTTTAAAGCAAGTTCTGGAGGAGCTTGAGCTACCCTACAAGATAGATCCTGGAGAAGGAGTCTTCTACGGGCCTAAAATTGATATTAAAATTAGAGATGTCTTAGGACACGCCTGGCAAGGTCCTACTATCCAGGTTGATTTCAATTTACCGGAGCGCTTCAATGTTTGTTACATTGGGGATGATGGCATCGAGCATAATGTAATAATGATACATCGCACGGTTCTGGGCAGTATGGAGCGTTTCTTTGCTTGCCTCATCGAGCACTATGGCGGTGCTTTCCCTGTATGGCTATCTCCAGTTCAGGCAATAATAATCCCCATAGCGGACCGCCATATTAACTATGCTCATCAGGTAGAAGACGAGCTTAAAAAGGAAGAGATTCGCTCCCAGGCTGATGACCGTACTGAGAGAATGAACCTGAAAATAAGGGAGGCCCAACTGGAAAAGATCCCGTACATGCTCATAGTTGGTGATAATGAGATGGCTTCATCTTACGTTTCGCTCCGTTTAAGAAGCGGCGAAAACGTGGGCTCCCAAACAGTACAGCAAATCAAGGCTAGAATAAAAGCCGCTATAGAGGCTAAATCCTAAATGGCTCTGAGGGTGAAACCGGGCATAGTTAAAAGAGTGGCAGTTAACCAAAGAATCAGAGCCAGGGAAGTTCGACTTATAGGAGAAGGAGAAGAACAACTAGGCATATTACCTCTACGGGAAGCACTACAAATCGCTCGGGAGCGTGGCTTCGATCTGGTGGAGATAGCTCCAACAGCAAGACCTCCTGTATGTCGGCTTCTCGATTATGGGAAGTACAAATATGAGCAAACTAAAAAGGAACGGAAGGTAAAAAGGAGTCAAAAAGTTGGCTTGCTCCGGGAGGTCCGCTTTAGACCCAAAATTGAGGAGCATGATTTACAGGCAAAGATTAGAACAGTTAGAAAACTGCTAGAGGAAGGAAACAAGGTAAGAGTGCTAGTAAGATTTAGAGGGCGTGAGGTTATTTACCCAGAATTAGGTTGGAATGTGCTAAAAAAAGTGGCTGAGGCTGTAAAAGAAGAAGCTGTAGCAAGCAATCACCTTGCTAAGGATCGAAGGAACATAGCCTTAACACTCTCTCCCATTTCTGTCAGGAGATTTAAGGAGACCAAATCAGATGCCAAAGATTAAGACTCACAAAGGAGCAAGAAGCCGCTTCCACGTAACAGGTAGAGGTAAGCTTATGCGTACTAAATGTGGTAAAAGCCACCTGAGACGAAAGAAAACTCCTAGAACTAAACGCCTCTATGACGAAATGATACCAACCTCTTCTGCAGACAAGAAGCTGGTCAAGAGACTTTTACCCTATAAATAATGTGAGGGTATGATAAAAAGGAAACTAAGGAGGAATAGTCTTGCCACGAGCTAGAAGCGGAAAAATCAGCCATCAGCGCCATAAGAAAGTGCTCCGATTAACCAAAGGACATCGAGCTACAAGACACACGCTTTACAGACGGGCTCATGAGTCGATGCTGCATGCCTTAGACTATGCTTATTGCCATCGTCGGGAGCGAAAGGGTGATTTCCGGAGACTATGGATCGCTCGCATCAATGCTGCCACACGATCTCAAGGGATTTCCTATAGCCAGTTTATGGCAAGCTTAAGGAAATCGAATATGGAAGTAAACCGTAAGATGCTAGCCGAGATGGCAGTCAAAGATCCTGAAGGCTTTGTTAAATTAGTGGCCTCTGTTTCATCTAAAAACGCAAATGCTGGAACAGCTTGAAGAACTTCACCTAAAAGCTCTTGATGAATTAAACCAAGTTGGCGAACTTAAAGAGCTGGAGTCATGGCGTGTTCACCACTTAGGCAAGAAAAGTAAGCTAACTCAAATTTTACGCTCTTTAGCCAGCTTGCCTCTAGAGGAACGGAGAAAAACAGGGGCTCGGGCTAACGAAATCAAGACAGCTTTAGAATCGAGCCTGGCCGAAAAGAAACAGTCCGTGGAGGAAACTCATCTAGCTTCTTTCCTAGCGCGAGAAGGCCTGGATATCAGCCTACCCGGTCACCCCATTCCAACCGGACGACTCCATCCTGTCACTCAGGCACTGGAGGAAATCTGTAATGTTTTCATGCGCATGGGATTCCAAGTCATTGAAGGACCCGATGTAGAGTGGGATTACTATAACTTTGAGGCACTGAACATTCCCCCGGAGCACCCGGCACGAGATATGTTTGCTACCCTGTGGATAGATTCCGACGAGGCTATCGAGCGAGCCAGGCTTTTGCGCACCCATACCTCCCCAATGCAAATCAGGGTTATGGAGAAGGAGCGCCCACCGATAAGGGTGATAGTGCCAGGGCGGGCTTACCGCTATGAGGCAACCGATGCTACTCATGAATCCATGTTCTATCAGGTTGAAGGGCTGGCAATAGATACAAATATCACCCTGGCAGATTTGAAGGGTACGCTGTTTGAATTCTGTCATTGCCTTTTCGGTGACCAGAGAAAGGCACGCTTCAGATGCGATTACTTCCCTTTTGTTGAACCCGGGGTAGAAGTAGCCATAGAATGCTTAGCCTGCCATGGCGCTGGCTGCCGATTATGCGGCTACACCGGCTGGCTTGAGATATTAGGTGCTGGGATGGTGCATCCTGATGTTCTCAAGCGTGTTGATATCAACCCCGAAATTTACAGCGGATTTGCCTTTGGTATGGGTGTGGAGCGAATTCCTTTGCTCCGCTATGGGATTGACGATATACGCCTCTTTTACAGCAATGACCTTAGATTCTTAAGGCAATTCTAAATGCTTAAAGGTTGGTAATTATGAAGGTTTCTCTTAAATGGCTCAGCGATTATGTTGACATAAAACTCACCCCCGAGGAGCTAGCTAAGAACCTGACTATGGCTGGCATAGAGGTTAAAAGTATACAAACTACAGGTGGCACATGGAACAACATAATAATAGGACAGGTAACGGTTGTAGAGCCTCATCCCAATGCCGACCGATTGAAGCTAGCCACTGTTAATCTTGGCACCCAGCAGCTTACGGTAGTCTGTGGCGCTCCCAATATTAGCATGGGGCAGAAAGTACCCTTTGCGCATGTAGGAGCCAGGCTTATTGATGGTCACAGCGGAAAAGCTATGTTATTAAAGCCGGCTAAAATTCGCGGCATTCTTTCTGCAGGCATGGTTTGTTCAGAGAAGGAGCTAGGAATTTCTGATAACCATGAGGCTATTATGGTTCTGCCATCTGAGGCTCCTGTGGGCATACCCCTCAAGGACTATCTGGGTGACATAATCTTTGATTTGGATATAACACCTAACCGCCCAGACTGTTTATGCCTAATAGGCATTGCCAGAGAAATCGCCGCCTTAACCGGGCAGCCATTGCATTTACCTATCATTCATTATGAAGAGAGGGAAGCTCCGATAGATTCATTCATCTCCGTTGATATTGTTGAACCGAATTTATGTTCCAGGTACTGCGCTAGCCTGATTACAAGAGTTAAGCAAGGACCTTCCCCTAATTGGCTGCAGCAGCGTTTGAGAAGTTATGGAATGCGCCCTATAAGCAATATTGTTGATGTTACCAATTATGTGATGCTGGAATACGGCCAGCCCCTCCATGGCTTCGATTATCGTAAGCTTAAGGGCAAGCGGATTATCGTCCGCCTGGCTGGGGATGGCGAGCCAATAACCACCTTAGACGGAGCAGAGAGACTTCTTACTCAAGATACCTTGGTTATCGCTGATGAGAAAAAGTCCGTCGCTATTGCCGGCATCATGGGTGGATTAGATGCCGAGGTCACTGATGCAACTACAGCTATTCTCCTAGAGTCAGCAAATTTCAACCGAGCTACCATTCGTCGAGGTGTTAATCACCTTAATTTACAAAGCGAAGCTTCAATCCGCTTCGACAAGGGATTAAACCCAGACTTGCCATCGGTGGCACTGGAGCGAGCTACCCAGTTATTGCTGGAACTGGCTGGCGGCAAAGCGGCTAGAGGTATCGTCGATGTTTATCCCGGTAGAGCAGAGCCAAAGGCCATCTTACTCTCTGTTAATGAGGTGAAGCGACTTTCGGGCTTGGAAGTCAGCATTGGTGAGATGCTTAGAGTATTAAAATCACTGGGTTTTGAATGCCACGAGACCAACTTATCTTCGCAAATCTCAGTACTGTCTCCTTACTGGCGCAGCGATATTAACTGTGCTGTCGACCTGGTGGAAGAAGTGGTTCGCATTATTGGTTACGATAAAATCCCCATAACCAGGCTTAGTGCTCCTTTGCCAGCACANAAGTTGACANCAGAGCGCAACTTCAAGCAAAAATTACGNAATATCCTCACCNGTTGTGGTTTTCAGGAAATACTAACCTANTCCTTAACTAGCTTGGAGAAATTACAGAGGGTCTCTCCAAGCCTTGAGCTAAAGNTTACCCCCCTCAAGGTAGCTAACCCTATGACAAGGGAACAGGAATACTTGCGCACCACCTTACGGGCTAATGTCTTACCCACTCTGGCCAGTAATCAAAGACTTGAGGAGTCCAGCATAAGGCTTTTTGAAATTGGCAAGATATTCCTGCCGCAAGGAAAAGAGCTGCCTCAAGAAAAGGAGATGCTATGTGCCACACTCAGTGGCACAAGACAGGAGATATCCTGGCAGCATGAGAACAAAGAGACACTCGGCTTCTTTGATGCTAAAGGAGTTGTAGAAAATCTGCTGAATCAATTGGGACTTGCAGCAACATTTGAGGTCAGCGATGACGCAGGCTTAATCCCCGGGAGAAGCGCTAACATCATCATTGGCCGAGACAAAGTGGGTGTTGTAGGTGATCTGCATCCCAAAGTGGCACAAGCCTTCGAGCTCTCCGGCACAGTTTGCCTTATTGAAATGGATGTGGAGAAATTATTAGACAAAGCAACTAAAGTGAGGCAGTATCAGCCCATCCCACGGTTCCCCAGTATAACCAGAGATATCGCCTTAGTAGTAGATGAGCAAGTAAGCTATCAACAGGTAGAGAACATAATCCAAGGCTTCCCGCTAGTTGAAAAGGTTACCCTTTTTGATCTGTACCGAGGTGAGCAAATACCCGATGGCAAGAAATCCTTTGCTATAAGGATTGTTTATCAATCACCCGAGCATACTCTAACTGATAAAGATGTCAACCAAACCCAAGAGCAAATGCTTGATAAACTCTATCGGGAACTGGGGGCTACTCTAAGGGGCTGACTCTCCGAAGGTAGACTAAACAATCTGGACTGAATTTGCTGCCAAATTCCTTAACCTTCTCGCTGTAAAGGAACTTCAGCAAACCAGAATTTGGACGGAGCGTAGTCTTTTACACCATGTTATACGCTGTTGGTCGCTTCTTAATCTCTAAGGCTTAGAATGAGCAATCCACCGTTTGAACAGAAATTTAATGCGCTATGGCAGCCAATTTCCTATATATGCCCAAGCATGACTCAGCTCTGAGCCCATGCCCGTTGCAGAATCCACTCGATAATATACTGCCCGCATTAACTTCTTTCCACCCTTCTCATTCAGCCTTGTTCCGATCTCTCGAGCCCGTATGTGCCTGTAGTTCTTGTCAAAATGATCGAGGTTCTGCTCCCGTCCACAGTACGTACATTTCACCATTCGCCCCTTTTTAACTACTTTCGAACCGCACTTCCCGCAGATCCCTTCAGCCGGTGGCATTGTAAGAAAACCTTCGCTCCGGCCGATCTCTATTAGTTCAGCCACCAGACAATTGACTTCCGGTCCAAGACTTACGCCAGTCGTAGCATCTTTCTCCATTTCTTCCTCTTCTTGGCGCTCTTCTGGCGAACGAAAGTCTATTACCTCAAATTTCAGTTCCTCCTCCTTTTTCTTTCTAAACAACTTATCAAATAGTCCCATTTTCATACCTCCCTAAATTTATATTTATAGCAAGTAATTGTGCATAACATTCTTGGTGTAAGAGAAGCTCTACGTAAGCAGAATTTGGATGAATCGAGGCGTAGTCTTTTACACTGTGTTATACGCTGTTGGTCGCTTTTCATTTTTAGTTTTTCTTCGCCTCAAGCTTCTTTAGAGCCTCCTTGGCAGCTAATCGAACAGCCCGATTCTTATCCTTCAAAGCGTGAATGAGGGGCTCGACTGTTCTTTCATCTCCTATCTCTCCGAGAGCCTATGCTGCTCCCTCTCGGACTCCCCGATTCCTATCTTCAAAAGCCCATCGGCACTCTTCAGTCTTTAGGTTTCCTCGGCTTTATGTCGTATTTACCGCCGTGGACGTCCCCGGCTGGATATTGTTTCCCACAAACACTGCATGTTACTGTCCCGGAATATGCCGCCCAGCCCCTGCTAAATTCATCATCCTCCAGGATACAGCCACATTTGGGACATCGCCACCTCAATGGTGGGCGCTGTAGACCAGGGTCAATCTCCAAGGCTTTGTTAAAGCACCATAATGCCTCTTCGTACTTGTCTAATCTTTCGAGACTAGCGCCTTTATTAAACCACGCCGATGCGTGTCTTGGGTTCAACTCTAAAGCTTTGTTGAAACATCTCAAGGCAGCTCCATGTTCACCGCGGGTCCCGAGAGAAGCTCCTTCGTCAACCAGCTCTGAAACTGTGTAGCCCTCTTGCGGTGTTGCCTTTCGCTTGCTACTTAGTTTGCTGGAACGCTTTTCCTTCGCTTCGAGCTTTTCCAAAGCCTCTTTCGCAACTTTCCGAACCCCCCTATTTTTATCCTCGAGAGCCTTCATGAGGGGTTCTACTGCCCTAGCATCTTTTATCACTCCAAGAGCTGATGCTGCTCCTTCTCGAACATATATATGTTTATCCTTCAGTGCTTGAATCAGGGGGTCTACTGCTCTTTTATCCCCTATCCTTCCAAGAGCTGCTGCTGCTAAGGCCCGAATATGCCATTCATCCTTCAGTGCTTGAATAAGAGGTTCTACTGCTCTTACATCTCCTATCTCGCAAAGAGCCTTTACTGCCTCATATCGAACACCCAACCTTTCATCCTTCAGAGCTCGAATGAGCGGTTCTACTGCCCCGGCATCCCCTATCTGTGCAAGAGCCTCTGCTGCTGCGCACGAAACAGGGTAAAAAAATGGAGCCTCAACGTTGAGCACTTGAACCAGCGGTTCTACTGCTCCGACATCTCCTACCTCTCCAAGAGCCTTTGCTGCTTCAGACCCAACAAGATAGTCTTTGTGCTTCAATGCCTTTATTAACCCCTCAACATCTTTCTTTTCTTTTAACTTCTCTATATTTGGCTTTCTATCAAATATTCCCATTTTTACACCTCCGGAAATTTGATCGGTCTGAGTTTGGCTGGAGATTCATGGTAGTCTCAATCCCATAATCTTCCAGCTTCCCTCTCCCTCCATGTCATAATAGACGATAGTATCACCATCGAAGTCTTGCAGCCCCATACCAAATATTGCGTCGTAACGGGCAACGGGGAACTCTGTTTCTGTGGAAAGGTTGTAACCGTAAAACCAAAAATCAAGTTTCTCTTGCCACCAGCTATGGCGCCGGTCTTCCCAGACGACTACGTTGCCGCTCACCAGCGGCCCCACCTGCTCATGTGGTTCAGTACAGATGGGAAATTCTATCCCCGTGGAGAGGTCATAGCCATAGACGTCGCTGTTGCCATTACGCTCATCTTGCCAGACAACGATATTGCCACGGATGTCAGCCCATCCTTGATAAGCTTCGTTGGTGCAGATAGCGAATTCTGTTTGCGTGGAAAGGTCGTAGCCATAAATATCCCCATTGCCATTACGGTCATCCGTCCAGACAACAATGTTGCCGCTAACTTTGGGGCATGCCTGGTGAGAGGGATTAACGCAGATAGGGAGTCCTGTCTTGGTGGCAAGGTTGTAGCCACAGATATCATAGCCATATTTCTCCCAGTAACCTTTCGTGTCATCCTCGCAGACGATGAGGTTTCCATCAATGTTGGGTCCACGCCAGGGACCTGTTGGCTGCCTAATGTTAGTGATGAGGAATTCTGTCTCGGTGGACAAGTCATAGCCATAAATATCATAGACGTAGACTCCCTTGCGATGGTCAACCCAGATGATGATATTGCCGCTGATGGCTGCATCCTGCTGTTCCTCCACATCAGTGCATATCGGGGAATCATTCTTTGCAGACAAGTCAAAGCCATAAATGTCGTAGTTGCCATTACGATTGTCGTGCCAGACAACTATGTTCTCGCTGATTCGTGGGTCATAATGCTGGCTGGGCTTGGAGCAAATAGAGAAGACCTCTGCCGCAGTCATCTCTGGTGGGGGAATGGGTGGAGGTCCTTCTTGGGCGCAACTGCATCCTATGAGCAGGGAAACTGTGTTGACCAGCACTGTTAGAGCCAGGATCCTTTGAGATTGGCTGACTTTATTTGGTTTTTTCACTAATCAGCTCCCTGCCTGGAAAGTAGTGCCTCTAACCCAACCCTGGAAATTCATCCTCACCCACAGGTTCAGTTCCCGCAGTTCCGCCGATAACTGGATGCAAGGTAACCTCATAGTCGTAATGCACAAAATCAAATTCATCCTCAAATCGCTTATATGTTGTTTTTGTTGTGAATCTTTCCGAACAGCTATCCCAATTCTCTCCAAGAGTGAAGTAGAGGATATAAGTGCCACCTTTTACCCCCCTAATGGTATAAGAATCATTCGATTGAATGTACACAGCCATTAAAGGATCTTTTGGCTCTTTAGGACTAGATAGAATTGCAACTGCATCTAAATCTAATCCATTTTCAACCGTTAACTTTCCCGAACCTCCAGATAACTTTCTCACTAAGAAACTTCCTGTGGACAATCGCTCAATCTGTATCACTTTAAGGATATCTTTTAGGCCACCTACTTCGATGTTATAGCTGCCACACGAGCCTTTGGATATTGCAAAAGATACTGACTCCGTGGTTCCACCTGCCAATGTGATATCCTTTGTCTGCTCGGCTACCCCATCCACTAGCAGCGAAACGATATAAGTGCCCCCAGCCTCTCCCACATTTTTAATGTTTATTCTTACAGTTGTCTCTTCCCCTACATTAACTGGATTAGGAGCGATATCGAGACTGCTAAATTGGAACTCGGCGGGCTTTAATACTTTAAATGTGCCTGCTAACTGTCCGAGCTCAATCTTGTGAATGCCAGGGACATTCTTAGCAACACTGAATGAAATGTTTTTCTCTTCTCCGGCAGCTAAAGTGATGCTTTTGGCTTCTGTTTCTACCCCATCAACGATTAATGCTGTGTGGTATACTCCTTTAGCTCCGCCACTATTTTCCACAGTTGCCGTAACCGTAACACCTTCCCCAGGTATAACTTCCTTTGGTACCACTCTGAGGGAAGTGATTGTGAATTCCGCTGGCAAAGGGGTGATAATAGAGCCCATTATAAGCAGGGCAAGGCCAGCTGCAGCTACTATTCCCCAAAGCTTTACGGATCTCTTCCTGACAGCGTTGACAATTAACACAATCACCCCAACTGCGAGCGCAAGAAATCCGATAATTATTAATGCAGTGGACATCTCAATCATGACCTCCTTTGTTGTCTAGCCCCTTACAATATAATGGCTTCGGCCAGCGGACGACTTTATCCTGGTCAAACCAGCAGGATTGAGCTTAGAACCTTCATTTAAATTCACCTCTTGAGCGAACTACCAATATGATAGCCGCTATGCCTAATGGGAAAGCACCAAGAGAGCAGATAGCTCCGGCAAGGGCCAACTTCCACGCCTCCCGCCTAATGGCGTAGACCCCGCTGACCAGGGCTATAATTCCCGCCACGGCAGCAAACCACCCAAATGGGTTTCCTTCGGATAGACTGAGGGTAAATCCTATTATGAGCTCTATCACTCCGGCCAAGATACTCAAAATACCAGCGACTGTAGGTCGTCTTGTAATGAGCCTCTCAGGTACTTCTGCTGGGATAGCAGATTGCACCGTAATGATGCTCTTAGGCACTCTTGCTGTGATAGTAGGCGGCTCCGTTTTGATAGAGCCTTTCGCAAATATCCATGGGGGCATGTGGTACTTGACCCTGCTAGTTTTCCCTCCCTCTACAATGACATCGGTCGAGTTAGCCCCACATTCAGCCATGAATAGATAGTGAAAGAAAATTTTGATGGTGTGTCTTCCTGGTTCCAATTCGAAGAAATGAGTACCCCATTTCTTGCGATAGGCTCTGCCATCAACCACGATGGTGGGTGTACAAAAGAACAAGATGAAGCCTAGTGGAAGAAATCCCGTTTTGACCGCTACTCCTGTTTTTAATTGTCTCTGTATTTCCTCACCTTCTTCCTTTGTTTTAGGAATTTTAGCCGATACTACCTCAGTAGCAGTATCTTTCGTTTCTGGGGTTTTAACCGCGGCCCTTTTCGTCCTTTCTAAATCGCCCGGCTCTCCAAGTCTCGCACCGCACCCGCTACAAAATACATCGCCCTCTCTGACTCGTTCTCCACATTTTGGACAATATGGCATTTGCTCACCTCCTTTATCCGTTTTCTTTCTTCACTTAGGTACTAAGCACGGTGTAACTCAGATTCATCCTCTACTGAGTCAAAAACAATGCTGCCGCATTTTGGGCAACTCGAACCTACTAGAATACAGCCCCTACAGATTAAAGTTCCACAAATTCGACATTGGTAGGCGGCTGAATCGAGTTCGTCCATCTGCCTTGCTAAAATCGAAAGATCTCCGATTCCTCCTACCTTCTTACCTTTGAAATATGATCGTGGTCTGAGAACCGTTCCACATCGGCTGCATTTCTTCTTCCGGGCAAATATTCCCATCTTTACACCTCCCTATGCGAGCAATTGCATTTAACTGGTTGTTTACGAACTAAATGTTCGCTTATCCCAAATGATTTTATTCCGAAGTAATCCTACTTAAAATAAACTTCTTTATTTTCTTTGCTATTTCCAAGGCCTCTTCTGCCTCTTCTAAAGTCGGCTGAAATAATTCCTCTGGGTAACGAACATCAATAGCATAATCAGTAAGTTTGTCTGCCTCTTCTTTAAAAGCAAAGATTTCCTTGTCTTTATTCTCACACTTTGTAATTAACTCTCCAATTTCATGGGTCTTAGTGAAGGGGATACCGAGAAAGACCAAGTATGCTTTTAAGAACTTCTCAACAGCTTGTTGGCAATGAAAGCAAATGCTTTCGGTCACTGCATCTGGGAATGATAGCTCATGGTTGGCTGTAAGCAAATCTCTTTCCGCTTTTTTGATCCAGCTATTTATCAACTCCTTCTTTGTTTTCATATAAAACCCTTCCCTTTTTCATTATACTCGTAATAAACGCCTCTTCCACCTCTTTCCATTCATCAATTTCTTTTTGAGTGTAAACGAGGATATCTTTGGGAGCATCAACAATCCCCCATAGGTGCTTTCTAATTTCCCTTGCTCTCTTGTATCTTGGCTGCTTACTACTTTTTGCTACTACTAATAAATCTAGGTCGCTATCTTCTGTTGGACTCCCATAAGCGTAAGAGCCAAAAAGAATGATTTTCTCGGGATTATAGCTACTCGCTATCCTCGTAATAATTTCTTCTATTTGTTTCTGAGTGATCATTTATTCACCTCAAGCAACCAGTTGTGTATAACTTAGTTTAGGAAACTTGATTCGATATCTTAAATTTGACTAATTTTTTTCTTAGCAGTCTATTAACCTGGGCAGCGACATTATCCAAGGGCAAGAGTTGGGTTTCTTTTTCTGCACGCCACTTGGCTTCTATGCTCTGGTTTTTCAGGGTGCGTGGGCTCAAGGTCAACCGCAGTGGTATTCCCAGAAGGTCAGCATCATTAAACTTTACCCCGGGGGACTCATTGCGGTCATCGAAAAGCACTTCCACTCCCTCTTTCTCCA
>JGI24025J20009_10002179_pt1 | contig 14348 bp, 14 predicted proteins | sample Cruoilmetagenom3_FD_20009 | JGI IMG/M metagenome (IMG submission 20009)
AGGAAGCCAGCGGCCTTCAACGCCCCACGCAGGGATGGGTCATAAAGCTGCAGCGCCTTGGAAATACCGTGCTTGACCGCACCGGCCTGACCGGACAAGCCCCCGCCCTTGACGGTGGCCATCACATCGAACTGGTCTTCGGTACCGGAGATGGTGAACGGCTGGCGCAGGATCATCTGCAGAACCGGACGGGCGAAATAGGTGTTCAGCGCTTTGCCGTTCACAATGACCTTGCCGGAACCCGGCTTGATCCAGACGCGGGCAACCGCGTCCTTCCGCTTGCCAGTGGCATAGGCCCGGCCCAGATCGTCGCGCACAGGTTCACGCGGCGTCAGCTCGACCTCGGGCGCTGCAATGATGCCGGCAACCTCGTTCAGGTCTTCGAGTGTTTGGATTTCATCAACCATCGGTCATCAGCTCCGCGTGTTTTTCTTGTTCATGGATTTGACATCCAGAACTTCGGGGCTTTGCGCCTCGTGAGGGTGATCGGTGCCCGCATAGACGCGCAGGTTGGTCATTTGCACGCGTGCCAGACGGTTGCCGGGCAGCATCCGCTTGACGGCCTGAGTCACCACACGCTCGGGGTGCTTGCCTTCAAGGATCTGCTGCTTGGTGCGCGATTTGATCCCACCGGGGTGGCCGGTATGCCAGTAAAAAGGCTCTTCGCGCTTTTTGCCGGTCATCTGGATCTTGTCAGCGTTGATGATGATCACATTGTCGCCCATATCCATATGCGGGGTGAACGACGGTTTGTGCTTGCCACGCAGACGCATGGCAATGATCGAGGCAAGACGACCCAGAACAACGCCTTCGGCGTCGATCAGAATCCATTTCTTGTCGATCTCTGCAGGGGTTGCAGAAAAGGTTTTCATGGCAGGATGTTCCTGTTTGACGTGAAAGGCAGGTGCAAAACGCCCCTGCCCGAATTCGATGGATGGGGTGTAAGGGCATCCCGACATGCAGTCAAGCGCAACAATGCCGCAAAAATTGAGTATTTTCAGATGGTTGCGAATTAGGTATCATAATACCCCAATCACATACCCTATTCTGGCACACAAATTTCATTGCGCGAAATCGCCAGCAGCGTGCGAACCACCAAACCGGTAATGATGGCGGCCAATGCAGCCAGCGCCAGATAGCCGATCACCAGATGCGCGCCTGACGCCGCCACGCGCGCATAGGCAAAGGATGCGATCGCCAATGAGGCCACAGGAAAGGACAAGGCCCACCACGACAAGGCAAACGGCAGCCGCGCCAGTTTGGGGCCCTGCACCAGCACCAGCGCGGTAAACACATAGGCCGTGTTCAGCAAAATGCGGGCAAAGGGGTCAATCTGCCCCTCCATCAGGTTCAGATAGGCGACAAAGGCCACAGCCGGGGGCGCGATCAGGATCACCAGTGTCGGGAACAGCCGCGCTGGGATCGGATTGTGAAACACCAGCCGGTTCATCACCAGCGTCAGCAGAACAATCCAGAACACCAGCCCGCCGGAAAAGAACAGCCACGACAGCTCGACATAGCCCAGTCGGACCCCGGCAACCGGTACAACCACATTGCCCACCGCCGGAATGAACCAGGCCGGGGTCAGATGCCCGACCTCAAATGGCCGGTGGCTGATCCAGCCGGACACCACCGCGATGGTCAACACCCCCTGCCCGATGGCCCCCAGCACCCAGATCACATGCGCCGCCGCCGGATAGGCCGTATACAGCGCGGTGGCGGTCAATAGCAGGGAAATCGACGCCGCCGGGAAAAACGCCAGCTTGACCGGGTGGCCCCATTCCCCCCTGACAGCCGCCGGATAAAGCACTGCCTTCAACAAATAGATCAGCGCAATCAGGGCAAACACCGCCATGCCGAACCACAGCGCAATACCCGACAGCATCGCCGCCCAGGGCAGCGTGGCCGCCGCCGCGTGCAAGGCCAGTGTCAGACCGGCCAGCCCCATGGAAATGGCAAAAAAGGTGATCGGAAAATGCATCAGCCGTGGCTCTGCTGCGGGTGCCTGCGGGGGTCCGTTTCCGGTATCAGCGGCGTCGGTCATCATCTTGCCCTTTATCTTGCCCAAGTCGGAATCACGTCCTGATTTCGTAATCCAGCACGGCGCGATGCCTGCCAGCCTTGATTCAAATCAAACCTGCACCTTAGATTGATGTTTATTTTTCACCGCTTTCCCGATTATTTCGATGGCGGGATCGCATAGGTCATCGTGGCCCGCGCCACCGGGGCGTCCGACCCTTCGGAAAAGATCAAGACATCGCCCACCGCCAACAACCGGCCCAGTTTCAACAATGTAGCCTTGGCGATCAGATCAACCCCGGATTCGGGTTTGCGCATGAAATCCAGCGAACAACTTGTGGTGACCGTCAGCGCCTGCCGCCCCACACGTGACAAAACCAGCGCATAAACCGCCACATCCGCCAGTGCGAACATCGACGGGCCAGACACCGTCCCCCCGGGGCGCAAATGCCGCTCGGCCGTTAGCAGGCGCATGGTCACACCGTCCATCGACAGCGCATCAATCGCAAAATCACCCCTGACCTGCGGAAACACCTCGTGCAGAAATTCCGCCAATTCGTCCTTGTTCAATGCCAGAGACATGCTTTTCCTTCCGCTGTTTGCCCACTAGAGTTGCCGCAACATTGATACGGAGAGCAAGATGGCAATTCTGCAACGTAACGACACAGGCGCCGTGGCGCATCTGCAGCTGAACGCGCCGGACCGCCTGAATGCCCTGTCAGACGAGATGCTGGCCGCCTTGTCGGACCAGCTGACAGCGCTAAAGGACGATGCATCAATCCGGGCGGTCATCCTGTCTGGCGCGGGCAAGGCGTTTTGCGCCGGCCACGACCTGAAACAGATGACCGCCGGGCGGCAGGCCAAAGACGGTGGCAAAGCGTATTTCAAGGATCTGTTTGACCGCTGCACCAAGGTGATGATGGCGATTCAGGCCCTGCCCCAGCCGGTCATCGCCCAGGTGCATGGCATCGCCACCGCCGCCGGGTGCCAGCTGGTGGCCACCTGCGACCTGGCAATTGCCGCCGAGGGCACGCGTTTCGGGGTGAACGGGGTGAATATCGGCCTGTTCTGCTCCACGCCGATGGTCGCCCTGTCGCGCAATATTGCGCGCAAACAGGCGTTCGAGATGCTGACCACCGGCCAATTCATCCCCGCCAGCCGCGCCGAAACCCTTGGCCTGATCAACCGCACTGTCCCCGCCGACCAGCTAGAGGCCGAAACCACGGCCCTGGCCAATACCCTGACCGACAAGCTGGGTGCCGCGGTGCGCATCGGCAAGCAGGCGTTTTATCAACAGCTGCAATTGCCGGTAGATCAGGCCTATGCCTATGCCGGGGATGTGATGGTTCAGAACATGCTGTACCGCGACACTGCCGAAGGCATCGCCGCCTTTATCGAAAAACGCCCCCCCGACTGGCAGCAGTAAACCTGCAGTTTCGCCACAGTCCGCGCATTGTTTCCAAATTGGCTATAGGAATAAAGGCAACACTGTGGCAAAGGTAAGGCAGGGCTAACGCCCTACACTATTTTTGGGTCGCCGCTGGCGGAAGGTCCCTCCAGACCGGGCCTCTCTCCCCGGTTCGACATTCCCGTTGCGGCGACCCCAAAATCCCCCTATTTTCCTGTCCCCGTTGCGCCCCGCGCGCGGCTGGCCTATGGGACGCTGCATGACACAAACCTTACATATCGTCGGCGGCGGAATGGCCGGATCCGAAGCGGCCTGGCAGGCGGCCCATATGGGCATATCCGTGGTAATCCACGAAATGCGCCCCAAAGTGGAAACATTCGCCCATAAAACCGGCAATCTGGGCGAAATGGTCTGTTCCAACTCGTTCCGCTCGGATGATGACGAACAGAACGCCGTCGGCCTGCTGCATTGGGAAATGCGCGCGGCCAATGGTCTGATCATGTCCACCGCAGATACCCACCGCCTGCCCGCGGGGGGCGCATTAGCCGTTGATCGCGACCCGTTTGCCGAAACCATTACCGCCCGTCTGATGGCACACCCCAATGTTTCCGTGTCTTATGAAGAGATTACAGAGCTTCCCGAAAGCGGCCACTGGATCATTGCCACCGGCCCGCTGACCTCGGGCACATTGGGCGCGGCCATCGCGCAGGAAACTGGTGCCGAGGCCCTGGCGTTTTTCGACGCCATCGCACCGATCATTTATTTTGACAGCATCGACATGTCGCGCGCCTGGATGCAATCACGCTATGACAAGGGCGAGACCGAGGCCGAGCGTACCGCCTATCTGAACTGCCCGATGGACCACGACCAGTACGAGGCCTTTATCGACGCCCTGCTGGCCGCCGACAAAACCGAATTCCACGCAGGCGANACCGCCAATTACTTCGACGGCTGCCTNCCAATCGAGGTGATGGCCGAACGTGGCCGTGAAACCCTGCGCTATGGGCCGATGAAACCGGTTGGCCTGACCAACCCNCACCAGCCNGACATCAAGGCCNATGCCGTGGTGCAGCTGCGACGCGACAATGCGTTAGGAACGCTGTATAACATCGTGGGATTCCAGACAAAAATGAAATACGGCGCGCAAACGGACGTGCTGCGGATGATCCCCGGCCTGGAAGAGGCCCGCTTTGCCCGCCTTGGCGGCATCCACCGCAACACCTTCCTGAACTCACCCACCCTGCTAGACGGGCAAATGCGGCTGAAATCGCGGCCAAACATTCGCTTTGCCGGGCAAATTACCGGCGTCGAAGGGTATGTGGAAAGCGCCGCCATGGGCCTGTTGGCGGGCCGTATGGCCGCCGCCGAACTGTCGGGCACGATGCTGAATGTGCCGCCCAACACCACCGCCACCGGCGCGCTGATCACCCATATCAGCGGCGGGGCCGAGGCAAAAACCTTTCAGCCAATGAACGTCAATTTCGGCCTGTTCCCCCCGGTTGAGGGCCTGAAAGCGGGTCGTCGGGGCCGCAAGGACCGCTATAAAGCCTATACCGACCGCGCCAAAACCGATTGGACCACCTGGCTGGGCCAAACTCCTCTGGACGCCGCCCAAGATTAGCCCTTACCCTAAAACCATGAGCAATGGATTCCTGAACCAGGCCTACGGTGCCCGCGACCCGGCCAGCACCCGCGACCTTTATGACGAGTGGGCGGCCAGCTATGAAACCGAACTGGGCGAAAACGGCTACGCCACCCCGGGCCGCTGCGCAGCCGCGCTGCGCGCGCATATCAGCGACCTAACCGCGCCAATCCTCGATTTCGGCTGCGGTACCGGCCTCTCTGGCCTCGCCCTGCGTCTGGCCGACTTCACCACCATAGACGGGGTGGACCTGTCGGCCGATATGCTGAACCAGGCCAGGGCAAAAGCCCTCTATCGCAACCTACATCAGGTCGACGCGGGCGAATCCCTGTCCCACCCCCCCGGCACTTACGCCGCCATCACGGCCATCGGGGTGATCGGCGCCGGTGCCGCCCCGATTTCAGTGTTTGATATGCTAATGGACGGGCTGGCCAGTGGCGGGCGCTTTGTGTTTTCCTTCAACGACCACGCCCTGAAAGACCTGGAAAATGAAGGCAAAATGCAAAGCTATCTCGACAGCGGGGCCGCCCGGTTGGTGTTCAAGGAATACGGCGATCACATCCCGGGAATCGACATCAAGTCTAACGTATACATCATTGAAAAAACGTGACATTCACCACCAGATTCGCCCCATCCCCCACCGGCCCGCTGCACCTGGGCCACGCCTATTCCGCGTGGCTGTCCTATGACATGGCCTGCGCCGCACAGGGGCGGTTTCTGCTGCGCATCGAAGACACCGATACTGCCCGCGCGCGCCCCCAGTGGGAGTCGCAAATCTACGACGACCTGCACTGGCTTGGCCTCACTTGGGAGACCCCGGTACTGCGCCAATCAGAACACCTCGCCCGCTACGCGGCCGAGCTAAACAAACTGGCAGAACTTGACCTGATCTATCCCTGTTCCTGCAAACGCAGCGACATCCGCGCCGCCCTTTCTGCCCCGCAAGAAGGCGTACGCGCGTCCCCCATCTATCCTGGCACATGCCGTGGCCGCCCTATGTCCAGCCGCCAACCCGGCGACGCCCTGCGCCTCGACATGGCCCGTGCCCTGAACCACCTGCAAACCCTGCCCAGCTTCACCGAAACCGGCCCCGCCCATGCAGGCCACCACATCCTGTCGCCACAACTCATGCTGCAAAACACCGGCGACGCCGTCCTAGGGCGCAAAGAAATCGAAACCGTGTCCTACGTGCTGGCCGCCGTGATCGACGATGCCAAACAAACCATCACCACCGTCATCCGCGGCAAAGATTTATTCGAGACAACCTTTCTGCAAATCCTGCTACAGGCCCTGCTGGCCCTGCCCACCCCAACCTACCACCACCATAAACTGATCCGTGATGATGACGGCAAACGCCTCGCCAAACGCGACGACGCCCGTTCCATCGCCAAATACCGGGCCGATGGCGCCACCCCGCAAACCATCCGCACCTTGCTGGGGCTCTAACCCCCCGCTTTTTCTTGTTGATAAATACTCGCGCCGCAGGCATGGCCCGGATACCGGGCCATTCACCCGTCCGGCGCCATCAACTCCACCTCACCCCCATCCCGCACCGCCGTGTAAAAACAGCTGCGCCGGTTGGTATGACAGGCAGGACCGGATTGGGTCACCACCACCAACAGACAATCCCGGTCACAATCCACCCGAAAATCCACCAGCTCCTGTACATGCCCCGAGGTCTCGCCCTTCACCCAAAACGCCGAGCGTGAGCGCGACCAATAGGTCACCCGCCCGGTCTCCAGCGTACGCATAACGGCCTCGGCATTCATCCAGGCCATCATCAGCACCTCGCCACTGCCCGAATCCTGGGCAATCGCCGGGATCAAACCGGCCTCGTTATAGGTCAAGCTCAAAGGATCAAAACGTTCGACATCGTTCATGAGGGGTAAAAACCTTTTGCATCACAGATTTGCCCGACTATGTATGAGGAACCAGCCAAAAGGAAAACCCATGTCCGGCGAAACTGACCTGATCAAGCTCTATTCAGCCCGCATTCTGGCGCTGGCCGCAGATATCCCGCATCTTGATCGCCTGCCCAACCCTGATGCGACTGTAAAAAAACGCTCGCCGCTTTGTGGCTCTACCGTCACCGTGGATGTGACCGTGCAGGATGACCGAATCACCGGCTATGGCCAAGACGTCAAGGCCTGCGCCTTGGGACAAGCCTCTGCCTCGGTGGTTGGGGCCGCAGTGATCGGCACCACACGGCAGCAGGTCGAAACTGCCCGCGATCAGTTAAAAGCAATGCTGAAACAGGATGGCCCGCCCCCCGAGGCACCCTTTGACGGGCTGGAAGTTCTGATCCCGGCCCGCGAATATAAAAACCGCCACGCCTCGATCCTGCTGGCGCTGGATGCAACGGTCGAGGCATTTCAGCAGGCCGAACAGGCCAACTGCGCCTGATCCTCCTAAAACTCTGGATCAAAATTCTGGCCAAAAAAAACCGCCGCACATCCCAAGCGGATGGCGGCGGCAGGTAATGCGGGTCTTATGTGGGACCGGTCAGCTTTGTCAGGACCAAGAGGCACGGCCCTTTAGGGGAAACAGGCAGGTTACCCCATCATCGGTTTGGGACAGGAGATGCAAAGCATTCGGCATAAGATCGCAAGCAGGAACAGGTAAAAAGTGTCAGATCAACCCTGGTAAATGCAGACCAACCACCAACATGATCGCCAATGCCACAACACCGGCGGCATCCTGCAATAGCGTGTCGCGCGATTGCTCAAATGTGGTCTTGATCTGGGTCATCATGGCGGCGTCTCCGGGTCAGTGATTAACTCTTTGTTGACCCTTTGTTCTCATTTTTGCCGCGCGATGTAAAGAACTTTTTAAGAACATTTGTGAACCTTTCGGAACACGTCAACCTAACCCACTGAAATCAAACGAATCGCCTGGTCTTGTCGCATCAACCACAACAGAACCCGTGCTGCCCGCCCCCGGTCGCTGTTCAACTCCGGGTCTGCCAGCAACAAAGCGCGCGCATCGCTTTGCGCCACCGCCATCAGCCCCGCCTGCCGCTCCAGATCGGCGATGCGGAAAACCGGCAGACCCGACTGCGCCGTGCCAATCAGATCGCCCGCTCCGCGCATCTGCAAATCGGTTTCGGCAATCACAAACCCATCCTCGGTTTCGCGCAACACCTCCAGCCGCTTGCGCCCACCTTCGCTGAGCGGTGATTGATACATCAGCAAACAAGTCGATTGTGCCTCGCCCCGGCCAACACGCCCGCGCAGCTGGTGCAATTGCGCCAACCCAAAAATCTCGGCCCGTTCAATCACCATGATCGTGGCATTGGGCACATCCACCCCCACCTCGATCACCGTGGTCGCGACCAGGACCGAGGTTTCCCCGGCCTGAAACGCCGCCATCGCCGCGTCCTTTTCCGCAGGTGGCATCTGGCCATGCACCAGCCCGACAACGCCTTCGCCCAACACCGCGCGCAGACGTTTAAAACGGTCTTCGGCGGACGTCAGATCAACAAGTTCGGATTCTTCAACCAGCGGACATACCCAGTAACATTGCCGCCCTTCGGCAATTGCTGCGCGCAGATGGTCGACCACCTCGTCAATTCGTCCCGCGCTGATGACCGCCGTCTTGATCGGTTTGCGCCCGGGCGGCTTTTCATCCAACACCGACACGTCCATATCGCCATATTGCGCCAGCGCCAGACTGCGCGGGATCGGCGTGGCAGTCATTACCAACACATCCGCCCCCAGGCCCTTTTCCGCCAGCTCCATCCGCTGACGCACCCCAAACCGGTGTTGTTCATCTATAATTGCCAGACGCAGGTCGCTGAAAATCACATCGCTTTGAAAAACCGCATGGGTGCCCACCAATATCTGGATATCGCCGCGCGCCAATGCTGCCAGCTTGGCCTTGCGTTCGCCCCCCTTGTCGCGCCCGGTCAACAGCTCCAACACCACGCCCGCACTTTCGGCCAGGGGCTGCAACCCTTCCAAATGCTGACGCGCCAGTATTTCCGTCGGGGCCATCATCACCCCCTGCCCGCCCGCCTCGACCGCGACCAGCAGCGCCATAAACGCCACCAAGGTTTTGCCCGCGCCCACATCGCCCTGCAGCAATCGGTTCATCCGTTCCGGCAGCGCCATATCGGCGGCAATCTCTTCGATCGCCCGCGCCTGTGCGCCGGTTGGATTATAGGGGAGCGTTTTCAACACCTTACCTTGCAAGCGCCCATCACCAATACTGACAATCCCGCGCGCCTTGCGTTCGCGCCTGCGCGCCAGCGCCAGGGTCAGCTGATGCGCCATCAATTCGTCATAGGCCAACCGCTCGCGCGCCGGGGCCGATGGGCTGATATCATCCATCCCTTCAGGCGCATGGGCAATCCGCATCGCCTCGGCCCAGCCAGGCCAGCCCTTGTGCGCCAATTGCGCCGGATCGGCCCATTCCGCCAGTTCCGGCATCCGGGTCATCGCGCCTTGAACCGCCTTGAACATCACCTTTTGGCTGACGCCCTGGGTCAGATGATAAACCGGCTCAAACGCTGGAATACCGTCGGCCTCTTCCGGGGGCAGGATGTGATCCGGATGCACCATTTGCGCCATGCCATCGAACAGTTCCAACTTGCCCGACACCACGCGTTTTGCGCCGGTTGGCAGGATACGGCGCAGGTATTCGTCGCGTGCGTGAAAGAACACCAGTTGGAAATCGGCCTGGCTATCCTCAACCTGAATCCGATACGCCGCCCCCCGGCGTGACGGTGCGCGATGCGCGCCAACCGTCACTGTCACGGTTAACGTACAGGGCAGATCAGCCCCCTTGATACTGTCGCGGCGACGGCGGTCCACCACCGCATAGGGCAGTGAAAACAGCACATCGCGCGGCGTTTCTATACCCAGATGGCCCATCATCTGGGCGGTCTTGGGCCCCACACCTTCCAGCGTTTCCAGCCCGGCGAACAGCGGGAATAACGGTTCCGGACGCCCCTTCACAATGCGCCAATCAGGCGGAGCCAGCCGTCTTCGTCCAGTGTTTCAATACCCAGTTCCACCGCCTTCTTACCCTTTGATCCCGCCCCAGGACCGGCCACAACCAGATCCGTCCTGGCACTGACCGAGCCCGAAACCTTGGCTCCCAGCGCCTCGGCCCGCGCCTTGGCCTCGGCGCGGGTCATCTTTTCCAACGCGCCGGTAAACACCACCGTCTTGCCCGCCACCGGGCTGCTATCGGTATCGGGGGGCACCACATCCTGCACCTGCAAATGCGCCACCAGCCGGTCAATCGACGCGCGCTCATTCACTTGCGCAAAGGCCGTTACCAGCGATGTGGCCAGCACCGCGCCAACCCCGTCAATGCCGATCAGCTCTTCCCACACCGGGCCTTCGCCAACCACCACCCCAGTCATCGCATTTTCGAACGCTTGCCAGCTGCCATAATGCGCGGCCAGCAGATTCGACGCCGCCTCGCCCACATGGCGCAGACCCAGCGCAAATATCAGTCGCCCCAGCGAGATCACCCGTTTTTCGGCAATCGCCGCAAACAGATTGCTGGCCGATTTCTCACCCCAGCCTTCACGGTTTTTCAACTGCTGCAGGCCCGTACCAAACCGGTCCTCAAGCGTGAAGATATCCGCAGGCTCGCGAATCCAGCCATCGCTGTAAAACTGCTCGACCTGCTTGGCCCCCAACCCTTCGATGTCAAACGCCGCGCGTCCGACAAAATGCTTTAGCTTTTCAATGGCCTGCGCCGGGCAAATCACTCCACCAGAGCAGCGGCGAACGGCATCGCCTTCTTCGCGCACCGCGTCACTGCCACATTCCGGACAGGTGTCCGGGAACTGATAGACTACGGCACCTGCGGGCCTTTTACTCAGATCCACATCGGCGATCTTTGGAATCACATCGCCCGCACGATAGACCTGCACCCAGTCACCCACCCGTATATCTTTGCCCTCGCGGATCAGCACACCATTGGCGTCGCGCCCGGCAATGTAATCTTCGTTATGCAGCGTGGCGTTTGACACAACGACCCCGCCCACCGTTACCGGCATCAACCGTGCAACGGGGCTAAGCGCGCCGGTGCGACCGACCTGAATGTCGATTGCTTCCAGCCGGGTCCAGGCTAGCTCGGCGGGAAATTTATGGGCGATTGCCCATCGCGGCGTGGTTGAACGGAACCCAAGCCGCGCCTGCAAGGCCAGATCGTCAACCTTATAAACCACCCCGTCGATGTCATAGCCCAGCGTGGCGCGCTGCACCTCGATCTTGCGGTAGTGCGCCAGCATCTGGTCGGGCCCGCCGCAAAGTTCGGTCAGCGGGTTCACAGGAAACCCCAATGCGCCCAGGCGGGCGATTGCCTGCATCTGCGTTTCTGCAAGAGGTTCAGATACCCCCCCCCAAGCATAGGCAAAAAATCGCAAAGGCCGGGCGCGGGTGATTCTGGCATCCAGCTGGCGCAACGATCCGGCAGCGGCGTTGCGCGGATTGGCAAATGTTTTGGGAGGCTTCTTGTTTGGGTTCGGGTCTTTGGCCTGCTCGTCGCAAATCCGCGCATTCAAAGCGGCGAAATCGGCGTGTGACATGTAAACTTCGCCGCGCACCTCCAGCACGTCCGGCGCGCCCTGTAAATTCTGAGGAATATCAGCGATCGTGCGCGCATTGGCGGTTACATTCTCGCCCACTTCGCCATCCCCCCGGGTTGCCGCCTGCACCAATCGCCCGCCCTCATAGCGCAATGACAGCGACAAACCGTCAATCTTTGGCTCAGCAGAATAAGCCAGCCCGGCCCCGTTGCCCAATCCCAGATATTTGCGAACTGAAATGTCGAACGCCACCACGTCTGAGTCGTCAAATGCGTTGCCCAACGACAGCATCCGCACTGCATGGCGCACCTTGGAAAACCCGTCACCGGGGCGTGCGCCCACCTGATCGGACGGGCTGTCAGCACGTTTCAGCCTTGGAAACCGCGCCTCGACCGCCGCATTACGTAGCTTTAACCGGTCATATTCGGCATCCGAAATCTCGGGCGCATCGTTGGCGTAGTAGGCAATATTGGCACGGCCCAGAACCTCCGACAACTGGCGCAGTTCTGTCTGCGCCTGTTCTTCGGTCAAAACCTCAACAGCCAGTTCTTCGCTTTTGCTTGTGTCCGTCACGCCATCGCCCCGCACTTGCTTTGACACAAGTGATAGGGCGCGGCGCGGGGCAGGTCCAGATGTCCGAATGTGTGAGTGGTGCTGTCAGCCCCGGTTCCGGCCCTGCCCTTCGCTCGCCTGTAATTTAAAATGGGTGTGCGCCGATCAGGCCGCGCCAACCGCCAGACGTGGTGTTCCGCTTAACTGACCATCCTGCGCCTCGCGCAAGACATAGCCGCGCCCCCAGACGGTTTCGATATAGTTTTCGCCACCGGTTGCCGTGCTCAGCTTTTTGCGTAGTTTGCAAATGAACACATCGATAATCTTCAACTCGGGCTCGTCCATGCCACCATAAAGATGGTTCAGGAACATCTCTTTGGTCAGGGTCGTCCCTTTGCGCAGGCTCAGCAATTCCAGCATCTGGTATTCCTTGCCGGTCAGATGCACCGGCAGGCCGCTGACATCCACCGTCTTGGCATCCAGGTTGACCGAAATTTTTCCGGTATGAATAACCGATTGCGAATGTCCTTTCGACCGCCGGATGATCGCATGAATCCGCGCCACCAGCTCTTCGCGATGAAATGGTTTGGTCAGATAATCATCAGCCCCAAACCCAAAGCCTTTGATTTTGCTTTCGGTATCATCCTCGCCCGATAGAATCAGGATTGGGGTTTCCACCCGGGCCAGGCGCAACTGGCGCAGCACCTCGTGCCCGTTCATATCCGGCAGATTCAAATCCAGAAGGATCAGATCGTAATCATATAGCTTGGCCAGATCGATCCCCTCTTCGCCCAGATCCGTCGCATAGACGTTCAGGTTGGCATGAGTCAGCATCAATTCAATGCTTTTGGATGTGGTGGGGTCGTCTTCGACCAGAAGAACGCGCATAGTTTCAAATCTCCGTCATTAACCTTGGCAGGTGGTGACATTAACCTTGGCCAATAAAGGTTAATCTCACGTTACTAACGTCATACACTTTTAAGTTGTATGTCAAGTCTGACCTTGCGGATTATCGACGTGTTTTTATACGGTTACTACCTACCTGCACTACGCGGCACCCTGATCTCGCTCATCCTATACGGGTGCACCCTGCTATCAAATGGTCCTAATATCGGATACTGGACAAGATGAATCTGACCAATACCCAAATCAGAAGCGGGAGCGCCATGAACTCTGAGTATCTGGCCCGGATTTGTTGCACAAATCGCCTGAAGGGATTCATATCATGAATCCAGCGTGATAGCTGGATGGTATGAGCAGTTGGACACCGACAAGTTACAAGACCCAAAACGGGGCAGAGTACAATCGAGCTTTGAAGCAGCGGGGCTCGCTATCGATCCGCTGCCGACAGGTGATGTTTTCATCACCGTAAGGTGGTTTGATGCTGAGATGGCTTGGGAGGCGCAGCCTTCAGGCAGGCGTGGTCGGCAGCAGGCCTATAGCGACGCAGCGATCCAAGCCTGCCTGACCATCAAAGTGCTGTTTGGTTTGCCTCTGCATCAGACGACAGGATTTGTCGAGAGCTTGCTGGAGTTGGTCGGCCTGGACTGGGCTGTGCCGGGCTTCAGCACTCTGTGCCGCCGCCAGAAAGCATTACCCGTCACCATTCCATATAGGGGCTCAGCGGGTCCGCTGCACCTGCTGGTGGACAGTACCGGCATCAAAGCGGAGGGCGAAGGCGAGTGGAACGCACGCAAACACCCCTCTCGGGACATTGCTTTGCAATGCCCTGCCGGGCAAGGGGTGGCTCCAAGCGCCGGTTGTAGCGCAAGATACACATCCATTGCCCGGCAGGCGAATGGTACATTCGCCGAGAGGGGTATCGACGAACAAACACTGGAGATACGCGCAATTGAAGTGACCAGCAGCAGTATCGGCGAGGTGCCCATGCTACCTGACCTTCTCGATCAGATTCCACCAGACCAAGAGATTGATAGCGTTACGGCTGATGGTGCTTACGATACACGCAAATGCCACGACGCGATTGCGGCTCGTAATGCCCATGCCGTGATCCCGCCGCGCAAGAACGCCAAGCTATGGAAGCCTGTAGTAATTCAGACTTGATCTGACAGTTGGCCATTTTTCTGGCGGCGTCTGTCAGGCCAAGTTCAGTTCACGAACTTTTCCTTCCAGATCTGCTTGCCCTCGATCATGGTCTGGAACGGCGTTCTGCCGCAACACAT
>JGI24025J20009_10002181_pt1 | contig 14340 bp, 12 predicted proteins | sample Cruoilmetagenom3_FD_20009 | JGI IMG/M metagenome (IMG submission 20009)
TCGTCCCCTTCGCCTATCCCAAACGGTCTAATGTATGTAGATCAACGGCGAGGGGGACACCTGATAGGCACGCAGATGTGATCACCCCTGGTGCGCGCTTTACTTTGCTCGTGCAAAGGGGTTTGCATGAACGCAGACTTACATTGATACCCCGAGGCCCAAATGACCCAGCCCGCTGATGCAGATGCCCGACGCGCCGTCAAACCGGTGATTTGCTATCCGAATGAGACATTGCCGCTGCCGGATCTGGCGTTGTACCGGCGCGCCTTTGGGACAGCCTGCAAAACCAGCGAGGTTCTGGTGCCCCCGCGCGAAGCTGCTTGTTTTCACGTTCCCGCCGGGCATTTCTTTCGTATCTCATCGGTTGATGGGCCGCAGGTGGGCGATCTGAACCTGTGGAATGCCGCCGACCTGAGCGAGCGGTTTTATTCCGGCAAGTCACGCGCATTGCACGGCACCCATCTGACTGTGGGCGAGCGGATGTGGTCGTCGTTCCCCACATTGCGCCCGATGGCAACAATTGTAGAGGATACGCTGGGCTGGTACGGCATGGACGCTTATGGCGGCTCGGTGCATGACGTGATTGGCACGCGCTGTGATCCTTATACCGGCAATTTGTTGTCCGGGGCGCAGTATCATCATTGCTGTCATTCCAATCTGATCCGCGCCTTGGCCGATGAAACCGGGATGAGCATGGCCGAAGCCGAGCCATATGTGCATGACGTGCTGAATGTGTTCATGTGCACCGGCTTTACCCGTGATACCGGGCAGTATTTCATGAAGGCCAGCCCGGTGCGGCCGGGTGATTATCTTGATTTCTTTGCCGAAATTGACCTTCTGGGCGCGCTCAGTGCCTGCCCCGGGGGGGATTGCTCGTCCGAGCATACCTCGGATGTGGCGGCCTGCTACCCGCTGCTGGTTGAGGTATTTGCGCCCTCAGAAGGGGCGTTGGAGGGTTGGGAAAGCCCTGCGGTGAATGGCTATGATCGCACGCATGGGCGGGTGTTTACCGCGCCACAGCCCGGTTAACAGGCCGAAGGCCCCGAGCCATCGCCACCCCGGGGGTTGACGATGGCCAGGGGGGGGCATCGCTATTTCACCAATGCCATAAACGCAGGCCATGCCGCCGGGTCAGCCACGGTTTTGTCACGGCAGAACGGGTTGCAAAAGCCATAGGTTTTGCCATCCATTTCCAGCAGATCGGTGATCGGATCACCTGAATAGGGGCAGGCGTCATTCAGCGGCGTGCCGGTTTCAACCGGCTTGGCAGCCAAAGGCGCAGGGCCGGGCCAGGTGCCAGTATCATAGGATTGGGCATAGCGGTTCAGGGTCTCGCCGTGCACCAGCCCCATCGCGCGCCAACGCCGGAACGCGCCATCGGCCAGATGCGCATCGACATAGGCCTGCGCAGAACCAGAAACCTGCAAGCCATATCCGGCTATCCGTGCCGCCACAGGGGCATAAAACGCATCCGCAGCCGAATAATCCCCGCACAACCACGGCCCCTCTGGTTGGCACGTTTCGCGGGCATGATCCCAAATCAGCTCCAGCCGACGCAGATCCTTTTGCAAGGCCGCATCCGGTTCCACGTTCAAATAGGCTTTGCGCAGATTCATCGGACATGTGCTGCGCAACGCACCAAAGCCCGTTGCCATTTCCGCGGCCAATGCCCGTGCCGTGGCCCGTGCTTTGGGGGCGGTGGGCCAGAGACCTGCCTCGGGATGGCGGCTTGCCAACTCCTCGGCTATGGCCAGGGATTCGCCAATGATCGCGCCCTCCGGGGTGCGCATGGCGGGCACTGTTTTGGCCGGGGCCCAATCGGGCATCTGTTCGGGCACGCCGCCCTGCTTGAAATCCACACAGTGCAGGGAGCGTTTGATGCCAAACTTTTCAAACAACAACCAGCCGCGCAGTGACCAGCTGGAATAGGCGTAATCGCCGATAATGAGTTCATATGTCATGGTGGTACCCTAGCGGCGCGTGGGCATGGCTCCTAACCAAAGATTGTGCGCATTCCTATCACGGACAGTGATTGATGCGCTCCACTTGCCAGTCGGTGCCCGCATTATGCAGCGTGGTGACAGACAGATTGTCAATCTTATGGGCAATCGCCTGTTGAGGGGTCGCCCCATGCGCCCGTTGCACCTGCGTCAGGATCACGCCGATATGCGCAACAGCAATGATATGCGCGCCTTTGTGTGCTTGGGTGATGGTATCAACAACACGCGCCACACGGGCAGCCGCCATGTTCCAGCTTTCGCCATTTGGCGGGGCTATGTCACCCGGTGTCTCCCAATAGGCGCGGCTCAGCTCGGGGTGGGTTTCGGCCACTTCGCTGAAATGTTTCCCGTCCCAATCGCCAAAATTGAACTCACGCAGATCCTGGTGATGGGGCAGGCGGGTGCGCCCCTGGGCCAATGTATCAGCGGTGGCCGTTGCGCGTTGTAAATCGGATGAAACAAGCACCGCTTGGGCCGGCAGAAACCCATGTAACCGGGCGATTTGTGCCGTGTCAGATAAATCCGCAGGCACATCGCGCCAGCCAACGAAGGCTTTCTCGTGGGTTGGCCCGTGGCGCACCCAATGCCAGGTGGTCATGGCATTTCGCCTTTCAACACCTGTGGCAATCCGGCAATCACATGCACAACCAGCCCCGCCTTGGCGGCCAGTTTCTGGTTCAGGCGGCCCTGTTCTTCGCGAAAGCGCCGCGCCAGCGCATTTTCAGGCACCACACTTGCGCCCACTTCATTGCTGACAATCACAACCGGGGCAGCACACAGCGCCAGCCCCGCCATCAACCCGGCCTGTGCCTCGGCCATGTCAGTCTCGGCCAGTAAGTGATTGCTCAGCCACATGGTGGCACAATCCAGCAAGACACATGTATCTCCGCCGATTGTCGCCAAGGCGCGCCCCGCATCAAGGGGTTCCTCAATCGTGTGCCAGCCGGGCCCGCGCGCCTCGCGGTGACGCGCCAGCTTTGCGCGTATCTCATCATCATGGGCCTGCGCCGTCGCCAGATAGACCATCGAGCGCCCGGTGCCCTTCACCAGGCCTTCACCAACCGCAGATTTCCCCGAGGCAGCGCCACCTAACACCAATGATAATCCTGGTAACATAACGACGATTACACCTCTGATTGATCCAGTTTGATTGGCCACTGCGTATCACCCTGTGGGACACTGAAAAAGGCACAAAACTGCCAACAGCCCGACAGGATAGGCCCATGCCACTGGATGGACGGCAAAAATTTCGCAGCACCGCACGGCAATCAGCGCGTTTTCCACCGACGTCTGACAGCGTCGGCACTTGTTTCTTGACAGGTCAGCCCATACTCTCAGCCTGATTAATCAGGGCAGGGCCTCATGCTTGCATCCAAGAATATCCTTTTGGTCATCGGCGGCGGTATCGCGGCGTTCAAATCGCTTGATCTGATCCGCCGGCTGCGCGAACGCGGGGCGTCGGTCACGCCGGTCCTGACACGCGCGGGCGAGGAATTTGTCACGCCATTATCGGTGTCTGCGCTGGCGGGCACCAAAGTGTTCCGCGATCTGTTTGATCTGACGGATGAGGCCGAGATGGGCCATATTGAACTCAGCCGTTCCGCGGATCTGATCATCGTAGCACCAGCCACCGCTGACCTGATGGCCAAGATGGCGCAGGGCCACGCGAATGATCTGGCCTCAACGCTTCTTTTGGCCACGGACACGCCGGTTTTGGTGGCCCCGGCAATGAATGTGCGCATGTGGGATCATGCTGCGACCCAGCGCAATATTTCCACGCTCAAGACTGATGGCATCCACTTTGTTGGCCCCAATGAGGGCGATATGGCCTGCGGTGAATATGGCCCCGGGCGCATGTCTGAACCGTTAGAGATTGTGGCGGCGGCTGAGGCCATGTTGGCCGACGGCCCACTTAAGGGCAAACGGGTGCTGGTCACCTCAGGCCCCACGCACGAGCCGATTGACCCGGTGCGCTATATCGCCAACCGTTCCTCTGGGGCGCAAGGCACGGCGATTGCCCGTGCATTGGCCGCTTTGGGCGCGCATGTGATTTTTGTCACCGGACCCGCCGATGTGCCCGCGCCGGGCGGGGTTGAGGTGGTGCAGGTCGAGACCGCACAACAGATGCTTGAGGCGGTTGAAACGGCCCTTCCTGCCGATGCGGCCGTATTTGCCGCGGCCGTGGCCGATTGGCGTGTGGCCAGCGCCTCAAACAGCAAAATGAAGAAGACAAAAGGCGGTTTGCCAGAGCTAAAATTCGCCGAGAACCCTGATATTCTGGCCAGCGTGGCGCAGATGAAAAAGGGACGCCCTGCGTTGGTGGTGGGCTTTGCTGCCGAAACTGACGATGTGATCGCCAACGCCACGGCCAAGCGTGAACGCAAGGGCTGTGACTGGATCATCGCCAATGACGTTAGCGCCGAAACCGGCATCATGGGCGGGTCTGAAAACGATGTGAACCTGATTTCCAATTCAGGGTCCGAGGATTGGCCACGCATGTCGAAAGCTCAGGTTGCAGACAAATTGGCAAATCGGATCGCGCAGGCTCTGGCCTGAGAATTTGAAAAATTCGCCAGCATAAAAGGGCAGGGGATGGTCACACTTAATTGCGTTTGGGAGGATGAGGCAGACCAATCCTTGGGGCTGCCAACCTATGAAAGTGCCGGGGCCGCGGGCGCGGACCTGCGCGCGAATTTTCCCAAAATGCAGCGCAACGGCGTGACCATTGAACCGGGCGCGCGCGCGCTGGTGCCCACAGGGCTGCGGCTGGCCATTCCGGTGGGCTATGAGGTGCAGCTGCGGCCGCGCTCGGGACTTGCGCTGAAACATGGGATCACCCTGCCCAACAGCCCCGGTACGATTGACAGCGATTATCGCGGCCCTTTGGGGGTGATCGTGATGAATGCGGGCGCGCAAGCCTTTCATATTGAACACGGAATGCGGATTGCACAGATGGTCATAGCGCCGGTGGTACGGGGCGAATTGACCTTGGTCGACGCGCTGGATGATACCGCGCGCGGGGCGGGTGGCTTTGGCTCGACCGGGCAGGGCTGATGGCGCTGGTTTTGATCCTTGCGGCGGGTCTTTGGGGCATTGGTGTGGTGATGGGCACCCCAACCCGGCTGCGCTGGGCGATGATCGGGCTGCTGTGGCTGGCGGTCATTGGGCTGCATCTGGCTTTGCCTGACGGGCACTCATTGCGCATGGCCACCGGAGAAAGCGCTGCTTTGTGGCTGCTGCTGGGCGGCTTTGCCTCCCTTGTGCTGGCCTATCGTGCAGGGCTGCGGCGGTTGCGGGCCAAAGCCAAAGCGCGCAGCGCCACCCCCGAATCCGGCGCTGCGTTTTCCACTGCCGAGCTTGAGCGCTATGCCCGCCATATCATCCTGCGTGAAATTGGCGGGCCGGGGCAAAAAGCCCTGAAAGAAGCCCGCGTTCTGGTGGTCGGAGCCGGGGGGCTTGGCTCGCCTGTGCTGATGTATCTGGCAGCCGCTGGCGTGGGCAAAATTGGCGTGATTGATGATGATTATGTCGATGCCTCTAACCTGCAACGCCAGATTATCCATACCGATAGCCGTGTCTCTCTGCCCAAGGTGCAATCCGCTGGCGAAGCGATGCAAGACCTGAACCCATTTGTTGAGGTGCACCCCCTGCAACGCCGCTTAACACCCGATATCGCCAAAGCCCTGTTTGCCGATTACGATTTGATCCTTGATGGCACCGATAATTTTGACACCCGTTATCTGGTCAACGCGACGGCTGTTTCTTTGGGTAAACCATTGATATCAGGGGCCTTATCTCAATGGGAGGGGCAGCTAAGCGTGTTTGATCCCGCCACCGGAACCCCCTGTTACCAGTGTATTTTCCCTCAAGCCCCGGCTGATGGTCTGGCCCCGTCATGTGCCGAGGCGGGCGTGCTGGGCCCCTTGCCCGGTGTGATCGGATCAATGATGGCGGTTGAGGCGGTCAAGCTGATCACGCGTGCGGGAACACCCCTGAAAGGTGAAATGCTGATCTATGACGCGCTTTATGGCGAAAGCCGCAAGCTGGCTCTGAAACCGCGCGCTGATTGTCCGATCTGCGGCACAAATCGCTGACACTCGTGGAGGCGCAATTGCAGGCCCCCACAAAAGCCCCTACCTAAAGGGCAAAGGAGATATCCATGACAAATCCGCTGCTGCAAAACTGGGATACGCCGTTTGAACTGGCGCCGTTTGACCTGGTTGAAGATGCCCATTTTGCCCCGGCCTTTGAGGCGGCTTTATCTGCGGCACAGGCCGAGGTCGCGCAGATTGCAGAGGCTTGTGATGATCCAACATTCGCCAACACAATCGAGGCGCTGGAATCATCCGGCAAGGATTTGGACAAGGTGCTTTCGGTTTTCTTTGCCATGGCAGGCGCCGACAGCAACCCCGCACGACAGAAATTGCAGCGGGAATTTGGCCCGAAACTGGCGCAGTTTTCCTCGGATGTTCACTCAAACAAGGCACTGTTTTCGCGGATAGACGCGCTGTGGGCGACGCGTGACACATTGGGCCTGACGTCTGAGCAATCGCGCTTGCTCATGCTAACGCACCGTCGGTTCCGCCGGGCCGGGGTCGCGCTGGTGGGCGCTGAGGAGGCCCGCATGCGCGCCATCATGGCACGCTTGGCCGAGTTGGGCACAAGTTTCACCCAAAACCTGCTGGCCGACGAAGCCGACTGGCATATGGCATTGGCCGAGGAAGACCTGGAAGGTCTGCCGCAGTTTGTCATCGATACCGCCCGTGCGGCGGGCGAGGAGCTGGGCCAATCAGGCCCGGTGATCACGTTATCGCGCTCTTTGATTGTGCCGTTTCTGCAATTTTCGCCCCGCCGCGCCCTGCGAGAAAAAGCATTCCGCGCCTGGGAAGCGCGCGGCGCCAATGGCGGCGAAACTGACAATCGCGCCATCGCCGCTGAAACGCTGGCCCTGCGCGAAGAGCGCAGNCATTTGTTGGGCTATGACAGCTTTGCTGCGTTCAAGCTGGAAACTGAAATGGCCAAAACACCNNAAGCNGTGCGCGATTTGCTGATGGATGTGTGGGNACCNGCCAAAGCCCGCGCCGANGCGGATGCCGATATCCTGACNGGGATGATGCAGGCNGACGGCGTGAACGATGATCTGGCCCCCTGGGACTGGCGCTATTATTCCGAGAAACGCCGCCGCGCCGAGTTTGACCTCGATGAGGCCGAGCTGAAACCCTACCTGCAACTTGANCGGATGATCGAGGCTGTTTTTGCCTGTGCGAACCGGCTTTTTGGGTTGGAATTCAAACCCTTGGACGTGCCGCTTTATCACCGTGATTGCCGCGCCTGGGAGGTCACGCGCCAGGGTCGTCATGTGGCGGTGTTCATCGGGGATTATTTTGCACGATCCTCCAAACGCTCGGGGGCGTGGTGTTCTTCTATGCGTGGTCAGGCGAAAACACCCAAACCCCAAGGCCCGGTGGTGATCAATGTCTGTAACTTTGCCAAAGGCGCGCCCGCGTTGCTGAGCTATGATGACGCACGCACATTGTTCCATGAATTTGGCCATGCCCTGCATCATCTGCTGTCAAATGTGACATACGAGAGCCTGTCGGGCACCAGTGTGGCGCGTGATTTTGTGGAACTGCCCAGCCAGCTGTATGAGCATTGGTTGGACGTGCCCGAAGTGTTGGCCGAATTTGCCACACATTCTGAAACCGGCGAGGCGATGCCGGATGCCTTGCTGCGCAAAGTGCTGGATGCGGCGAATTTTGATATGGGGTTTCAGACGGTGGAATATGTCGCCTCGGCGCTTGTGGATCTGGCGTTTCATGATGGCGCCGCCCCGGCGGATCCGATGGCGGAACAGGCGCGTGTGCTGGGTGAAATCGGCATGCCCGCCGCCATCCGTATGCGCCACGCCACACCACAATTTGCGCATGTGTTTTCGGGGGATGGCTATTCGTCGGGATACTACAGCTACATGTGGTCCGAAGTGATGGACGCCGATGCTTTTGCAGCATTTGAGGAAGCGGGCGATGCGTTTGACCCCGCCACAGCCGCCCGGCTGGAGCAGCATATCCTCTCGACCGGCGGCACGGTTGAGGCCGATGCTTTGTACACCGCATTTCGTGGCCGCCTGCCGGGGGTTGAGGCCTTACTAAAGGGGCGGGGGTTGGTGGCTTGATCTCATGGTGCGCTTGCGCGCGCCGGTTGGTTCGCGTTCAGGCCACGCAGGCCTTGGGGGCGTGGCCCCCAAACCCCCAAAGTATTTTTTGAAAGATGAAGGGGGCCATAACCCACCTTCATTTTCCGACCTGAGCTCAGATCGTCTGGTCGTATTCGCCCACCAAAGGTTCTGTGCGGATCACGGCATCAATGTCGGCGAAGATGGCGCGCATTTCAGCGTCACTTTGAGAGCTTTCACAGACTACCACCAGATTGGGTGTGTTTGACGAGGCCCGAACGAGGCCCCAACTGCCGTTGTCCAGAATAACCCGCGCGCCGTTGACGGTGACCACCTCTTTGATCGCCCGCCCAGCGACTGTTTCACCAGCGTCGTATTTGGCAACCAATTTGGCGACAAGCCGTTCCAGAACATCGTATTTTTCGGTATCTGCACACCAAGGGGACATGGTGGGTGTGGCCCATGTCTGGGGCAAGGCTTTGCGCAGGTCTGACATCGACTTGTCAGGATTGCGGTCCATCAGCTTGCAGATTTCCACCGCCACGCGCATGCCGCAGTCATAGCCACGCCCCACAGGTTCAGCCAGAAAATAGTGGCCGGATTTCTCAAATCCTGCCAAGGCGCCGATTTCTTTGACCCGGCGTTTCATGTGGCTGTGGCCGGTTTTCCAATAGTCGGCTTTTACGCCATTGGCTTGCAACTCAGGGTCTGAGGCAAACAACCCGGTGGATTTTACATCGGCCACGAAGGTAGCACCGGGGTGCAGTTTGCTCAGATCCCGCGCCATGATTACGCCGACCTTATCGGCAAATATTTCCTCGCCTTCATCATCAACAACGCCGCAACGATCACCATCGCCATCAAACCCCAGCGCGAAATCCGCGCCGGAAGCTGTGACTGATGCGCTCATGTCGTGCAGCATTTCCATGGCTTCGGGATTGGGGTTGTAATGGGGGAAGGTGTAATCCAGCTCATTATGCGAAGGCACGACCTCAACGCCGATGCGTTCAAACAATTCGGGCGCAAAGGCGCAGGCGGTACCGTTGCCGGTAGCACATACCACCTTGAGTTTGCGGGACATTTTGAAGTCGCCCACCAGATCATCCAGATAGGCGTCGCGCACGCCGTCGACAAACTCATAAGCGCCGCCGGGGCGGGCCACGCCCTTGCCGGACAGCACGATGTCGCGCAGCTCGTCCATCTCATCGGGGCCGTGGGTCAGGGGGCGTTCAAAGCCCATTTTCACCCCGGTCCAGCCGTTGGGATTATGTGATGCCGTGACCATCGCCACCGCTGGCACATCCAGGTAGAACTGGCTGAAATAGGCCATGGGGCTAACGGCCGGGCCGATATCCTTGACCTGAATGCCTGCTTGCATCAGCCCGATGATCAGGGCGTTTTTGATGCTCAGAGAATAATCGCGGTAATCATTGGCCACAGCAATCACCGGGTCTATGCCGCGTGCTTGCATCTGTGTGCCCAGTCCCAAGCCCAGTGCCGTGATGCCGGGCAGGTTGATTTCGTCGGGGTATTTCCAGCGCGCGTCATATTCACGAAACCCCGTGGGGGTGATCATCGCATCACGCAGAAAATCCCAAGTGTTGGGGGTAGATTGGGGCAGGGGTTTTTTCACTGTCGGGTCTTTCTTGTACTTGGGTCACACAACCACGGGGTTGGCTTTTGCCAGCCGGTCAAACTGCATCAAGGTATCAATCAATCCGGGCATGTCATCCAAGCGGATCATGTTGGGGCCATCGCAGGGTGCATTGTCGGGGTCTTGGTGGGTTTCGCTAAATACCGCCGCCACACCGACAGCCACCGCAGCGCGGGCCAGAACCGGGGCGAATTCGCGTTGGCCACCTGATGCGCCACCCAATCCGCTGGGCTGAGCCACAGCATGGGTTGCATCCATCACCACCGGATATCCGGTTTTGGCCATTTCGGGCAGGGCTTGCATATCAACCACCAACCTGTTGTAGCCAAAACTGACGCCACGTTCCGTCAACAAAATGTTGAGGTTGCCGGTGCTTTCGATTTTGGCCACCACATGTGCCATATCCCATGGGGCAAGGAACTGGCCCTTCTTGACGTTGATCACGGCCCCTGTGGCACCTGCCGCCAACAGCAAAGATGTCTGACGGCACAAAAACGCGGGGATTTGCAGCACATCGCAAACCTCGGCCACGGGCGCGCATTGCTCTTTCTCGTGGATATCACTCAGCACGGGCACGCCGATGGTGTCCTTCACCGATTGCAGCACTTTCAGACCTTCATCCAGGCCCAATGCAGGCTGGGCATTCAGTGACGTGCGATTGGCCTTGTCGAATGACCCTTTGAAGACATATTGCGCCCCTGCCGCATCACAAGCCTCTTTCATCTGGCCTGCGATCATCTGCGCATGATCGGCACTTTCCAGCTGGCAAGGGCCTGCAATCAGGGTCAGGGGTTGGTCATTGCCAACGGTTAACCCGCCAAATTTAACCTGTTTCATCTTACGAAGACACCTGTTCACGAAGGATTGACGCGGTCAGCGACACCATCAGATAGATACCGGCAAAGATCAGGAAGGCAAGGATCGTATTCTCAAACGAGCGTGGATAAGACGGATCCTGCGATGCCAACGGCTTTACGCTGACGGTCAGATACCGCACCTGCTTGTTGGCTTCGATCTCGCTCTGACGTTTGGCTTCCAATGCGGCCTGAAGCACCAGATCAGCGGTGGCGATGTCGGCTTGTGCGACCTGAATTTCAGCGGTTTGCGACGCCAGCGAGTTGGCACCTTCGGTTGCTTCGGTCAACCGTGCATTCTGGCGTTCATACTCGGCCTGATACACTTCGATTTGATCGTTCAGCTGTTGAATCTTGGATTTATTGGGGCGCGAATTGTTCAACTGTATGTTCAGTGTCAGCTGAGCCTCCTGCAACTGCAATTCCACTGTCGAGATAAGCTGCCGGATGGCGGCAATTTGGCCCGTAGGGTCAAGGATCGACCCTTCCTGTAACTCAACCAGTCTGCGCACTGTGGTACGGCGTTCGGCACGGGCATCTTCCAGGCTGGAAATGGCGGTTTTCACCGCATCGAGACGTTTTTCCTGGCTCAGCTCGTCTACACGTTCTTCGGCATAGGCGATCAGCCGTTGTGAGAACAGCTCGCTCATTGCGGGATCGGCGGTGGCCAAATCCATGCGGATCACGCCCTCGGTCGGGTCATAGCCCAGTTTGACGTACTTCTTGTAGAGCTTATGTGCACTTTCATTGCTGGCATCCAGTGACAGGCGTTGCAGCGCATCAATGTTGTCCTGGCTGAAATGCGCGCGAAAACCCACATCACTGTCCAGGCGCAGCATGGCATCTTTGGATTCCAGATAGCTTTGCGTGGCAATCGCGTCCTGCCCGGTGGCAAACTGACTGGGCAGAAGGCCGCCCAGACCACCGGCACCACCACCTGACCCATCAGCGGTCAGGATCAGGAACTCAGACTTGGTGGAATACATCGGCGTGGCGATTTTGTAGTAATAAAACCCCACGATAAAGGTTGGCAGCAGCACAAACGCCAGCAAGCGCGACAACAACAACATGGATTTACGACGACGGCGGCGGCTAATATCGCGTTGAATATCCATGATTTCAGCGGCACGGCGGTCGGCGGGGCTCAATTCGGTCGACGGCAAATTGGCCTGATCCACAGCAACAGTTTGCGGCAGCTGAATTTTGGATTTTTGCACAGATTTTGACTGGGCCTCGGCAACCGGCGCTTCCAATCCGTCGTCCGGGTCATTTGCCACCAGTTCCAGAATGCTGGCGCGTTGGAACGGGTCAATACCTTTGGCGCGCAGCAGGCGCACAGCGTCAAAATCCGAAGTCGGGGCCAGTCCCTGTTTCTGGGCCATACGGCGCGCCATGCGCAATTGCCGTCCTGTCAGGCCTTCTTTGCGAATGTCATCAATACTTTGCGACGCACTGACTTCGCGCGCAGAACTGACCTGCCCCTCACGCGGGGCAGGTGGGGGGGCCGCGCTTTCAGCGGCGGTGTTCGGCGGTTCAGGGCGCGCGGCTGCGGCCCCTGCCGCGGTGGAACCGGGCGAAGGGGTGGTGCGCCGAATGCGGTACTTCTTAGCCTTGGGTTTCGTAGTCATAGAGTTGCTTTGCCTCTTCCAAGGTATCAAACATATACAGTTTGCCGCCCATCAACACAGCAGCCTCCCGCGCGAATTTTTCCAATGTGGCCGCCTGATGCGACACAATGATCACAGTGGTGGTGCGCAGCCGTTCACGCAGGATTTCACCGGCTTTGCGGTTAAACTCCACATCTGTCGATCCCGGCATGCCTTCGTCGATCAGATACATATCAAAATCAAGCGCCAACATCAGAGAAAATGTGAACCGCGCCTTCATACCTGACGAATATGTGCCCAAGGGTTGATCGAAATATTCGCCAAGATTGCACATCCAACGGCAGTAGGATTCAACATAATCAGGATCAAGCCCATAGAGCCGCGCAATGTAACGCGCGTTTTCCATCGCTGATATTTTGCTGATCACCCCGCCCATAAAACCCAATGGGAAAGATATCCGGCAGCCACGGCGGATTTCACCCTCATCGGGTTTCTCCAGGCCTGCCATCATGTTTACCAGCGTGGTCTTACCGGTGCCATTGGGGGCCAGAATGCCCAGGCTGCGGCCAAGTTCCACGCGAAACGACACCTGCTCAAGGATCACCTTGCGCTGGGTGCCTGTCCAAAAGGACTTACTCACATTTTCAAACTCGAGCATTTACGGCTCCGAAACTGCTCTTTCACCCTCTTTAACGGGGCTTGGTTAAGGCTAGATTAGCCTTGTTGATCGGCATTATGCCGGGTCATACGCACTTATGCCATCAAATCGGGGCAATTTTAAGCCAACTCAAGAAAAAACAGAACTTATGATGCGCCAAAGCCCGCTTAACAGGTGCGCGCCCTATAGGTCTTGTTTCTCAACCTTGGTCAGTTTGCCCACAATGATCGAAATTACAGCCGCAAAGAAGCTGAACAAGGCACCCATCTTGGCCGCGTCCTGAACTGGCCCTGCGTCAAAGGCAACAGAGGCCACAAACAGCGATACGGTAAAGCCGATCGCCGCGACACAGCCGATGACCACCAGATCAATGATGCGCATGCCTTGCGGCAGGCCCAATCCCAAGGGTTTTGCCGCGATCCAGCCAAACAGCAAAATGCCCACGGGTTTGCCGATGATCAACCCGGCCAGCACCAGCCAAGTGGCGTCACCTATGGCCCCAAACTCAACCCCGGCGTTTAGCAAGCCAAAGAAAAAGAGCACGATTTCTACCGGGTGTTTCAACGCATGTTCCATGACGTTCAGCAGGTCATGCAGATATTTTTCAGCTTCGCTAAACAGGCCAAAGGCCCTGTCCGCATGTGGAATGGTTGGCACAATCGGCAACAGCCCCAGCGCCGGGTGCAGACCCGATCGCATGAAGCCATACCAACTGATGCACCCGGCCAATACATAAGGCAGGCCACCTAGCGACTTGCGCAAACGTGTGGTGTTGGGGCGGTGTTGTTTGCCCTTGTCCAGGAACCGTGGGAACCAGTTGAACAAAACATAGACCGCAATCGCCACACCAAAGGACAGCAACAACCATTCAGGCGCCAGATCCCCGCTGGGATAAAAGATCGCCAGAATGATCAGGCCGGCCGCATCATCCGCAATGGCCAAAAGCAGCAAAAACCGCACCGCAGGGTGGCCCGCACCAAACACCAATCGCCCAACCAGATAGCTGAATGCAATGTCAGTGGCCGTCGGAATAGCCCAGCCATTGGCCACGGAATTGTAGGTGTCCGAGCCCATCAACATCGCCAAGCACAGATACACAGCGATCGGGCCAAACATACCACCCGCCGTTGCAAACAAGGGGGTTGCAGCCTTTTTGCCGCGCAAAGATCCGTTCTTGAGGATCACCGCCTCCCAGACTTCTTTGGCGGCGATGGCAAAAAACAAGGCCATCAAAAGATCATTCACCAGATAATGCAGCGTCAACGTGCGATGCCCGTCATGCAAATGCCCGATGGGCGCATGATCCCAGATCACAAATTCAACAAAATGGTGATAGCTATCTGCATCGATATTCGCCCAAATCAGGGCGGTGATCGCCCCAAGGATCAATAACAG
>JGI24025J20009_10002183_pt1 | contig 14330 bp, 12 predicted proteins | sample Cruoilmetagenom3_FD_20009 | JGI IMG/M metagenome (IMG submission 20009)
TTAAACTGATCTGTAAAGTTCCGGCGCTTTGCCATTTTCGTATCCCTTCAAAGGTTTGGGATACACCTTAGCTGACTGTCCAGTTTTCTGGGACCACTTCAGCGAACCGGCTGAACATTCCGACGATCTTTGTGTCGGGCGGGCCGATGGAATCGGGTAAATTCGACTATCGCGGCCAGGCCAAACGCGTCGATGCCATCGACACGATCTATGTCGCCGGGGCACAGGACGCGACCCAGGCGGAAATCGACGCGGTCGAAGAGGCCGCCTGCCCGACCTGTGGCTCTTGCGCGATGATGGGCACGGCAAATTCGATGAACTGCCTGACCGAGGCGCTTGGCCTTGCCCTGCCCGGAAACGGCACGATCGTGGCCACCCATACAGACCGAGAAGACCTGTTCCGCAAAGCCGCACAACCGGATCGTGGACATGGCAAAAGCCTATTACCGCGATGGCGATGAAAGTGTCCTGCCCCGTTCCATCTGCACCCGCGAAGGGTTTGAAAACGCCGTACGCATGACGATGGCCATTGGCGGGTCCACCAACACGATCCTGCACCTGCTGGCCGTGGCGCAAGAGGCCAAAGTCGATTTCACCATCGACGATTTTGACCGGATCAGCCGCGAAACGCCCTGCCTGTGCAAGGTGTCCCCATCGGCGCATGAAGTGTTCATCGAGGATGTGCACCGCGCAGGCGGCGTGATGGCCATCGCGCAGGAATTGTTGAATGCGGGGCTTTTCAATGGCAAGAACCCGACCGCTCTGGGCAAGCCTGTAGCCGACTATGTGGGGGAATGGGATATCACCAACCCCGATAACGCCGAGGCGCGCAAACTGTTTTCCGCGGGGCCGGGGGGCATTCAGTCAACCCGCGCGTTTTCACAATCGAGCCGGTTCCAAGAACTGGATACCAACCGTGAAACCGGCGTTATTCGCAACGTCGAAAACGCATTCTCGCATGACGGCGGGCTGGCCGTTCTGCGCGGGAACCTTGCGCCCGACAGTTGCGTCGTGAAATCCGCAGGGGTGCCGGAAAACCTTATGACCTTCCACGGCACCGCCATTGTCAGCGAAAGCATGGAAGAGGCCTTGGAGAAAATCCGCAACGGCGCCGTGCAAGCGGGCCATGTGGTCGTGATCCGCTATGAAGGCCCGCGCGGAGGGCCGGGTATGCGCGAGATACTGACGCCCACCGGCGTGATGAAGGCGAGGGGCCTTGGCGACAAAGCCGGGCTGATCACCGACGGGCGCTTTTCCGGCGCAACCTCGGGCCTGTCCATTGGGCATGTCTCGCCCGAGGCGGCCTCGGGCGGGGTGATTGCGCTGGTGCAGGATGGCGATGCGATCGCATTCGACATTCCAAACCGCAGTGTTCATCTGGACGTAAGCGACGAAGAACTGGACCGCCGCCTCGCTGAAATGAACGCCCGTGGCGAAAAGGCTTGGCGTCCGGCCACCCGACAAAGAGAGGTTTCAACCTCGTTGCGGATTTACGGCCTGATGGCCGCCTCTGCCGACAAGGGCGGCGCACGCGACACCGCGCGCCTTGGCGAACTTGAACGCTTTGCATCCAAGGTATGAGGGATCTATGACACTGACCGTCACACTCGCACGGCCGCTTCCCCTGCCCGCTATCAAGGTCGGGGACGAAGCCATCGACTTTGTCCCCGTTGCCACCACATCGCAAATGCCTCAAGGCGCGCGGGTGCATTGCGCGACATCGCTTGACCCGCTGTATGCGCAGGCCATCGCGGCGATGCCAGACAGCATCGGTTTGATCGCCAATATCGGCGTGGGCATTGATAATATTGATCTGGACGCGGCAGCGCGGCGCGGCATTCGCGTTTCGAACACCCCGGTGGTCACCGAAGACACGGCCGACCTTGCCTTTGCCCTGATCCTTGCAACCTGCCGCCAGACCGGCACGGCAGAGCGGTTTCTGAGAGCCGGGAACTGGGCCGCAGCAGGCGTGGCACCGCCCTTGGGCGCACGCGTGCATGGCAAAACGCTGGGGTTTGTCGGCTTTGGTGCCATCGCGCAGGCGGTTGCGCGCCGCGCAAAAGGGTTCGACATGCAGGTCCGCTATTGGAACCGCACAAGGAGACCCGATTTCGAAGCGGCCCTTGGTGCCGCCTATGTGCCAGAGATTGCGGAGCTTTTTGCCCGCAGTGACATACTGTCCGTCCACACCGCGTTGACGCCCGAAACCCGTAACCTGATCGGCGCGGCAGAGCTGGCATCAGCGCGCGCCGGATCGGTTCTGGTGAATACAGCACGCGGCGGGACCGTCGATGAAGCGGCCCTGTGTGACGCCCTCGATCAAGGCCAACTGGCCGCCGCAGGGCTGGATGTCTTTGACGGGGAACCAACTGTGGACCCACGGCTTTTGGCGCATGAAAACGTCGTTCTGACCCCGCATATCGGCAGCGCAACCGCGGAATGCAGGACAGACATGGCAAAGCGGCTCTTGGCCAATGTCATGCGTTTTCTGGAAACCGGCACGGTCCTCGACCCGGTCCCTGCATCCTAAGCCGCCCAGCGCAAAGCCAAACTGGAGTAACCCCATGCCAACGATGAACCTTGTTCCCGTGACACCTGATGATTATCGCCGGGTCGCCGAGCGGAAACTGCCGCGTTTTCTGTTCGATTATGTCGATGGCGGTGCCTATAGCGAAGTAACTCTGCGCAGCAATGTCGCAGATTTTGCCAAGATCGCACCGCGCCAGCAGGTGATGCGGGATGTTTCAAATATTGATACGGCCGGGCAAATGGTTGGCACAGCTTGTGCCATGCCCGTGGCGCTGGCCCCGATTGGTATGGGCGGCATGCTTGCCCGCCGTGCAGAGGTGCAAGCGAAACGCGCCGCCGATTCGGCTGGCGTACCATTTACGCTCTCGACCGTTTCGATCTGCGCGCTTGAAGAAATTGCCGCCGTGTCGGACAAGCCGTTCTGGTTTCAGCTTTACATGCTGCGCGACCGCGACATCGTGCGCGAAATCCTGACCCGTGCCTGGGATGTGGGTGTGCGGACGCTGGTGTTCACCGTCGACCTTGCCGTGGTCGGCGAGCGTTATCGTGACGTGCGCAACGGCATCGCGGGCGGGGCAACAGCATGGGGCCGTCTGCGCGCGGGCCCGCTTTCCTACCTCACTCATCCCGGCTGGCTTGTTGATGTGGGCATCAAGGGCAAGCCGCATACCTTCGGCAATCTGGCAGCGTATGTTCCCGCAGCGACCAACCCGACGGAATACCGCGAATGGGTCGGAAGCCAGTTCGACGCATCCGTCACCTGGACAGATATCGAATGGCTGCGCGGTATTTGGAAAGGCAAACTTGTCATCAAGGGGGTCTTGTCAGCCGAAGATGCCGTTAGCGCGGTCGGTGCCGGTGCCGATGCCGTGGTAGTATCCAACCATGGGAGCCGGCAGCTTGACGGTGTTGCATCCAGTATTTCCGTTCTTCCGCAGGTATCCAAGGCCGTTGGCAAACACGCCGAGGTTTTCATGGATGGCGGCGTGCGCAGCGGGCTGGACGTGTACCGCGCCAAGGCCCTTGGGGCGGACGCGGTGATGATCGGCCGGCCATGGACCTATGCGGTCGCCGCCAAAAGACAGGCGGGGGTCACAAATTTGCTTGCCACGCAGCCGCGCGAGTTGCGGGTGGCAATGGCGCTTTGCGGCGTTACCAAACTTTCGGATATCACCCGCGAAACGGTTGCCGTTTCCAATCTGCCTGCATAAGACAAACCCGACACCAAAGTGTCTGCAAACAATTGAAAAATGACCCGAGCCTTGGGAGAATGCAACGTGGCACCATCCATTTGTATGGTTGCCCCCCTTCCCCGCGCGCATTCGTCCCGCGGCTTCTGTGACGGGTATGCCGTGCATGGCCCATGTGCCGCAGTACCCGCCACGTTTCGCGTCTTGAAATTTTCCGCTTATCAAGCAATACCACCGGGCAGTGTCGCAAGAGGCGCACAGAGCGTCGCAATCAACCAACGAAAAGGTGGGAAGCAAATTGCCCGACATCGAAACGGTTCCGGCCAAACTCGCGTACGCATTGCATCACCACCGTGACAAAACAGCCCTTGTGGATGGGCGCACCGCGCTACGGTACGGGCAACTCGCAGATTGCATCGCGCGCCTGCAAAAGCATTTTCCTGAAAAGGGGCCGGTTGCCGTCTTTGGAAAACCTTCGGCGATCTTTGGCGCGGCAGTCACCGCCTGCGTGGTTTCCGGACGGCCCTTTGTGCATCTGGACCCGGCCATGCCGAAAGAGGTGCTGACCAACATCATTCTGGAACTGACCGTTGATGTGGTGCTTTGCGCTGAAGCGCCAGTGCCCGAGCAGTTACCGCGGGGCTGCACCTGTGTCGATGTGCCGGCCGTGCTGGCCACCCCGAACGACAGCCCCGCCAACCCGGTTGTGGCCGGACAGGTCGCGGCGGATGACATTATCTATATCGTGGCGACCTCTGGCACAACGGGAAAGCCCAAGTGCATTCCTGTTACGCAAGAGTCGGCCTATCTTTCTTATGAATGGCGCGACGCCTACACGCCCTATGACCCAGGCCAGACTGTCGGCATCTATATCTTTGCGATCTGGGAAATGTTCCGCCCGCTGCGCGACGGGGCAACGGTCTGTTTTCCGCTGTTCAGCGAATTGATGAACCCACGGGATCTGGTGCAGTTCTGGCAGCGTCACGGCGTTACGGAAATGCTCTTCACCCCCTCGGCGCTGGAAAAGACGCTGCAAGCCCTGCCCGCGACCGCGACGCTGGACGCACCATTGCAGCGCATCATCCTGAACGGCGAAGTCGTCAGCGACGAGTTGATCGCCGATGTTCGTGAAAAGCTGCCGCGCGTGACCTTGTGGAACCTTTACAGCATTTGCGAAACCCATGACATTGCCATGTCCAATCTGTCTGATCGTCAAGGCATGGCCGGGTCCGTGGGCGTGCCCATGCCACACCTGACGGCCGTCGTGCTGGATGATCAGGATCAGGTCTGCACCCCCGGTCAGCCCGGCTTGTTGCATTTCGAGGGCCCGCGCATGTTGGGGCCGGGGTATATCAACCGCCCCGAAGAAACCGGGCTGCGGTTCCGCACCCTGACGATCAAAGGACGCGAGACACGGCTTTATGATACGGGCGATCAGGGCTTTGTGGACGCCGATGGCGCGGTCCATGTGATGGGCCGTATCGCGCATATGCTCAAGCTGCGGGGCCACAGCATTCAAACCCGCGACCTGATGGAATCCCTGCGCGGCTACATCGGATTTACGCAAGCAGTGCCGTGGATTCAGGACACCGCAGGGCAAGGCAAGGTGCTGGTGTTCTACTATCTGACCGATGCCGCGCAGGCCGCGCAAAACGCGCGGGATTGGGGGCTTGCTGGCGGGAAAGCGCGGGTTCCTTCGGCCTTGGCCAAAGCCTTGCGTGCTGAACTGCCGTCTTATTGCATCCCCCGCTATCTGGTGCAGTTGGACGAGATGCCGATCAACGAAGTGTCTGGCAAATGTGACTACAAGCGCCTGCCACGGATCAGCCTTGCCGCCGCCGATGCGCCGCCTGCAAGTGCCGCGCTGCCCACCCTCGCGCTAAGCGCCGAAATCATCGGCTGCGCGGTCACCGATCTTGACCCGCTGCTGTCGTTTCACCAGCAAGGCGGCGATTCCCTGATGGCAGTGAACCTTTTGCTTGCGCTTGAGGAAGCATATGGCTGTCGGGTGGATTTCGACTTTGCGCTCAACCTGCCGCTGGGACGGCTGCATGAAATTCTGTCCACATCGCTGGCCGCGCCAAAGCATCATGCCTTGTTTGACCGACCCGGCATCTTGCTGACCGGGGCCACCGGTTTTCTTGGCAGCCGCGTTCTGGCCGCGGCCGCACAGCGCCTGCCGGACGATCACGCGATCTACTGCGTCATCCGCGAAAGGCGCAAAAATCCGGCTGACCGTTTGCTGGAAATTGCAGCGGCCCAAGGCGTGGACCCGAACCGGCTGGTCCTGATCCCTGCGTCTGTTGAAGACGCGTGGTTTGGGCTGGATGGTAAAAGTTACCGGTCCCTCGCGGCCTGCGTAACGTCGGTTGTCCACTGCGCCGCGATGGTAAATCTGGCTGTCGAACGCGCGCATATGGCGGTTTGGGCGCAAGCCGCCATTGCCAATATCCTTCAATTCTGCCGTGATGCAGACGCCGATTTACGGTTCACATCATCATCTGCCGTGTTCCCCGACATCGGTGGCCCGCATGTCGAAGATGCCACATCGGCCTTTAAACATTGCTCTGGCTACGGGGCTGCAAAGATCGAATCCGAACAGCAAATTGCAACATCCGGCGTGCCCGCAGCGATGGTGCGGTTGCCGTCACTTTATGATTTGGCCGCCCCCAACGCAAAAGACATATACGAGATCATTCTGGCGGCTTGCGCCAAGATGAACGCCATCCCCCAAGGCTTCAGCTTTCGGATGGTGGATGTGCGTGCCGCCGCGGATTTCATCGTCGGCTTGCCCGCCGCCCAAGGCCCGCGCTATTTCAACTTTGTCCCCGACATCCTTGTGACCCCTGCGATCATGCCGGATGGGCTGGTCGTGCTTCCGCTGGAACAATGGTTGCGCGATGCGCCCCTGTCAGAAGCAGAGCGGGCTTTGATTGCCGCGGACACCACTGTGCTGCACGCCACGGCACGCTTTGATCGCGCCGCCGCCGAAAATGCGTGGGAACAGATTACCGGCACGCCTTTTTCGGCCACGTCTGATCCCCAGGCTCTTGTCGCGCACAGGTTGGCGAAATCCGCGGAATGGGCCATGTGACCGTCACCAGTTGGTTGCGGCGTTCACCTTGATATCCTCCATTGTGATCGCGCGCGCCGCGTCACTGACCAGAAAGGCCACGAGTTCTGCAATTTCAAAGGGCTGAACAAGGGCGCCCTGTGGGTTTGAGGCTTCGTATTTCGCCTGAACCTCGGCACGGGGCAGACCGGATTCGGCCGTTTCCTGATCCACGAAAGATTTCAGCATTTCGGTTTCGACCCAAGTCGGGCTGATGCTGACGCAGGTGATACCATGCGCCGCGCCCTCAAGGCTCACACAGCGCCCCAGCCCCAACAGCCCCGCCTTGGACGCACAATAGGCCGCGTTATTGACCAGCCCTTCATGCGCTGCGGTCGAGGCCAGATTGATGATGCGGCCCCAGCCCTGCGCCTTCATGATGGGCATGACGGCGCGGATCATCTTGAAGGTGCCGGTCAGATTGGTGTCGATCGTGTCATCCCAGATCCCGTCGGGATGGTCGATAACGGCGGCCTCGTCATAAACACCGGCGGTGTTGATCAGAATATCCACGGTGCCGTGTCTTGCGACCACATCGGCCACAAATCCTGCCACGCTGGCGCTGTCGCGCACATCAAGCTGCGCCACGTGTACCGGCATCCCCAAATCTGTGTGCAACTTACCCACAACATCGGGATCAGCGCCGCGCCGCGCGCCGATGCAAATGGTTGTGCCATCAGCGATCAGGCGTTTCGCGCAGGCCAAGCCCATACCCGACAGCCCGCCTGTAATAATTGCAACTTTTGTCATTTTCTGCCGGCCCGCTTTGCGTTGTTTGTGTTGGCACCGATATGTACCAACAAGGCGCAAAGTTCAATTCATTGCCGTCTTGGTTGTCTGGGATAAGCGCAAGCGCAAAGACCGCATACATAGAGCCGGGCTCTCCGCGGGAGAACGGCTACTGCACTGCTCATCATGGCCTTCTTGCCTCAAAATCAGCCAAGAAGGCGTCCACGATACATGGGGCTATTCAGTAAGTGCCTTGCAGGATCGTCTATGCTACACAAAGATAGCAAAACAAAACTGCGACAGGTTCAATGTTGTTGACTTAATTTGTTGCTTACTCTTGAGTCTTTGCGAATTAAACGCAAGTTAGGGCGAACCAAAATTCGTAGACTTAGGAGTTCGCGTGTCCCTCTTCTTTATCGTTGCTCTACCGTTCTTTGGCGCCCTGTTGCCGGGCTTGATGAACTCCGCTGGCCGGGCGGCAACTGCCGGCGTGACATTTACCGTCTCATTGACGGCCTTTATCGGCCTGCTGACCAACCTTCCAACGGTGCTTGCAGGCGAGGTGGTGATGGCGCGGGTGGACTGGATGCCACTTCTCGGGCTGAACTTTACGCTGATGCTGGACGGCTTGGGTTTTTTCTTTGCCCTTTTGATACTGGGCATTGGTCTTTTGATCATCGCCTACGCGCGGCACTATCTCAGTCGCGATGACAACATGGGGCAATTTTTCACCTATTTGCTGCTCTTTCAGGGCGCAATGGTGGGCATTGTTCTCAGCGACAACATCCTGCTTTTGCTGGTGTTCTGGGAACTAACCTCGTTGTCGTCCTTCCTGCTTATCGGGTATTGGAAACACCTGCCCGAGGGGCGTCAAGGCGCGCGCATGGCCCTGGCAGTCACAGGCATGGGCGGACTGGCGATGATCGGCGGCATGTTGATCTTGGGGCAGATCACGGGCAGCTATGATCTCAGCGTCATCTTGCAGAACCGTGATCTTATTCAGGCCGATCCGTTATATGTGCCTGCGCTGATCCTGATTTTGTTAGGTTGTTTCACAAAATCGGCGCAGTTCCCGTTTCACTTCTGGTTGCCTCACGCGATGGCCGCCCCCACGCCCGTCTCGGCCTATCTGCATTCTGCCACGATGGTGAAGGCAGGTATTTTCCTGATGGCGCGCATGTGGCCGGTTCTGTCCGGAACGCCTGAATGGTTCATGATCGTGACCACAGCCGGGCTGGTGACCATGGTTTTGGGCGCGGTGATTGCGCTCTTCAAACACGATCTGAAGGCATTGCTGGCCTTCTCGACGGTTAGCCATCTGGGCTTGATTACAATGCTTCTGGGCACGGGCACTGCCTTTGGTGCGATGGCCGCAGTGTTTCACATCCTTAATCACGCGACTTTCAAGGCGGCTCTGTTTATGTCAGCCGGAATCATCGATCACGGTGCCCATACGCGCGACATTCGACGTCTGGGTGGCTTGCGGACACTGATGCCAGTGACATTCGTGATTGCAACCTTGGCGGCCTTGTCGATGGCGGGCATTCCACTGCTCAATGGCTTCTTGTCAAAAGAAATGATGCTGGAGGAAGCAAACCACACAGTGCTGTTTGGCACACATTGGTTGGTGCCTGCGCTGGCAACTTTCGGGTCGCTGTTTTCGGCAGCTTATTGTTTTCGCCTTATCGGGCATGTGTTCCTCGGCCCTGTGCGCGCCGACTACCCGGCCAAGCCGCACGATCCCAACGCGGGCTTGTGGTTGCCGCCTGCGATCCTTGTCGTGCTTGTGGTAGTGATTGGCGTCGCGCCCTTCCTGGCCGAACCATTTGTAAAGCTGGTCACCGCGTCAGTTTTGGGTGACTTGGCAGAAGTGCCAAAAGCGTATTTCAAGATTTGGCACGGGCTTGTGCCTGCGCTGTTCATGTCCATCATCGCGGTTGTGGGCGGCTTGCTGATGCTGGTCATTTTCAAACCTGCACTGCGCTTGTGGGAAACAACACCGCGTCCAGAGGCCAAAGCGATTTTCGACAAGATTGTCGAGGCGGCGGTTTCGCTTTCGCAAAGACTGATCCTGCCGCTGCACAATGGGGCATTCTCGCGCTATTCGGCGATCGGGGCGATAGTCACGGTTGCGGCAGGCTATCACGCTTGGGTGACAGGTACAGTTGGCGCGGCAACCCGGACCATGCAAGCCGCCGAACCGGTGTCAATCGCCGGTTGGCTGATGTTGGTGGCTGCCACCGCTGGCATGGTAATAATGCATCGCAATCGTCTGTTGTCGTTGATGCTGATTGGCATTGTCGGGCTTATCGTCTCGATCGGGTTTGTGCATTTCAGCGCCCCTGATCTTGCGATGACGCAGTTCACAGTCGAAGTCGTGACGATCATTCTGATGTTGCTGGCGCTGAACTTCTTGCCAAACCGAACACCGATCGAAAGCTCGGTACTGCGGCGGGTCCGGGACACGGCTGTTGCTGTCGTTGCCGGCCTTGCGGCCTTTGGGCTGTCCTTTCACTACTTGTTGCGTGATGCGGTCACTACGCCGATCTCTGAATTTCATATGGCGAATTCGTACAAAGGCGGGGGTGGCACGAATGTCGTCAACGTGATCCTTGTCGACTTCCGTGGTTTTGACACATATGGCGAAATCATTGTGTTGGGCATTGCTGCCGTTCTTATCTACGCGCTGACAGAGACCTTGCTGGGCGGTCCGGTGCGGGCGCGGCTGCTCAACCGGAAACCCGATCAACCGCGCGCAGGCGACAAGCACCCGATGATGATGGTTGTCCTGACGCGGGTTATCATGCCAGTCGTTCTTATGGTCGGTTTCTATATCTTCCTGCGCGGCCATAACGAGCCGGGCGGTGGATTTATCGCTGGCCTTATCGTTTCGATAGCCGTGGTCATGCAGTACATGGCCAGCGGGTTCGGCTGGGCCTCTGCGCGGTTAAAATACCCCTATCACGGGGTGATTGGTGCCGGCGTCTTGATTGCAGGCCTGACCGGCATCGGATCTTGGTTCGTGGGCAAACCATTCCTGACATCTGATTTTACCTATGTTCGCATCCCACCATTCGAGAAGTTTGAGTTGGCGACAGCGGCGCTGTTCGACTTGGGCGTTTTCCTTGCCGTTGTGGGGGCCGTCATGTTGTCGCTCGAAAGCTTCTCGCGTCTGGCCCGCCGTGCCCATGTACCTGAAAGCGACCAACCTATGGACATCGACCCTTCACGAGATGATCTGCCACCAATTGCGATTGGAAACGTAAAGGAGGGCGTGTGATATGGAACTGCTTGTAGCATCCGCCATCGGCATCCTGACCGCCGGAGGGCTATACCTTGTGCTGCGCTTGCGGACATTCCCGGTGATCCTGGGCATCTCGTTGCTGACCTATGCGGTGAACGTTTTTCTCTTTGCATCGGGCCGCCTGACCACGGGGGCGCCGCCCATTCTACGCGACGGGGCGGAGGTATATACTGATCCGCTTCCGCAAGCGCTGGTTTTGACCGCGATCGTGATTTCCTTCGGGATGACCGCCGTGGTGGTGATGATCAGTCTTGGCGCCTTTCTTGGCTCTGACGACGACCACGTGGATGATCAACCCGAGACCGATGAAGATGTTTCGGAGGGCACGTCATGACCCATTGGATCGTAGCCCCCATCATCCTGCCAGCGTTTGTCGCGGCCTTCGTTATTCTTGCGGCGCGTTACCACATAGGAATCCAGCGCGTTTTCTCGGTATCCAGTGTGCTGGCACTGATCGCGATCGCAAGCGGGTTGGCCTGGCAAGCTGCCGACGGCACCATCACACTCTATCAGATGGGTGACTGGGCGGCTCCATTTGGCATTGTGCTGGTGGCAGACCAACTTTCGACACTGATGGTTTTGCTCACGGCAGTGATGGCGCTATTCGTGCTGCTCTACGTAATAGGGTCCGGATGGGACGACCGGGGACGCCACTTCCATGCGCTGTTCCAGTTTCAGCTCATGGGGATCATGGGCGCATTCCTGACAGGCGACCTTTTCAACCTGTTCGTCTTCTTCGAGGTGCTGTTGATCGCGTCCTACGGGCTGATGATCCATGCGGGGGGGAATGCGCGGCTCAGGGCAGGTGTGCAATACGTGTTGTTCAACCTCATCGGTTCAACCCTGTTCTTGTTCGCACTTGGGTCGATCTACGCTGAGACGGGCACACTCAACATGGCAGATCTGGCCAATCGCGTGGCCCTGATTGGTGCGGAAGAAACCGTGGGCATTCGCGTTGCCGCAGTTCTGTTGCTGCTGGTTTTCGCGATCAAAGCGGCGATCGTACCTTTGCACTTTTGGCTCCCATCAAGCTATGCCGAGGCACCCGCACCCGTCGCCGCACTTTTCGCGATCATGACTAAGGTCGGGGCTTATGCGATCATTCGAGTTTACACGATGATCTTCCCACCTGACTTGGACATCACGTCCGGTTTGCACGATCTGTGGTTGTTGCCCGCAGCCTTGGTCACGCTGGCAATCGGCATGATTGGCGTACTCGCTGCACAAAAACTGGACCGGCTCGTAGCGTTTTCTATCATTGGTTCGATGGGCATGGTGATGGTGTCGATCTCGCTCTTTACCCCTGCGGGCATTGCGGCGGCGCTGTATTACATCGTGCACTCGACACTGGCAGGAGCCGCGTTGTTCCTGATCGTTGATCTTGTTCGCACGGGTCGGGCAAACCTTAACCTGACCCCTCAACCGCCTGCAGCTGGACATGCCCTGACCGCAGCCCTGTTTTTTATAGCTGCTATTGCCATGGCGGGTCTGCCGCCACTGTCTGGCTTTCTTGGTAAACTTCTGATTCTCGCCGCAGCCTTCGATACCGATCTCGTGGTTTGGATCTGGGTAATTGTGCTAGGCTCAAGCCTGATCAGTATTGTCGGTTTTGCCCGTGCGGGCAGCGTCCTGTTTTGGAAAGCCCACAGCCTAGAGGCGACGGATGAAGCCGACGCGATGCCGCGCCCAGCTGCGTTATCGTATGTCGCAGTAGGAGGGTTGATCGCGTTGTTGGCTGCCCACACAATTTTTGCAGGGCAAGTGCATGGCTACACCACGGCCATCGCAGCACAGCTGTTCGATCCGGACCCCTACATCGCGACCGTGCTGGACGCACCAGGAAAACTGAGTACGCCTAAGGGGGACCACTGAAATGGCACGTGCATTCAATTGGCTGTTGCCGCACCCGTTTCTGACACTCCTGCTGGCGATTACCTGGACCTTGCTGCAAAACGATGTCTCTGCGGGGATGGTCGTCTTTGGCATTATCCTCGGCATCATCATCCCGAGAGTGACGTCGATCTGGTGGCCAGACACGCCCAAAGGGTTCCGCCTTGGTAAAATGGTAACCTACAGCATTATGGTGATGTGGGATATTCTGGTGGCCAACATCCAAGTCGCCTGGATTGTCCTGTCGGTGCCGAATTCGAAGCTGAGGCCTGCCTGGATCGTGATCCCGCTTGATTTGCGGCAACCCGAGGCCATCACTGTGCTTGCTGGAACGATCACGTTGACCCCCGGCACTGTCTCTGCCGATCTGTCGGACGAGGGGCACAGCCTGCTGGTGCATGTGTTACACACTGATGATCCTGGTGCTATGGCGGCAGATATCAAGACCCGTTACGAGAGTCGCCTGAAGGAGATATTCAAATGACAGCTGCAACGGATTGGATGAATATTGCGTTGTATATCGCTTTTACGGCACTCGCCCTTGGGCAAATCCTGTCAATGGTGCGGCTAGTTCTTGGTCCCAGTCCTGGCGATCGAATTCTTGCCCTGGATACGATGGTGATCAATGCTCTGGGGCTGGTTGTTGTTCTTGGCATTTATCAGGGCGTGCAAATCTACTTTGAGGTGTCGCTGCTGATTGCAATGTTGGGATTTGTTTCCACAGTCGCGCTGGCGCGCTTCCTTTTGCGGGGGGACATCATAGAATGACTGCTGAGATTATTGGGATATACACAGTTGCGCTGTGTTTGCTGATCGGATCCGGTTTTGTAATGGTTGGTGTGATCGGGCTTTTGAAGTTCAACGACTCTATGACGCGCCTGCACGCTCCCACAAAGGTTGGGACGGTCGGGATCGGCGCGTTGCTTTTGGCGTCGATTTGCCATTCATTTGCGCTGGGAGAGACGTCGTTGCACGAGCTGCTCATCATGGCGTTTCTCTTTGTGACAGCCCCGATTTCGGCAAACTTCATCGCAAAGGTGAATATCCACCGCCGGTCCTGCGAAACGCCACCTTTGCCGCCTCGTGACGATACATGGTCTACACTAAATGTGCCCGAAGCTGATCGCGAGATTGAGGAAGTCAAACCAGCCTAAGCGTTCTTACCAAGCTTGGCCAAAGAGGTGTTCCTGCTTTTCTGGCATTCGATGCGCCAACGTATCGGAGCCCGAGGCTCTCCTCGTCCGCCGAGATTACCTGACGACCTGGCCGGAATTGCAACGACACTCTGACATATGGAAGTGAGTTGATTTTAGTCCCGCCAAAGCAGTTTGTCCGGCCCGCAAATCGCGTTTACCGACAGGTGTCAACGGCGGCGTAAAAGTAGGCCATCGGGGCGGAGCAAAAGTTGGCCGTTGGGCCAACATGACGATGTGTTAGGTTTTGGTGCGCTTTGATTTGCTCTGATTGAAGCCGGGAGCTTTCGCCATTCATTTCCAGAATGTTCACGTGATGGGTCAGCCGGTCCAGCAACGCACCTGTCAATCGTTCTGTACCAAAGGTTTCCGTCCACTCTTCG
>JGI24025J20009_10002187_pt1 | contig 14324 bp, 8 predicted proteins | sample Cruoilmetagenom3_FD_20009 | JGI IMG/M metagenome (IMG submission 20009)
AAGTTTAGCATAACATATCCCTTTCAACCGTCAAGTTCACTTGCAAACTCGGTTTCGCAGAGTAAACTGATTTGGAGGCGGGTCGGACGGTCGCTGCGGCGCTCGCGTCGCCGAGGAAAGTCCGGGCACCAAAGGGCAAGGCACTCGCTAACAGCGAGGCTGCAAGCTGGAAACAGCCTGCGGACGGAAAGTGCCACAGAAACTACACCGCTTGCGCTCTGCGCAAGTAAGGGTGAAAAAGTGCGGTAAGAGCGCACTGACCCGAATGGTGACATTCGGGTCGGACAAACCCTGCCCGGTGCAAGACCAACATGAGAACAGGACCGGCCCGGTCCGCGATGATTCTCGGGTAGGTCGCTTGAGGCACGCGGGTAACTGCGTGTCCAGATAAATGACCGTCACGCGCCCCGGCGCGCACAGAACCCGGCTTACAGACCCGCCTCCGCTCGGTTCTGACCCCATCTGGCGAATCTCCTGGCCGGAAAACTGGCAGGCGGGGTTTATTTCTATGCGCTTGATACCGGGAACAAACGGCTCAGCAGAAAGGTAGTGCTTACGGGTAAATAGGGANTAAGAATACTGTATTGGAACCCGGTTGCAGATTATAGGCATATTTCTGTCATAAAACGCATTGGCAATCTGATTCAGAGATAACCAGAAAAGCAACTTGTCAGACAGCAAGTGAAGCAAGAGAATAAACCGGCTGTAAAGCAACCAATAAAGCCGGCGATGTGACGGCTAATGAAACGGTGAAACAAACGGGCCGAGTAATAGCAAGACAAATGGCAGTTCAAACCGGTTGAATGATGTTTTGGCAAACGGGTTTAACGACTTCGGGAAAAACGACTTGAAATTGGGCTTTATAATCGGTCAGACAAACCATTTGGGGAACGACCCCTGGGTGTTGTTTTTGAGACCCTATTTCTTCAGCTAAGTCCATAAATGCCGGTATTTTCCGCATGTTGGCAGCACATGCCAGAAACCCGGTATCATGGCTGATTTCTGTTGACAGTATTGTAAACAGAAATATGAAGGGTGGGCCGTTTCGGGGACACAATACTTATCTCGGAACGGTTTTGAGTAATCGCGCCCTTTTTCTCCATCACCTGCCAGCATAATCGGCGCAAAAGAATTGTCAAAAGAGCTGAGGGCTTTCGGGAGCCGAGAGAATCACGGCAAGGATGCCGTTCTTGCAGCGGGAAGCAGAGCGCAATCGGCAGGAATTGGATGCCTGCTATTTCAGTTTCACCACTTTTGTGCGGTTGATTGGAACCCCATCAACAACGATAGTATAAACACCCTGTGGGACCGGCATACCTTTCTGGTTTGTGCCGTCCCAGACCCATTCCCTGTCCGTTTGCAGGACAAATCCGCGCACCATCCGTCCTGAAGCATCATAAATCACACCTGGGAGTTTCGGGGACACAATACTTATCTCGGAACGGTCTCGCGGGTTCAATAGTGAAGTGCAACACTTTGGACGGCGAAAGGGAGTTTCGGGGACACAATACTTATCCAAGCGTTTGACTAACGCCATATTGTGCCTCCTTTATATTGACAAATATTTTTTACTCTTAATTATAGGCAGCATACTTTTTGCTGTCAAGACGGCGTCTTGTCGCCTCTGAGAATGCTGGACAGCAGTGCGGAGTCAGGAATTACCGGGCAGGTTGAGTACCTTCTCCATCTTTCTCATCAGGGTTCGGTATCCCGCTCTTTGGAAGGCCCTTATGGCGTGGTCGTTGAACTCCCACACCGCAAGCTGGACCACGGTCAGACCATGTGACCGTGCCCATTGCTCCGCCCGGGCAATCAACGCTTTCCCGATGCCGGCGTGTCGGTAACGCGGGTCAACCGCAATCTCGTCAATCAATGCGTGCGGGATCGATGTCAGATCGTCCGGTGCTGTTTCCTCGCAAACGAGGACGTATCCGACGACATCAGCGCCCGCGGCCCCAACGAACACGGCGCGGTCTCCTGTCCGCATCGCCTTCACATAGAACCGTTCATCATTCGTAAACTCCAGCGTCCTCTGGGTGACGCTAGCCCGGTGTTCTACGACGGTCCTGTGTACATCCCGGGCGATTCGGCATATCGAACCTGCGTCGCCCGACTCAGCCGGCCTGATGCTAAAGTCAGTGGGCACCAATACCCCCGGATTCCACTGAAGAGAGTTTCGGGGACACAATACTTATCTCGGAACGGTCTTGAGTAGTCGCGCCTTTTTCTCCATCACCCGCCAGTATAATCGGCGCAAAAGAATTGTCAAGAGAGCTGAGGGCTTGCATTAGCCGAGAGAATCACGGCAAGGATGCCGTTCTTGCAGCGGGAAGCAGAGCGCAAAAGGCAGGAATTGAATGCCTGCTATTTCAGTTTCACCACTTTTGTGCGGTTGATTGGAACCCCATCAACAACGATAGTATAAACACCCTGTGGGACCGGCATGCCTTTCTGGTTTGTGCCGTCCCAGACCCATTCCCTGTCCGTTTGCAGGACAAATCCGCGCACCATCCGTCCTGAAGCATCATAAATCACACCTGAAATTCGCTGTTTTCTGCAGCCGGTTATGCTCAGATGCAGTTTGTGCCGGAATGGGTTGGGCAAAAGACTATGTAGTTTCTTTACCGGCTCTAGTTCGGTGATTCCGGTGCGGCCATCAACCTTTAATCTTGCCATTATGTCACCGTCGTTATAAGAAATCCAGCGAATCGAAGGCGAGCCGAAATATGAGCATTTATCAATCGGCATGGTTTGGTCATCGCCGATTCTCGGGCCGGGTGCACGCCTTGGCCAGAATGCGACCAGCCACAGGTCGCCTGAGGAACTGAGGAGAGTGTCACTAGGGACCTCAAGCCAGGTCTCTGGCTGCGAAGCCGCAACCGATTCGGCCTCAAAGTAAGGATGGTCAAGGTCTGGTCCGGAGCTATCACCCGGACATACAAGCACTCGCTCGAAAACCGATGTATCAAGCACAAAAATCCGCGCACCCAGAAGCCGGTATTCAGGATAAGGAGAAGAGAATCGCACCGCTGCTGCCCAATCTATAGTTGGTGAGCCGATACGCAGGAACCAGGTATCGGGCACACCGTCGTCATAGCGCATTTCACCCAGATAAGAAGCGAAAGTCTGGGAACAGATGGTATCATTCTGGGGGAACTGGTCGCCGGCCAGAAGGGTGAAAAGTTCCAACTGGTAGCTATCAGTACCCGGGACCCAGGCCGGGAATTCAAGTATGGTGTCACCGAGTGGAACAAGGTCGGTCACGATAATTTGCTCCTGATATTGCTGTCCGATTCTCAGCGTTGCCGGGAAAGAAGCCGGGCTTTTCCCGGCATTCCAGACTTTGACAAACGGAATAACACCGATTCCGGCCAGTTCTTTTTCATATGGCCGTCCGATACAAATCGGGCAGACATCCTGGTCAAGCTGATAGAATCTTATCGCCAGGCTGTCATGGACATAGTTTTCCACTGGCTCGCCATCACAGAAATATCCAAGACCGACAAGACCGACTTCGTTCTCAATCCCTGCCGAGCAGGAATCAAAGTCATCAGGGATATCCAGATACTGGAACAGGATGTTGCCCGTAGAATCAAGCACTGCCTGGAATGTGCAGTTGTCATTTGTGCCATATAAAGGAACATCTACCCAGGATACGACAAATCTATGCGCATCCGCAAGATAATAAACCGCACCATCGGCCGAAGGGTCCAAATCGGCCCAGAATAAACCCATTAAGGCATTCGGTTCATGCAGGTCAGGAAAAGGATAATGGTGAAACTGGTGGCTTCTTGATGTGAAACTCAGCCAGCCATTAGAGCAAATCCTTATTGAATCGGACACATTGCCATAGAATTGAAAGGAAAAACCCAGATAAAACGGGCCTTGATTGTCATCATCACCAAGCTCAATCCTGGTTCCTGAACCGGTAATATCAATCCACTGGAATGTCGGCCCAGCCGAAGTATCCGAATCAATCCAGCGGTATCCGTTCTTGTCCGGACCCTGGGCAAATGCAATCCAGAAAAGAGTTGATAGGACAATGAGTAAGGACTTCATTTCTGTCTCCCCAGATATACAACCGGTTTTGTAACTGTTCTGTTATTACCGGATACCTGGCAGAAATATACNCCGTTTGGCACCTGACAACCGTCTTTGCCTTGACCATTCCAGAAAAGAACAGCCGGCCCGGCCCGGTTTGGAACATCAATCGTGCGCACCAGCCTTCCTGTTTTATCAAGAATCCTTACCTTCGGATTTCGGGTTTGACCAAGTCGTATGCTGAGCTGATTCCGGAAAGGATTTGGCCCGATACTGGCCCATTTTTTCGGGANCGAACCGTTCTCGGCAATGCCAACACCCCATTTATACAGTTTGACCGTTGCATCGGCGAATGCGGTCAGGTTTGCCTGTTCTTCATTTGAAAACACCGCAAAGTGGTTGCCAGCATTAGTCAGAACCAGGCTGTGATTTGCTTCATGCGTATTTTCGTCAATGTCAAATGCACGGAAATCCTGTCCAGCCGCGTATCGGTCGAAATTATTCTCATCAGCAATAAAGAAATCTATTGCGCCCGGCGTCTGAACCAGAGCATATTCATTTGCACCGTTTGCATTGTAGCAGTCATAACCATAATAGGTCTCATGGTCGATGGAATAGTTTATATCGATTCGATATTGCTCAAGCGGAGGACCACTGTCCGGAAGAACAGTCAAACTATCAAGCCTTCCTGCGAGTGTGCAAGGATAGAAGAAATGGGTCCCGGGAACGCAATTGGCAGAATCAATGATTCTTCCGGCAGAATGGTTACCCAAAGGGCTCACGATATTAAGATAATAGTTCTGCCAGTCGCCGAGGACTGTCGTATAACGACCTGAACGGTCGGTAACCCCGAAGAAACAGTCGTAGATGCCCCCATACCAGAATTCGCTTGAAATTCTCACGATTGCACCATCAACCGGCCGATGGACCGAGTCACGGACATCGACGGTCAGGGTGCAGACAGTACTGTAAGTGCCGACAACGCTGCGCTGAAGACCGTCATTGCGCCAATCCCAGACCCCGGAAACTTCTTTGCTTCCTCCGTGGCTGCGGTCATAAGCCACACCGGGATTGTTGATATAGGTTTGTCCGCATGCCCAACTGACCTGATAAGGATGAAACTCACCCTGCCACCACACTTCGCACCAGACATGGTCTTCATTGATATCAAGGACGCCACCGCATGGAATCAATGCGGCCCTGGCACCGGCGCAAAGAATGTCCTGAAGTTCACCGCAATTACCATTGTGTTCATGGGCGATCTGGTTCGGTTGAATCGGCCGGTTGCCCGATGCCCGCTCAGGCACGGTTTGCGCAACCCAGCGTCCGACAACCGCGACCGCGGGTAAAGTATCAGGAAAAGGCATCCCCTGGTTCACCCATTGTTGTTTTTCGCCGTTCCAGAGGATAGTTGTATGGGCAAGCTTCTCCCTGAGAAGCGGATAATTCTGGTCATTGTGATAATATAAGTATTCGCGCCAGAAATACCCGTAAACATATTTTACCTCTTCATCGGTAATCTTGGGCATGATTATCCACCAGTAATAAATCTCCTTCGGGATTTCGACTTCGGTGGTTTCACCACTGACGATTGCGCGATACTCCGTAGTCGAATAATAATTTCCGCCTTGCAAAGGGTTGCCGTAGTCCACGATGTCAACATACTGCAGCTCCGGGTCAATCTGGTAAGCCAGTTGAACATTGTCCACCAGAATCTCGGGCTGGAGCCCGATTAAGGCTCCGGGCGAAAGGTGTGCAACCTGGAAACAGACCTCATCATAATAGCGCTTGTCAGGACAGGAAAGAATCAAATCCGCATATTCATTCTGCTGGAATCCACTGAGCCTGCGGAAATTGTCGGCCAAATCGTCTTTTAACCAATCGGGCGCAATACTCACGGCCTGTTGCGCAGAATCGGTAAGATAAACAGGCAGTAGTGTATCGCGCAAAGCCTCGCTTGCGCTGTCAAACATCACTGCCACCCGCTCACCGGCCGGGAGGATACGATGCAGGGTCAAAGAATCAATCATGGTCCAGCCGGTATCAGTCGGCAAAGGAACCGGTTCTGAAGGGGCCGGTACAGCCGATTCTTGAGGATATGGAATCGCTTTGCGAATGCCGGTTCCGGGTTCAACCGGCTCAGGTTTGACCGTTATGCCCGGCTCTTCAGCAAATGCCGAAACCAGCAGGAACAGGGGAAGAATCAGATACCTCATCGTCCTTTATTCTTATGCAGAAATCGTCCGTTGTCAAGCAGCTTGTTACGCCAGGATTTATACTTCACGACCACTTTGCTGGTAATTGCTCTATCAGTCGTGTTTAGGTGCAGAAAATAGATTCCGGTGGGCAGGCGCCTACCGTGTTTGTCAACACAGTACCAGTTTAGTTGGTATCGGCCGGGTGCAAAGTCACCTGAGGCCAACATTGCTACTTTGCGACCGGTGCGGTCATAGGCGGTCAATTCAACTGGTCCAGCACATGCTACATCATAGCAAATCGTCATTCGTCCAAGGGCTGGATCCGGGGCAACAGACAGAGACCAGTCCCGAATGTGGAAAACAGGGGATTCGGTGATTGCGCCGGGAAGAATCTGGAATGGGCTGTCTGATTCGTCGTATTGCCAGCCCGGGCCATAAGCAATCGCCATAACGCGGCAGGAATTCTGAGGTGCCGCCGGAACAATCCAGGGATAAACTGAATCGGTCGGTGGCAATCCAGTGACGATGGTGTCCAAGTCCCAGAAGCTCTGCCCTGGAGGTACGGTCGTATCGGTCTTCAGGAACAGTGATACCGAATCGCACCTCGGCGGCTCGAAGATGCGCCACTGAATCCAGCAGGTATCACCGGATTCAAGAAAGCGGTTTGTGTCTGGATACAACACCTTGATGGCCTCGACTTCCAGAACCGAAACTTTGCCCCAGCCGCCGATGAGCACTTCGTTGTAACCGTTGCCATTCATGTCTCGGGCATTACACATCGACACCTTTTCCTCGCCGTGGTCATTGCCCCACCAGAACACCCGCTCGAACTCATGAGGCGCGGTGGCCTTGAGTATATGTACATGCGAACAGCATGACCAGACTACTTCCTCGATACCGTCACCGTCAAGGTCAGCGCAGAGACTTCGGTGTTGAGTTGGCTCAGCGTTGAGGCCTATACCGTCTGAGTCAATAGGATAGCAGGTGTAATCGTGTTCCCCAGACGCCTCAAACATGTAGAGGTCCAGCCGCCAAAAATCACCGTATGACGCGTAGACGACAAAGAACTCTGGTCTTCCGTTCTGGTCAGCATCATCGCCCGCAAAGATACTAAACGCATTGCACAACCCATTGTATAGAGAACACACCTCGGCATACTGATCGTCGCCGATGCATTCGCAGACCCTGACCTTGCCTGTGAAATAGCAACCGTAGTCTGTCTTGCCATTCAGGTCAAAATCGGCAATCGCGTATGGACCAACATTCGATGGCGGGTTTCTGAATACAACGCTCTCCTGGTCGTCAGCCACATTCTCGAATATCCAGGTGGCTTCCCTTGCCATCACAATCTCTCTCTTGGCATCTCGGTCCAAATCCGCATAGACTGTACTTCCATATCCTGTGCCTGCTTGGGAAAATGTATAATGCCAGTTCAGCGTGTCTGGAAAGGAACAGGAATCCGGGCTTTCGATAGTGCACACTGCCCTGCAACGGGTACCGCTGCTGTCTTTGTAATAGACCTGACCGACCAAGTCGGCCTTGCCGTCGTTATCCACATCTCCGGCGTCAAACGGGCAGAAGTTACCAGTGACGATTCTTCCGGGTGGATGGGGATACACTCCTGTGTCCGACTTGACCAGTTCGTAGCGATTGAAAGGGCGGTACTCCAGGATTTCCCAACGTGGTGGGTCAGCACCGTGACCAGAGCGATAGATTATTTCTCCATGGCCGTCATGGTCAGTGTCAGCGCAGATTAGACTGCCTAAGTTCGAGTAAGGCCCATACGGTATTTGAGCAACCCGTTTCATCCGAAGTCGGTTACCGTTGCCGGTGCATAGAAATAGAAGAAAGACCAGTGCAGTCTTCAAGCACAGCCCGGTGGCGCGGGGAGAGAAAGCTTCTCCCCGCGCCGTGTTGAAAGCTTTACCTCGCAAGTATGACCTTCCGTGTCTGACTCATAACGTTGGATTTAAGCCGATAGAAATAAGCGCCTGCTGGAACGCGCTTGCCATGGCAATCGGTTCCGTCCCATCGAAGAGTGTAGGAACCCGGCTTGTGCATACCGGAAGTAAGCACTTTGACCATTCGTCCCTGCACATCGTAGATTTTCAGGTTGACAGGCCGAGTTGTTAAGACCGAATAAGAGATTTGAGTGTGGTTCTGGAATGGTGTCGGGCTTGGTAAACCGAGAGAAACCTCGTGCCTGGAGAAAGTAACTGGCTCACCCTGGGAGCCACCGCCCTTGCTTTGCCTATAAGGATAACACTGGTAGAGTTTCAATTCAGCCACAGCAGCATATTCACCGGCAAGCTTGGCAATGTCCAGGATAACTTCGCAATCCTGGTTCAACCGAACTCGGCCCATTCGTTATTCCGGGTTCTCCGGCATAAGCAGATAGAACCACGACGAGAAAAATGCCGATTCCACACACTTTCATCAGACTATCTTTACTCCGAAAATACTCATTGTCAAACCGGACGGGATTGCGCCGGCATGAAGCCGGCGCAATCTTTTTGGCTCGGTCTTAACGCATCAAGAGCAGCTTACCCAATCTGGTTTCGTTACCAGAACGGACTTCTACGAAATANGCACCCGGTGGCAATCGTCTACCTTTATTATCAGCACCATTCCATAACCAGTTCGCCTGGCCGTTTCTTGCATTGACAGAAAAATTTCTTGCTACTCGGCCGGTCGCATCGTAGATCCGGCCGGAAACCACGTTTTCCGGACAGCCTGCAAGCCGGATTGAAATCTTGCGCATGAACGGGTTGGGCCAGGATAGAAACCTCATTGCTTTCCTGGTCCTCGGTTCCGCACCCTTAATAAATGTTACTGGTTGACCACCGCCTGTTACTTCAACATCATCGATATAAAATCCTTCGCCGACATCCTCATCATCGCTCTTGAAAGGTATTTTCACCTGAATCGTGTCACCGGCCTGGAGGTAAGAAAGGTNATACTTTTCCTGGTACCAGTCGCACTCAATGCCGAATNTCGGGTTTCCGAGTGCACCGCCNGTGCCGATGAAATCAAGCGTATCCGCATTCCCGNCATCGTGCAGAATTATGACATAGATGCCGTCAACACCGTAATTCGGCACGCTGAACCAGCGCCAGAACTTGAGTGAGCAGTTCTCTGCCACCATGAACGGGGTTGTGGTCAGATAGGTGTTCATGTAATTGGAATAGCGATGGGTCCCGTCATCACCGCAATACCAGGCATGGTTCGAAGAATGACTCCGGTAAGTTGAAAGGTTCCAGCGGTCGCCAGAGCCGCCATGGGTCCATTTGGCTGGGCCCGATTCCATATCATCAGAAAAACCGGACTGGCCGATAAGCAGCTTAAATGTATCGCAGAAAGAGTAATTCTCGCAATTTGTTTCCAGTTTAATCGGCGCAAGATAAGAACCAGGACACGAAACCGAAATGCTTACATTGAAGCTGTCGGCCGCCACCATAAGCTCAAGCGGGTCAATCTCACCCACAAGGATACTTTCAGGTTCGAGCACGCTGACATGCGGGTCAAGCGAAAACAGTTTTGCCCATGTGCCGTGACTGAATCCGTGGCCCTGATTATCAATTGCTATCTTGAGTTTCTTGGTTGTGCCGGGTAGGGCAGGCGGTTCTCGCAGAAAATAACGTTCAAGTTTCAGCACCGGCTTTCCCACCAGGGCAACCGGATGGAAAGTGTGCTGTTCAAAAGCGTCGGAAACCTCAAGATCGAACTGGAAGATTTGACCATCCTCAGGACATGGCCAGACATCAATCTGGAAGGCATTGGGTATGTAAACCGAGTCATCTGGGTTCAGGCCGGGTGCTTGTGCGGTGCTGTCAACGATGTCAACGCCAGGACCCGTGAACCTGAGCACAAGGTTTACCGGTGACGAAGCCTGGGTTCCGGCATTGTGCAGCCAGGTCGGCAGAAAGACCGTCTCGCCGGGATTGACAACCCCGTCATTGTTCCCAAGCGAATCATTGATTGTCCAGCCGGCAAAGTTCACATAACTGCCAGAAACGCACGGAATCGTTTTCTGGGCAGGATAATAATTGTGTGCGGTTGCCGTCAGGGTGAAATTGCCGGCGGTCTGGGGCGTTGTCGCTAGCCAGACCTTGCCGGCTTCATCGGTGTATCCGTGGGCATAAGATTCATTCCCTTTCATCAGGCAGACAAGCGCACCTGGAACCGGGGCCCCTTGATGGGCTACTGTTATTAGGAAATGGCCGGTTCCTATCGGAATAGCGGCCGGACCGGTTATCGTCAATGTTTCAGGAAGCGCAGTCCAGACCGGCATTTCCGGGTCACCCATCAGATTCACCTGGTATTGGTGCCAGCGGTAAACATTCTTGCCCCGGGAAAACGGCACATAGTATTCCTTTGAATGCGCCAGGGCCTCGCCAATCCGGTCAAAGCCTTCGTTCTGAATCATCCACCAGAACCGGTCATCGAACTTGTCCGAATAACCGAAACCGGGATTACCGGGCGAGCCCCAGCCATAAGAAGAATTACCAATGAGCGCCACGGTCCCGCCATGACCATTAGTCACAAATGCCTCACCGATACTGGTGAAGTCAAAGGCAGTTGTCCAGCAGCCAATCGAATAAAGAATACCACGGTAGGCATTGGTGATGGTATCGGCGTCACGTGTGCGCAAGCCGCTGCGTCCGCAGCTCATCTGGTTATACCAGCCGTGGCCGTCATGGTTCAGAAAATTCTGGCCATCTCTTATTGCGGCCATCACGCTCGACCGGGTTTCATTGCCCAGTCGTTCGTAGAGCTTGGTCACATTGTATCCGGACGGAAATGACTTTGCTTCCAGCATATCCTTATGTTTGCCACCGTCGGTATAAGGGTCGGACCACAACACCATTGCAAAGAACAGCACTTTGTTCTGATACCCATAAGCCGGATTCTTTTCGTATTCGAGCACTTTGTTCACGAAGTTCTGGGCTTCAGTGCGCGAATCCACCGGTGCCCTTCCGACAAAAATGTCGGGATAAAGGTCAACCGAATCACCGATTTCACCGAATACATTATTATCATTGAAATCCCAGGTCCCGTCCAAATCCGAGAAATAAAGGTCACAGGGCAAAGAATCCTCGCGGTCATGGATATTGGCTTCGCTCCTCATTGCAAATGCCTTGCGATAAGGCATGACACTGACATCCCCGCCCAGCAAGACATATTTCACCCCGGAATCAGGCAGGGTTTTCAGATAATTACGTAGTTTCTCGGGATTATCCCGACCCGGATAATTGGAATAAACCCAGTCAATATGGCGGATGGCAGCCGGCACACCCTTCTGGGTTTTCCAGTCGGCCAAGCGCTGAAAGATACTGTCATACGATGTCGAAGTGACAATCAGATACTCAAAGGACCCAGGATTCCAGGGTTCGGTCCCTTGAACCCTTGACCCCTTGAACCCTTGACCCCTTTTTCTACATTCGTACTCCACTTCGACATCGAATCCCCGGCAGTACTGCAGCATTTTCTCAGCGCCGATGAACCGCACCGGATAAAAGAGCAAATCAACAACCGTGTTGCCGGCCCGATGCCCGGTCCCTGCCCAGATGCTGGGGTTTTCAGGATAAGGTTTAGTAGATTGATAAATTCTCTGGTCCGGCTCTGTAAACCTGATATTGTTGTCGGTAAAACAGAGCACCTGCTGCTTCTGGCAAGGGAAAACCGAAATGTCATGTTCAAGCGTTTTCCAGTTCTGGGCCTCGATTCGGACATCGGTGACTCTGCAATTTCCCGGAAGCACAAAGCTCACCGGCTTTACCGGTAACTGAGGGGTTCCGGGTTGGTCAGTCACATCCATATCCTGGCCAAGGACAACCGAATAGTTGTCCTTTGAAGAGAAATCGAACTGGCTGGCCTTAAAACTAATATGCTGTTTCAGCACACCAGCATATGCCAGACTTGCGGTCAGCATCAATATCAAAAATCTCACAGTTTCTCCTTTCGCCCACTTCCTGTCATTGCGAANGAGCAAAGCGACTGCGGCAATCCCGGGATAAGACCGCCAAGTTCCCTTCGGTCACTCGCGGTGACATGAAGCTCTCTCAAGATACTACGGTCTGATTTCAAGAACAAGCTAAACATTATAAAACCCAATTGAACTCCAAGCAAGTAATTTCGAAGCCGCGCTTGAGACAAATCCAATCTGAAACTGATTCGGGTAATAAAACGGCTGTCAGAACCAAGGATGTGATGAGCATTGTAAGAACTGATATGACAAGCGATGTGTTGACCGGCGTGCCAAGCCTTGTGCCAGTCATTGTGCCAAGCCTTATGCCAAAGGTTATGCCAGTCGTTGTAGCGACGGTTATACCAGGCATTGTGCCAGTCGTTGTGCCAAAGGTTATGCCAGTCGTTATACCGACGGTTATACCAGGCATTGTGCCAGTCGTTGTGCCAAAGGTTATGCCAGTCGTTATACCGACGGTTGTGCCGAGGATTGTGCCGGTCATTATACTAGGCGAAACCACTTAGGGGGTTGGGGAGGGAAAATCAGAAGAAATGGGCCAAAGGTTCGAAGATTCAAGGCTTAGCCGAAATCCAGCCTTGCAGCAAATGTAACAGTATTGTATCATTTCCTGATGCCCAGAGCACCCGGAAACCGAGCCGGAGAAACCTCTGTTTTCCCTCTGGAACTTGGGCACCGGTTGCGCAAGCTACGGATTCGGGCCGGACTAACCCAGGACTAGTTTGCCCATCTGGTGGGCAGGGACTGCCGCGGTGGCCAGCACCGGGTCAGCCGTCTTGAACTGGGAAACTCAAGAGTCCAACCCTGATGGGGTGACACCCTGACCTTCTCTGTAAGGATATTCGGAGTCATTCAGACCGAAGTCCGCTATGTCACCGACATATTCTTCCGCCAATTAGAGCGCTGCAAACACCTGCTGGCCCCGGGACACAAGTAAACCAGGCGTCTCAGGCCGGCAGAAGTGGATTCCGGCTGCCACTTGCCTGCCCTTGTCATCCTTCCACTCAAGGTCATTGCGAGTCGCCGCAGGTGACGCGGCAATCTTCCGTCCACTCGACCCCCTAGATTTCTCGAATCCTTTCAACCGCAGCCGGATTGTCAGCAAGAAATCAGCAACAGAAACCGGTCGTGGCCAGACTCAGGCCCTGACGCTTGCCGGATTCGTGAACGTGGAATCTCTCCATTACTCCCACATTCAAAGGAGCCTGCTGTCAATAGTATCGTATTGTGTCCCCGAAATATCTAGGGTTGAGCAATGAGCGTAGGAATGAGCGTATTGTCGCCGCGAGCGGGTTGCGGTCAGCGGTCAGCGGATAGCGGTTAGCGGAAGATGACTTTCCCGTGCCGGATGACGACTCTGGCCGGGTTGTGGCAGACGCGGTAGGCCAGGTGGCGGTAGTCGGGCAGGTCAGTGACAACGATGTCGGCCCATTTGCCCGGTTCGAGTGTCCCGACCTCATTTTCCAGCTTCAGTGCTTTGGCTGCATTGACTGTGATTCCGCGCAAGGCCTCGACGATTGTCATTCCATAGACCAGGCAGCCGAATACCACGGTCATGGGCTGACATAATAGGGTTGAAGAACCGGGATTGAAATCAGTNGCCAGCGCCATCGTGACTCCGAACTCGCGCATCTTGGCGACCGGCGGCCGGGCGTCTTCTTTCAGGAAGAAACAGGTCCCAGGTAGAAGCTCGGCAACAACACCGGCCCCGGCCATCGCTTTCAGGCCCTGGTCTGAAGGCCGCAAGAGATGCGCTGCTGAAACTGCACCAACTTCGGCCGCGATTTCGGCCCCGCCCGAGGATTCAATTTCATCGGCGTGGATTTTGGGAACAAGCCCGTATTTCTTGCCCGCCTCCAGAATCCTGCGGGAGTCATCAGCGTTAAAGATGAAGTTCTCACAGAACACATCGCAGAACTCCGCGAGCTTCTCCTCAGCCACGCGCGGTATCATCTCTTCGACAACCAGTCTGACATACTCGGACTTGTCCGACCCCTCTGGCACAGAATGCGCACCCAGGAAGGTCGGCACAACGGTGACCGGTGACTGTTCCGCAATCCGTTTGATAACACGCAGCATTTTCAGCTCGGTTTCGGTAT
>JGI24025J20009_10002190_pt1 | contig 14305 bp, 14 predicted proteins | sample Cruoilmetagenom3_FD_20009 | JGI IMG/M metagenome (IMG submission 20009)
TTTATCGGGTTTTTAACAATTTACTTCTTGCCGGTGATCCAGCTGGGGTAATTGAAAAAGTAAATAGCGCGGTTTACGCTTTTTTGCGCCTCTCTCCAGAAACAGTTATTTCTACTAAGTTTTTGTACCTGGATTTAGCTAAGCCCGACTTAATTCAAATTATGGGCAAGAGTTTGCCGGGGCCGTTTTTGCTTTTGGCGGTTGCTTCTCAATACTTGGCCGCGCGGTTAATGATGCCCGTAGTTAGAAAAGGAGAAAAAGTAGCCGCTAAAACCGCTTCCAGCAGCGATGATTTTGGGGTGATGATGCAAAAACAATCTTTGTATGTTTTTCCTTTTATGACTCTTCTTTTTGGTTTTAGTTTTCCCTCGGGCCTGATAGTTTACTGGACAGTTTTCTCTTTATTTAATTTAGGACAACAATGGTGGCTAAAGAAGAAAAATTAATTAAAAAAACGGCGGAAAAATTATTTTCTCTTTTAGAGGAGAGTGATTTTGAGATAGAAGTGAAAAGGGGCAAGGAAAAAGAGTGGCAGTTAAAGCTGGAAGTTTCTAATCCTGATCGTTTAATTGGCTATCAAGGCAAGACCTTGGATGCTTTGCAGTTAATTTTAAAGTTGATGATTTGCTCTCAACTGGGAGAGTGGCGGCCGGTGTTGTTAGATATTAATGGGTATCGAGAAAAACAAAAAGAACGGGTGATTAGCTTGGCCCAAAAAGCGGCCTCTGAGGTCGAAGTTAGTCAGCGCCCGGTTTATTTGCCGCCTATGTCTTCCTGGGAGAGGCGCCTGGTTCATTTGAGTTTAGCTGACCATCCGGTAGTTGCCACCGCTTCTGAGGGCGAGGGCGGGGAGCGGCGGGTGGTAGTTAAGCCAAAAGCTTGAAATTTATGAAAACAAGACTCTTTGTTTACACCGATGGGGCGGCTCGGGGTAATCCAGGGTTGGCGGGGGCGGGGGTGGCGATAAAAGATGAAACAGGCAAAATCATTTGCTCCCTCTCCAAATTTTTAGGCAATAAAACCAACAATGAGGCTGAATATGCAGCCGTGAATTTGGCGGTTGACTGGCTTTCACAAAATCTTCCCAAAACGAAAGAAATACAGTTCTTTTTTGATTCTCGGCTTTTGGTTAATCAACTATCTGGCCATTGGCGAGTAAAAGCCCCTCATCTAAAGCCAATAGTTGCTAATCTTAGGTTAAAAATTGCTGGTTTAGGTAAAAAAGTGCTTTTTAACCATCTGCCTCGGGAAGAAAATAGCTTGGCGGATGGCCTGGCTAATTTAGCGATTGACGAAATTGCGGGAGGTTGAAAATAAGACTGTCGCGGGTGGTATTTAAAAATACTTCGGTTCAATTGGTCGGTCGGGGAGTAATTCTTTTTTTTGGTTTAGTTACCACTAGTTTATTAACTCGATCGCTTGGTCCTGATTTGTATGGAGATTATATTTTTCTAACTGCTTTTTGGCTGTTTTTAGTGAGTTTTAGTGATTGGGGCACGCCTTTTATTGGGATCAGAGAACTTTCTCAGCAAAAAACTTTGGAGAAGAAGCGGTTGGTTTTTACTAACTTGGTTTGCTTGCGCTTTTATCTTTTGCTGGCCAGTTTATTACTGGGCCTTTTGGCAATTATCAGCTTGCCCTTGTTTTCTGGTCTTAGGCGGCCGGCATTTATTTGCTTAGGAGCGGTTGTTTTAACCAGCCTACAGACAAATATGATGATTGTTTTCCAAGCCCTTTTGCTTTTTGGCTGGCAGACTTTTATTGAAGCTTTAAATTCTGGTTTGTTTTTGCTGCTGGTTGTTGTTAATTTTGCTAAAGGCGGTAGTTTAACCGGAGCAATTTTAGCTTTAATCGGAGCCCGTTTTTTGCCAGTAATGTTTGCTTGGTTTAAAGGCAAGCGGCTTTCTGTCTGGCCCGGAAAAACGGATAAAAAACTCCAGCGTTTTTTGTGGAAAGAGGCCTTGCCCACGGGAGGCCTGCTTTTTTTATCCACTGCTTATGACCGGTTGGTTGACACTTCTTTTTTGCGTCACTTTTGGCCATCCTCAACAGTCGGAATCTATGGTTTAAGTTATAAATTTTATGGCAACTTAATCTTGCCGGCTTATTTTTTGTCCCGAAGTTTACTGCCCATTCTTTCTCAAAAAAGAAACTCAACTCGTCGATCATCTGCTTTTAGACTAGGCGTTTCTTGGTCGCTTTTAGGAGCATTTTTAGTGGTGGGGGCAAGCTGGTTTTTTTCTCCCTGGATAATTAAACTCTTGGGAGGCGAGGCTTTCTCGGGCTCTATTTTGCTTTTGCGGGTTTTAATTTTCTCCTTGCCCTTTACCTATCTAAATCATATTTTCGGTTTTACTTTAATTGCCAGTGGCAAACAGATTTTGAGTTTTAAAATCGGGTTACTTTCTTTAGTTTGGAATTTGCTTTTGAACTGGTGGGCGATTCCTCGCTTTTCCGCCCTGGGAGCAGCCGGGGTAACAGTGGGTACAGAAGTTTTAGTTTGTCTGCTTTCAGCTTGTTTTGTTTACAAAAGCAGCTTTATGGCTGACACTCCTTCGTGATATACTAGAACTAATGATCAAGAGAAAAAAACCAAAAGGGAAAAGGCGCTTGTTTTCACCTCGCAACTTAGGTCGGGGCTTTTTAGGCTTACTTATTTTCTTTTATCTTTTTTTAGGCTTGGCTAATTTTTCCGCCAATTCTTTAGAGCAAATTTCTTTGTCAGAGGCTTTAATCAAGATCCGCCAGGGCGAAGTGGAGCAAATTACCGTTATTGATAATAAAATTGAGCTCAAGCTTAAAAAGGACGACAAGTTGGTTTTTACTGATAAAGAGCCGGGAGTGAGTTTCACTGAAATTTTAACTAGCGCGGAGATTGATCCAGCCCAGGTAAATTTAGTTATCAATAATCAGGACTGGACCAAGATCTTTTTTAATATTTTAGGAACTTTACTGCCCCTGGCTTTTACCGCTTTTATTTTCTTGTATATTTTTAAACAAGCGGGTCGGGCGCAAAACAGCATTTTTTCTTTTGGTAAATCAAAAGCCAGGCTTTTTATCAAGGGGAAGCAAAATACCAGTTTTAAAGATGTGGCGGGTTTAAAAGAAGCTAAAGAAGAGCTAAGAGAAATAGTGGATTTTTTAAAGCGCCCGGAAAAATATCGTCGGGTTGGAGCCAGAACCCCCAAAGGGGTGTTGTTGCTTGGCCCTTCGGGAGTGGGTAAAACGCTGATGGCCCGAGCAGTGGCCGGAGAGGCCAATGTTCCTTTTTTTTCAATGGCCGGTTCGGAGTTTATGGAAATGTTGGTCGGAGTTGGAGCTTCGCGCACGCGGGATCTTTTTTCTACCGCCAAAAAATCAGCCCCGAGCATTATTTTTATTGATGAGTTGGATGCGATTGGTCGAACTCGAAGCGTTGGGGGAATGCCAGCCCACGATGAGCGGGAGCAAACTCTTAATCAGATTTTAGTAGAAATGGATGGTTTTGAGCCGACGGATCAAGTGGTAGTGATTGGAGCGTCGAATCGCGGAGATCTTCTGGATCCGGCTCTTTTGCGACCAGGTCGGTTTGATCGCCGGATTGTTTTGACCTTGCCTGATTTAAATGAGCGGAAAGCGATTTTAAAACTTCATGCTAAGGGTAAACCGTTTATTAGAAATACTTCCTGGCAAAAAATTGCCCGGCGGACGGTTGGTTTTTCGGGAGCTGATTTAGAAAATATGCTTAACGAAGCGGCTATTTTAACTGCCCGGGAAGGTAAAAAAACAATTGGGGAGACTGAGATTGAGGAGGCGGCTTTAAAAGTTAAACTGGGTCCGGAGAAAAAGCGACTGCAGTCAAAAAAGGATCGGGAGATGATTGCCTATCACGAAGCGGGCCATGCCTTGGTTAGCTTTTCTCTTCCTGATATAGATCCAGTAGAAAGGGTTTCGATTGTTTCTCGGGGTTTAGCTTTAGGATACACCTTAATTCCTCCGCTCAAAGACCGGTTTCAAGAAACCAAAACCCGCCTTCTTTCTCAAGTGATCGCTCTTTTAGGTGGCCGAGCGGCGGAAGAACACCAATTTAAAGAGGTAGCCACCGGGGCAGCAAGCGATATTCAGCAAGCAACCAGACTGGTTCGAAAGATGGTGATGGAGTATGGCATGAGCAGCTTGGGTCCGCTTAATTTCGGTCCTGATATCGATTCAGATGGCTATTCTTTCCGCGCCTACCTAAGCGAGAAAAAAATTTCGCCGAGCATGCAAGCTAAGATTGATGAGGAGGTTAAAAGTATGATTGATAGTTGTTATAACCAAGCGAAAAAAATTATCAAAAACAAAGAAAAAGCTTTAAGCAGAATCGCCAACAAGTTGGTGAAAAAAGAAACTCTTTCGGGTAAAGAAGTTAGTAAGTTAATTAATAGTTAATAATTAATAATTAACAATGGCTGATATTTATTCGGCTCCAAAAAAGAAAGCTTCTTTGGTTGGTAAAAAAAAGAAAAAAGAGCGTTCGGAAAAATTAAAACAGGTGAGAAAAGAAGTTTATCGCTTGGTTGGCAAAGAAGGTAATTTTTTAAGCGCTTTTGTGGCTCGGCCCGCTCGCCTTTCTTTTGAAAACCAGATGGTTAAAGAGAAAGTGATTTTGCTGCTGCGGCGTCACTGGGTGACCAATTTGCGCTGGATAGCGATTGTTTTGTTAATGATAATTGTCCCTGGCCTTTTAAGGCTCCTTCCTCCTTTTGGCTGGCTGCCGGGTCGTTTTAAACTAGTCTTGACAATGATGTGGTATTTATTTGTTTTAGCCTTTATTTTGGAAGAGTTTTTTAGCTGGTATTTTTCCGTTAATATTATTACCGATGAACGGGTGATTGATGTTGATTTTGTCAGCTTAATTTACAAGCGGGTTTCCGACGCAGAGATTGTTAATATTGAAGATGTTACTTATGAAATGGGAGGCATAGCGGGGACGATGTTCAGTTACGGCACGGTTTATGTTCAAACTGCGGCTGAAGCGAGAGAGTTTGAATTCGAAAGTGTTCCTAGGCCGGCTTTGGTGGTTAAGGTTTTGCAAAAATTGCGCTTAGAGGAAAAACAGGAGGAGTTGGAGGGGAGGCTTAGTTAATGGAATTAGTTTGGGTTGTTGCTAAAGTTTGCCTGCTTTTTGCTTTGGGGCTGTATATTCTTTTTGCTTTTGTTTTGGTTCGCCAGGTCTATATGATGATGAAGGTAATTTCAACTCCCCACAACTGGCTAATTAAGCTTTTCGCTTGGGCTCATCTTTTGGGCAGCTTTTTGGTTTTTCTCTTTGCCCTGATCATTCTTTAACTCCGCTGTTTGGCAACTTAAATAGTGTACTGGTGATTCGAATCATCGAATCAATTTCAAAAGTCATTCTGGCCCGCCGGTAGGCAAGAGAAGAATCTTTAGCAGTCGTTAGAGGATTTTTAAATCTGGTATTTTTTTAAAGTTTTTGGTATTTTTGGTCGCTAAATAAGCGGAAAGACAAATTGCTGTTGCTCCTATTAATAAATCAATGGCGCCGATTTTTTGATATAGCTTATGTTTTCTGTTGATTTCAGCGGCTGTTTTGGCGATTTCTTCATCGATTGGAACAATTTTGAACTTGCTAAATAAAAGCTCACTGTTTTTTAAAATTTCTCTTTTTTTTAAAGAAAGACCTGAGTAGAATTCGAAAACTACTACTGCGGGAACAACTAATTCTATTTTTCCTTTTTCCTGAAGCTCAAGAAGCTGGATTAAAACCCTTCTTTTACCGCGGGCGTGGTCAATGATTATATTGCTATCTAAAACAACAGTTTTCATTTTACCAGCCTAGATTAGTCTGTTTTTCACTTTTAATAATTTTATTTTTTTCATATGGCCAGAGGTTATCCGCGGCCATTCCGAAACTTTTGGCAATGACTTCTTTTAAAGAAACAAAGCTATTATCCGCCCTTTTTTCAGAAACCAATCTAATAAGTTTTTTATTGTTTTTTTTGATTATTACCGAATAATTTTGATAGGCAACCATTTCTATTAGTTCAAAGAATTTGTTTCTTGCTTCGGTGGCGCCAACGCTTATTGTTTTCATTTGTTAGCTATTATCGTACATTGTGTACACTGTGTCAAGTGCTAACAGAAAATACTCTCGAGGTGTCAATATATGATCACCTCTAAGGTGTGTTTTGACTCCTTAGAGGTGTTATTTGCCATTACCCTGGTGTAGAATGAAATTATGGCTATTCAGGTTAAAGAAATTATTGGCACTCCGGACAATAAAGGCTGGGTTCAGGTCCACCATTTTGCCGGTTTAGAGGCAGACAAGAAAAGCAAACGAGGACAGATGGTTTTATTGTTGGCCTTGAAGGGAGCCTCAGAAGAGGCAGCAACTGGTTATGGCCGAGAGATTATCTCCCGAGTTTATGAAGAATATTACGGCAATTTGGAGGAGAGACCAATGGCGCGCCTTAAACAAATGCTGGGCAAAATCGGTAAGGAGCGGCCGGTTTATTTGACCGAGAAAATTTCTCTTTCGCTCTTGATTGCTATTTTTTGGCGCGGTTTTTGGTATTTTGGAATTTGGGGGCAAGGCCAAATATTTTTATCGAGAAAAGGGGGGTTATTGCCGTTATTGCAAGGTGAGAGCAAACAAGTTCTAGTTATTTCTGGGCAGTTGAAAAAGGGGGATTTAGTTCTTCTGGGGACAGACGCTTTTTTTGCCCAAATTCCCCAGGGAACGATTAGAGCCTCTCTTCAAGGCGGTAATTCTGAAATGGCCGCCGAGGTTCTTTCCCCCTTAGTTCACGCCAGGCCGAACCAAAGTCAAATTGGGGCTGCTTTGGTCCAAAAAAGCGACCAAAAAGAATTGAGGGAAGAAAAAAATCAAGAGTCAGCATCTAGAGCTGAGCCAAAGCTCGCCCCACCGGTAAAACTTAAGTCAAAATTTCAGCCAAAAACTTCTAAATTTTCTTTTTCCCTGCCCTTTTCCTCCCCGCTTTTTAACTTAGTTTTCGGCCTGGTTCTATTAGCAAGTTTGTTGGGATTGGTTGGGTGGGGGATTTGGCGGCAAAAAAAACTAGCCAAACAAAAAGAATTTGACAATCTTATTGCCCAAGTTGAAGACAAGCTCCAAACAGCTGAGTCAATCCAACTACTGGAGACTGGGCAAAGTTTAGGCTTGGCAAAAGAAGCGCAAGTCTTAATTGTTCAAGCGGCTGAACTCAAAGAGAATAATTCTCATGTATTGGGTTTAAAAGAGAGGGCGGAAAAACTGATGCTGATTTTGGGTGGTGGAGAAAAACTTAAGCCTGAGATTTTTTTCCGCCTTAGTTTATTAGCTGAAGGAGCGGAGGGTCAACAGCTGGTGGTTTTGGCTGATCAGTTGTTTGTTTTTGATCCCAAGACCCAGAAGGTTTTTGGTTTTGAATATCCCCAAAAACATAGCCAAACTTTTTCTGGTGGCCAAATTATTAAAGACAAGCAATTTTTAACGGTAGTAAAAAATAATCGCTTTTACTTTCTAGATGATCAGGGAATTGTTTTTTGGGATGGCAAGGGCAAGGAAGAACGAGTGGCGGAACATGAATGGAGTCAGCCAAAAAGTTTATTGTCGTGGGGTAATAACTTTTATGTTTTAGATGTTGGGGAAAAAAAATTATTGAAATTAGTTGGTTTGGGCCAAGGATACGCTTCACCTGGCGATTGGTTTGTCACTCCGCCTGCGCTTTCTTGGGAAAAAATCAAAGATGTTGCCATTGATGGCCACATTTGGTTTTTAACTGAAGATGGGCGAATAACTAGGTTTTTTCAGGGAAGGCTTGCGCCAATTAAATTGGAAAATAATCCAAGCAAATCCAGTGAACAACTAGCTCTTGCTACTGAGGGGTCGCGTTTGGCGATTTTTAATCAGGAGAGCCAGCTTTTAGTTTGGGATAAAGAGGGCCATTGGCAGGGTCAGTTGAATATAGACTTGGCTCCGGTTATTGATATGGCTATTAGCCCAGAGGGAAGATGGTTGTTTTTCTTAACCAAGGGCGAAGTTTATTGGCTTGATTTAAATGAAGCGCTACTTGAACACTAAAGCTCGCCACCATCAGATTTTAAGCAAGCTTGAAGCAGGAGTGGTTTTAACTGGGGCTGAAGTCAAATCAATTAAAACCAGGGGAATTCAGCTGGGGGGAGGTTTTGTGCAAATTAATAACGGTGAAGTTTTTCTGATTAATGCTATTATTGCTCCTTATCTTTGCGCTCGTCAGCCCAATTATGATCCAGGGGCTTCGCGCAAATTGCTTTTGAAAGAAAAAGAAATTGCCTGGCTGATTAGTCAAAAAAAGAAAAAATTGACAATTATCCCCTTGGCTTGCTATACTAGGCATGGTTGGATAAAAATCCAGCTAGGAATAGGAAGAATCAAAAGAAAAGTCGATAAAAAAAGAGAGTTGATTGCAAAACAGGAAAAAAGAGAAATAAGAAGGGGATGAACTGATTCGACAGGAAAAGCACTTTAAAAAGCTGCAGGTCTTCGTTGGTTCAATTGCGAAGTAAAACAGGACCAAAAAAATATGCTGAAAAACAAACAGCACCTCTTAATTACGCTTTTGCTTAAATAGGAGCATCTGCCTACTTTTTGTTCGGGAAAGTAGAACGGGTGTCAACTTATCCGAACTTTTTCCAAAATCTTGGCTTGAATTTTGGCAAAGACCATAAAGCCGTTGTTAGTTTAAAAGTTTGGTTATTTACTAAAAACTAACTTAAACCAAAAAATAACCTAAGCCTGTAGACGCTTTTTTAGTATTTTCTTGGACCCCCGGTCACTCCGGGGCATCTCCACCGATGAGTTTTTTGCTCCATTTACTTTTTCCACAACAGTGTGTGGTATGTGGAAAAGTCGGAAGTTGGCTTTGCACTGGTTGCAAAAATAAATTGCCCCGATTGAGAGTCCAGCTTTGTCCAGTTTGCAATAGTCAATCAATCATTGGCTTAACTCACCCGGGTTGTCAAAAAACTAACGCCTTGAGTGGTTTTTTCTCGCCTTTCGCCTACCAGGGAGCAGTTAAAAAACTGCTCTCCGCTTTTAAATTTGAAATGGTTAAAGAGCTTCAAGCCGTGATTACTGGTTTGCTGACAGAGGAGGTTAAGAAAAACGTCTCTTTGTTGTTTTTTTGGCAAAAAGAGAAGTTTATCTTAACCCCTTTACCACTTCACCCTTATCGTGAGCGTTGGCGGGGGTTTAACCAATCCTTGTTAGTGGGAAAGAGCTTGGCTAAAAGCCTTAATTTGGGCTATAGATCAGACTTTTTAAAAAGGATTGATTTTGCTCCCCCTCAAGTGGGATTAGACAAAAAAGAAAGATTAAAAAATATTAAAAATCAGTTTCGGGCAAGCTTAAAAGTAAAAAATAAAAATATTGTTATTTTTGATGATGTTTGGACCACCGGGGCGACTTTAAAAGAAGCAGGGCGAGTTTTAAAAAGCAACGGGGTCAAGAATGTTTGGGGCCTGACTTTCTGTCGGTAATTTTTATAAACTCCGTTTTTGTTCAAGTGCATTAGTAACAGCTTAAGTGACGAAGTTTCTCCTCGGAGGTGAGCCCTGGCTCCTCCGAGGTGGAACGACGGAATCAGCATTTTGTGTTAGAATACCCAAGCAGAATGAACGACCCAACTATTCTTTTTGAGAATAATCATCAGGAAGAAAAAGAAAAACTACCGATTAAATCCAAAACTGAAGTGGTGACTGAGGTGGAAAAGCTGGTGGGAAAATACCGGCTCGCTTATCAGTTGCCAATGAGCGAAGGGGGAGCAACTATTCATGTTGATGAGGTTGCTTCAAAGCTAGCGGGTTTTTATGAAAAACTACGCCAAGTTGTTGACTGGAAAGAGGAGCATTTAATCAGAAGAACGGCAATTGAGCGAATTTTAAAAAGAAGATTGATTACCGAGCTTTCTGGTTTAAAACTTAATCCGGACTTAGAAGCCGAAGGAATGGCCGAACCATTAGTTCTAGAATTAGTCAGAGCCGGGCATCTTCCTAATGATGAAATTCCCAAAGGCAGAATCGAGTTAGTTAGAGAAGTTTTGGAAAAATATATTTATATTCTCCAAAACGCTCCTTGGTCGGCTAATCAAATCCCGACCAATTTTAAAAAGAAAGTTAATTTTTATAGTTGGCTGTTGGAAATTGCCGCTTGTGAAATTGAAGAGGTTTTAGACCCGCCAATAAAGCAGCGAGCTTTAATGGATTTTATGGCCAAATCCTTAGATAGCGAAATCAAAGTTATTCCTTTGGGAAAAATGGAAGAGGGCGAGAAAACAATCCAAGCCTTAATTGCCACCCACCGCACTCTTTTTCATTTAGATACGGCCAGTATCAGTTATCATCTTTTTCAATATTATTACTCAGAGTGGGCCAAGCCCTCTAGCCAAACTATTGACCAAGCGGCCAAAAATATTTTTTCTCTTTGGGAGCAGATCGAAAGTCACCTTTCTCATCCCTTATCGGGTGAGTTTTTTAAACTAGCCGAGCGTTATGATACTTTGTATTTGATTTTAGGCGATGTTTTGGATGATATTCTTAAAAAAGGGGAGTCAGCTTTAGCTAGTTTGGGAAAAAAAGAAAGATTAAAAGAGCTGATTAAACAAGCTTATGACCAAAGGCTGGCGACCTTAAAATCCCGTCTTTTTCGAGCGGCTGTTTATTCAACCTTATCTATTTTCGTGGCCGGCGGCCTTTCTTTGTTTATCGTAGAAGTGCCTTTGGCCAAGCTTTTTTACGGCCAGTTTAGCTTACTGGCCATTGCCGTAGACATTCTTGTTCCTAGTTTGTTGATGTTTGTTTTGGTAGCGATGATCAGGCCGCCGGGAAAAAGCAACTTAAAAAAGGTGATTGATGGAATTTTGAAAATTGTTTTTCCCACTACCAAGGGTGGTTTTTACGAGATCAATGCCAGCCCGAAAAAAAGATTAATTTTCAACTTGATTATTAACTTTTTTTATCTTTTGGGAAGCACTCTGTCTTTGGGTTTAATTCTTGCGGTCTTTTATTTTTCCCGGGTTCCGCCGACTTCCCTGTTTTTAGATACTTTAAATGTAGCCTTGGTTGTTTTTGCGGCGATGATTATTAAGCAAAGAGCTAAGGAGATAACGGTTGAAGAAAAAACTTCATTTTGGGAGTTTTTAATTGATATGCTTTCTATTCCGATGGCGAAAATTGGCCAATGGCTAGCTAATAAATGGAAAGAATACAATGTGGTCAGTATCTTTTTTACGGTTTTGATAGACACCCCTTTTATGACTCTGGTCGATTTTGTTGAAGGCTGGAGTTCTTTTTTGAAAAGAAAAAAAGGCGAAATTTACTAACCCCCTTACTTTTTTGCTATACTGGAAATTAATGGAAACCAAGGAGCGAATTGGGTGGTCGGGCAGCAAAGAAAGGCTGGTCAAACCAGCCAAGCCAGAAGTACCAATTCCTTCAGAGGTGGCCGGCTGGATTGAAAAGGTTGAGAAAAATATTTATCTAAGTAAACCGGCCAGGGATGATCAAGGTCAGGTTATAGTAACTTCAGCTCAAGCCAAGCCAACTAAAATTACCCTGCCTTTATCCAAGCTGGGGTTGGTTAAGGGTTTAAAACAGGGATTGGAGGAGGCGGTTCGTTGGTTGGCGGAGTGGTGTTTGCGATTGATAAAAATGAACCCGAGTCGGGTGTTGTTTAAAACTAGAGGTAAAAAACAATGAATTTGTGGCCATTTTGGCAAGCAAAAATCATCAGCTTTTTAATAAGCTTAGGCTTTTTAAGTCTAGCGGCTTTGGTTTTGTTTGGCTTGGGCGCATTTTTTGTTTTTTGGCATCGGTGGCGCAAGCGGGAAGAAGAATCATTAAAGTTTATTCTTCTTCAGGTTAGGGTCCAAGATGAGAATGAGGTTAAAATTGAGGCGATGGAACAAGTCTTTGCTTCTTTACACGCGGTTTATAAAGGAGGCAGGCTTAACTTTTTGCGCCCTCAGTCTCATTTGAGTTTTGAGATTGTAGGCAAGCCTAGTGATATTCGTTTTTATGTTTCTTGTCCAGCTAAGCTACAAGAGCTAGTTGAGCGTCAGATTTACGGAGCTTATCAGGATGCGGAGATAAAAAAAGTTGATGAATATAATATCTTTTCTAAAGATGGTAAAGTTGCTTATGCCTGGCTGCAATTACGCAGCTCTCCTCACAAGCCCTTAAAAAATTATCGTGAGTTGTCGGTTGATCCACTCTCGTCGATCACCTCCGCTTTGGCTAAATTAAAAAAGGGCGAGGGGATAGCAATCCAAATTTTAATTTCTCCGGCTGGTAACCGCTGGCAAAAAACGGGCAAAAGTTATGTTTCGGAAATTAAAAAAAGTGAGGCAGATCCCCAAAAAGCCAAGTTTAAAGTTGACGCTCAAACGCTGGAGGCGATTGAAAGTAAATGCAGCAGGCCCGGTTTTATTACCAGTTTAAGAATAGTAGCAGTGGCACCGAGTAAAGAAGAGGTTAAGTCGCATTTACAAAACATTAAAACTGCTTTAGCTCAATTTGATTCACCTTGGAATGGTTTTAAGAGCAAAAAGATTCGTTTTAAAAAGTCATTCATGATGGATTTTATTTATCGCTATCAACCGATTTTTTGGCGGCGGCAGCAGACAATTCTTAACAGTGATGAGCTAGCTGGTCTTTTTCACTTCCCCAATAAAATGGTTGAAACACCGGGGATTTATTGGTTGCGGGCCAAGCAAGCGCCAGCCTCTAGTAAAATCGGCAACCAAGGTGTTTATTTGGGAGTGAATAGGTATCGAGGGGAAAAGCGAGATATTTATCTTTCGGACATGGACCGAAACCGCCATGTTTATATTGTTGGGAAAACCGGAGTAGGTAAATCATGGCTGCAGATGGCTATGATTGAGCAAGATATTAAGGCTGGCAAGGGGGTTTGCTATATTGATCCGCATGATTCGGTTGAGAGAGTACTGGAATTAATCCCGCCGGAAAGAGCTGAGGATGTGATTTGGTTTGATCCGTCTGATCTTGAGCGCCCAATGGGTTTGAATTTAATGGAGGTGGAGACAGAAGATCAAAAGCATTTTGTTGCCTCTGCCATTATTAACCTAATGTATAAGCTTTACGATCCTTACAAAACTGGAATTGTTGGTCCTCGGTTTGAGCATGCCATTCGCAACGCGATGTTGACGGTAATGAGTGAGCCGGGCAACACTTTTGTTGAGGTGGTCAGATGTTTAACTGATTCTAAATATGTTCAGGAGTTATTGCCCAAAGTTACTGACCCCATGGTGCGGCGTTATTGGACCGATCAAATCGCCCAGACTTCTGATTTTCACAAGTCAGAAGTTTTAGACTATATTGTTTCTAAATTTGGTCGGTTTGTGACTAACAAAATGATTAGAAACATCATTGGTCAGTCAAAATCTTCTTTTGATTTCCGCAAAGTAATGGATGAGGGTAAAATTTTACTTATTTCTTTGGCCAAAGGAAAAATTGGCGAAGAAAACTCTTCTTTTTTAGGCTTGTTGTTGGTGCCCCGAATTCTAATGGCCGCTATGAGCCGTCAGGATGTTCCCGAGGAGCGGCGGCGCGATTTTAGCCTTTATGTTGACGAGTTTCAAAATTTTGCTACCCCGGACTTTGCCCAAATTCTTTCCGAAGCGAGGAAGTATCATTTGAGTCTTAATGTTGCCAATCAGTTTATTGGCCAAATGGAAGAAGAGGTTAAAAATGCAGTTTTTGGCAATGTTGGCACTGTGATTTCTTTTAGAGTAGGAGTAACTGACGCCAATTATTTAGCCCGAGAGTTTCAGCCGGTTTTTGGCGAAGAAGACCTGCTTAATGTAGAACGGTTCCAGACTTATGTCAAAACGATTGTTCATAATGAACCGGTCCCTCCTTTTTCTATGGATACTAGTAAAGATCCGGAAGAGGAGGTAAAAAAAAGAAACCCTCAGACAGCCAAAACGATCAGAAAGTTAAGCTCCTTAAAATATGGCCGATCGCGAGAGATAGTGGAAGCGGAAATCACCCAAAGGTCGGGACTATAGTTCCTTTAACTTAATTGTTCGCTTACTTTCCGGTTGAGTAGAGACCCGAAGGTACTTTTCCGTGGTCGAAATNCGNTGATGGCCAACAATTTTGGCGACNANATCNAAAGGCACCCCCGCCGAGAGTTGAAAAGCAATAAAGGTGTTGCGCAGATCATTAACTTTTACCTGGGCTAGATCGGATTTACGAAAATAGTTGCGTAAAGTTGAGCGGATGTTGCGAATTAATAAAGAGCGGCCAGTTTTGGTGATAAAAA
>JGI24025J20009_10002192_pt1 | contig 14299 bp, 13 predicted proteins | sample Cruoilmetagenom3_FD_20009 | JGI IMG/M metagenome (IMG submission 20009)
CATAGGAGCACTACTTGTTCGTTTATGCACGATTATGTATTAGATTCAAGACTCATCTAAAAAACCAGCACTGGGTGTCCCTATCTCATTAAAGACTCACTAAATCTTCTAAGAGTAAAATCTCTTCCTCTTAACTTTTCTTCTAAGGGGCTAACCATAACTCCTTCATGACCAGCGTAGATGACTTTATCGTCTCCATCCAGAAAACCGTTGTAATTAGAATCCTCGTAAAGAAGCATTGTATGACTGAAGTTTTCTACCTCTTCCTCACCAGTCATAATAAGGTCTCCTATATGTAAAGTATCCTCTGATTCATCAATGGGAATAGTGATCTTCTTACCACTCTCATCAACAATTGCTTTTCGAAAATCTTCTAAAAGACTTCCATCTAATTTATACAGAAGAACTCTAAGAGGACTTATATTTATTGCACAAAATTTATTTTCATAAACATCGAGCCCAAAGACAACATCCTTCACCGATATTTTATTTACTACCTCACCCTCTATATTGTAAACTAAGATTTCTTTATCATAAACAGGAACATAAATTAAGCCCCCCTTCACAGCAAGATTCCCTGTAGGAACAAAGGAACCGTAAAGGTTTTTTAATTTAATGCTCCTCTTTAATTTCCCATTTAAATCAAGGATATACACCTCATCAGAAGATAATAGATATATCTCATCGCTTTCTTGAGAGATACCAATTCCTTCCGGTCTAACTAAAAATTCTTTAGTATAAGTCTGGTCTCCTAATTTTATACTCCGCTCAACTTTTAAATTAAAACACATCTCCCTATTTCCTTGAAAATCGAGAGCCTGTATCTCCCTTTCCGTATATTCTGCCTCACTTATCAGATAGATTTTATCACCCTTAGAAATAGCGATATCTGTATAATCAAAAGAAGGTTCTCTAATCTCTTTTTTTACCCTGAAATTGCGGTCACGGATTTGAATTTTTCCCTTACCACAGAGATAAAAATTATTATTATGGAAGACTATCCCCCTGGGGACCCAGCCTTGAAAAAGGTCAAGAATAAGGTATATAAAAACTCTCTCGTCTATGGTTTTAGTATACTTTCCCCTCGCCAGCTCATCCGCTGTGGTATAGCGAAGGTCTTTATTTCCCATAGCTCTTAAGGCAGCGATTACCAAATCTGAACATTCTATACAAACAGGATTAGGAAGCTCAGATTGATGTGTGGTGGGTTCTTCTTCTTTTTTATACTCTGCTCCCCAGCACCAGGGAACTCCTTTAAAAGCTTCAATATACCTTATTAATCTATTTTTATGGCAAGAAAATCTACTGATTTTATGCACTGTAGGTTTAATACCTCTATCATAATCTTGAACAGCAATATGGCTGGGTTGTGAAAGGTTCTCCCTTCCGGGTGAAGAGACCGTCCTCCCATTATAGTTTAATTCCACTCTAAATCTGACTGTTCCTGCTTCTGCTGGCAGCTGTATTTGCCAGCCCTTTTCAGATAAGAGCTCCTGTTTATATTCTATAATATCAAACCCACTCCATACTCCCTCATCAGGATATTCGGTGAAAACATTTGAATACCATTTATAGCTCGAGAGGGGATGAGAAGGTGCCATCTTTGGCATCACTTTGTACCACCTGAAAGATAACTCTCCCCATTCTTCCCTATTCCATCTTTTAAGAGAACCCTTATCTATAGAATAAATTCCCTCCCCTATCTTTAAGAGCTCTTTGAGTTTTCCCTTTATTAAACGTACTTTATCAGGTAAAGAATCATCGTCCCCCAAATAATAATTTCCCTCTTCATCCTCTATTACAGCAAATAAATTTACTTCATCTTCACATTTAACTACCTTATTTTCATCATCGGGAATACTCTCTCCTGAGCCAGAGACAATTAACAAACTCTTAATAAAAGGTCTGGTTGGAGAAGATATGCTCATAGAGTCTGAGGCAATAGATATAGTTATAAAATGAAAAAATTGAAAAAGAAAAAGAATTAAAATGGAGATTAAAATATTTTTAGTCTTCACTTTTTTCTCTTTCATTAATTATTTTAAGAATCTCTTCAAGAGAGTTCACTACAATATCGGCATTTTGAGAAAAAGCCTGCTTGCTATTTTTTAATAAAACTGTTACCACTCCTGCTCCTTTACCTGATACCATATCAAACTCGTAGTCTCCGATAAATATTACATCCTCAGGCTTCAGCCCCATTTTCTTGCAAGCTAAGAGCACCGGTTCTTTGGCTGGTTTAGGTGGGGCATCGTCTCTGGTGACGATAAAATCAAAATTTAGCTTGAATCTATCCTTAACAATCTCTACCGATTCTCTGCTATTTCTGGTTACGATAGAGCTTTTAATCTTTTTCTTAGTTAATGTTTTCAGAAGCAAAAGGAGACCTTCATTGAGTTTAGATGTTAAAGCAGCTTCTCTCTCATATCTCTCCAAAATTTTCCAGGCCCGCTCTCTTTCCCCGGGGTCGCTTATCTTTTTTATCCCCTCAAGTACTGGACCATTCAAACCAAAACCAAAAATTTTCCTTCTTATGAGTTTAAAATCAAGAGAAGAGCTTACTAATACTCCATCTAAATCAAAAATGACTCCTTTAAATTTTCTCCTATCCGCGCCCGATTTTCTCACTTCAATCATTCTTCTTTTCCAATCAAATAAAAGCAGGATTAAAGGGATAAAGGATTAGAGGATTAAAGGGATAAAACCCGAACATAGAATAACATATTAGCTTTTAATGTCAATTTTATTTAAAGAGATTTCTGAAAAGTCAAAAATCTCTGATTTCCCAGATAAAAGTCCAAATTATACAGATTAGAGGACTCTGGAGGTTTTTCAAAGGCCTCTTAAAAGAATCAAGATTTATATCTCATTCTCGCTAATTACTTTAATTCCGTTTCTTTTTAATAAAGCAGTAGTTACGCCATCTCCTTTAATTAATTTTCTTGAAAAGCTTCCATCGTATACAAAATCAGAACTGCAAGAGGGGCTTTTGGATTTTGCAATAAACTCTTTAATGTTGTATTGTTTTGCAATTTTCAATGCTTCCTTTGCTCCTCTTATAAATTCTGCAGTAACATCTTCGCCAGCCTTGTTTTTGACTCTACTTTTGCCATCTAAAACATCATCCCCACTGCCTTTCTGAATTTCTTGAGGAATTCGTGGAGTTTTAAGTCCCCCTAATTGCTCAGGACAGACGGGAATCAAAATCTCTCTTTTTAAAAGCTCTATTACCCTCCTATTTTTGCATCTATCTTTTCCATCCCAGGTACATCTTATTCCCAACAAACAAGCACTTACAAGTTTCATAAATTAAATCCTCTTCTAAGATTTCACTACTCACTATTCACTGATTTATTATTATATCTAATTTAAAGGATATTTCAACCTGATATTCTGGTAACAAGAAGTTGACAGAATTTTTAAACTTTATAGACTATACTTAGTCTTTTAGGAAAGCTAAACTGTTACACAGGATAAAAACTCCCCCTGGTAACAAAACTCTATAAACACTAATACTCACAAAGTCATTAAGGGAGGCTAAAGCCTCCCCTACCCTGCTTTCATTGCCTGCGCAACTTAAAAGTTGTGGCTATTGTGTCTTACCTCCTCTAATCCTACTCCCTTGACATTCCTTTTTTTAGTTATATAATGGAGATGAGTGGTTAAAAGTGGCGTAAAGTGGAAGAAAAGGAGAGAAAGATGTTGATGGGAGAATATCACCATTCTGTAGATAAAAAGAACAGATTAATCATACCTTCCACTTTACGCCAACAAGTAGATAAAAAAAATGGCTTTATAATTACAAGAGGGCTGGATAAGAGTCTATTTCTTTATCCCCTCCTGGAATGGCAAAATTTAGAAAATCAGCTAAAAAACTTATCCACTACCCAATCTAACACTCGCGCCTTTTTAAGACTTCTTTTTTCTGGAGCTCACGCTGTCCAACCAGACACTCAGGGGAGAATTACCCTACCCCAAACTCTAAAAGATTTCGCTCAAATTAAAGAAAAAGTAGTAATTATTGGTGCTTTTAATAAAATAGAGATCTGGAGCGAAGAGAGATGGAATATTTATTATCGTGAAAAAAGAGCCATTTTTGAGGAGCTATCTGAAAAGATTATGGACTTAGGGATATGAAATATCCACCCCACCTTCCTGTAATGGTTAAAGAGGTATTGGGCATCCTTGACCCTCAGGAAAAAGGTATTTATTTAGATTGCACCATAGGAGCAGGTGGTCATAGCAAAGCTATTATGGAAAAAACGGGAGGCAAAGTAAAAATTGTGGGGATAGATCTGGACGAAGAAGCTCTTAAGGTAGCAGGAGAAGAGCTAAAAGAGTACGAGAATCAGCTCATCTTAAGAAAAGAAAACTTTAAAAGTCTTTCTAAGCTTTTAAAAAAAGAGAAAATAAGTTGCGTAAACGGAATACTGTATGATTTAGGAGTATCTTCCATCCAGCTAAATGCTCCAAAGAGAGGATTCAGTTTCCGTTATTCTGCTCCTTTAGATATGAGAATGGACAGGGAACAGGAACTAACAGCAGGGTCTATAGTAAATAGAGCTAAAGAAAAAGAATTAAAAGATATATTTTTAAAATTAGGGGAAGAGAGGTGGGCTGAAAGAATAGCAAAATTTATAATTGAGGAAAGAAAAAGGCAGCCCCTTCAAACAACGAAAGACCTTGTAGAAGTGGTGAGAAAAGCCATTCCTTCAGAGATAAGAAAAAAGAGGAGGATACATTTCGCTACCAGGATATTCCAGGCTTTACGAATCAAGGTTAATGAGGAGCTAAAAAATTTAAATACAACTTTAGAAAATTGTCCAGAGCTATTATGTCCAAAGGGAAGAATTTGTGTAATTAGCTATCACTCTCTGGAAGATAGAATAGTCAAGGAGAAATTCAAAGAGAAAGAGAGGGAAGGAAAATTAAATATTCTAACCAGAAAAGTAATCAAGCCTTCTTTAAAAGAAGTGAAAAGAAACCCAAGAGCTCGCTCAGCTAAATTAAGAGCAGCAGAAAAAATATAAAATGAAGTATCTTATATCAATTTTTATTTTTATCTTCTGCCTTATAGGAATCCAGATTTATAAGAGCACAGAACTGATGAGAATCGGTTATACTGTACAAAAACTTCAAACTTACATTGAAGATTTAAAGAAAGAGAACGGAGCTTTAAAAAGAAGCATCTCTTCTTCTTTATCTTTGCGAAGATTAGAAGAGTATGCTCGAAAGAATTTAAATTTGAGTGAACCCCGCGAGGTAAGATTTATAAAAAAGGAACCTCTCATTGAAGAAAAGAGGTCTCTTTTCCCCTTTTTAAAAAAGGGGGGTTGGATTAGAAGAATAGTTGATGGGTTGATGGGTAAATGAGTGGATGGGTGAATGAGTTGATGGGTGAATGGGTAGATGGGATAATGGGTAGATGAGTTAGAAGGAAGAAAAGAGGAGATTTCCTTGAGTGTAAGAAAAGAGAAGAAAATACGGATATATTTACCATTCGCTTTTATTTTTCTCTTCTTAGGAATTATTGAGCTTCGTTTGTATTCTATACAAATAGTTAACCATCAAAAATTTGCCGAGCAAGCACATAGAACTCAAATAAGAAGAATTAGAGTATCTCCTCCGCGGGGTACAATTTACGACAGGAATTTAGAAAAACTGGCTATCAACATCCCTTCCTATTCCCTTTATGCTAATCCCGGGAAGATTTCTCATCCCAAAAAAGCAGCCTGGAAACTATCCCCTTTACTAAAAATCTCCACCCCTGAACTTCTGGGAAAACTAAATAAAAAAAGGGATTTTGTCTGGCTTAAAAGAAAACTTCCTCTTGTCCTTAAAAAGAGAATAGATGAGCTCCATATTGAAGGTATAGATTTTGTAGAGGAAAGTAAAAGATTTTATCCTCAAGGAGAGCTCGCTTCTCCTGTTTTGGGTTTTGTAGGAGTAGACAATCAGGGTCTGGCAGGCATAGAATTCTCTTACGATAATCAGCTCCGGGGAGAAAAAGGTGATCTTCTTGTAATGAAGGACGCTTTAGGTTATCAGATTCCCTTAACCGAAGAATTTCTTAAAAAACCTGTTCCCGGGGAAAATATAGTTTTAACTATAGACAGCATTATCCAATCAATAGTGGAAGAAGAACTATCTCGTGCTCTTGAAGAAGAAAAAGCCAAATCTGCAGAAGCTCTTTTTATGAATCCTCAAAATGGAGAAATCATCGCCTTAGCTAATAAACCCGATTATGATCCCAATCATTACTTTGATTATGCTCCTTTTGAGCGAAAAAACAGACTAATTCAGTCAATTTATGAGCCCGGTTCAACATTCAAAGCAGTTACTGCTGCTGTTCTTCTGGAGGAAAAATTGGTGAACCTGCAAGAGAGTATTTATTGTGGAACCCTTACCATAGCAAACCATACATTTTATGACTGGAAAAAATTCAACCAGGATTTAACTTTTCCTCAAATCATTCAAAATTCCTCTGATGTAGGAACAATTAAATTAGCCCAGAGGATGAAAAAAGAATTATTCTACAGATACATCTGTTTAGCTGGTTTTGGAGAAAAGACAGGAATAGAGCTTCCAGGAGAAGAGAAAGGAATCGTAAGACCTCCTTCCTTCTGGAGTTCTATCGACCTTCCCTGCATTTCAATTGGTCAAGGTATAGCAGTTACTCCTCTTCAAATGGTTACCGCCTTATCTACTCTTATAAATGGGGGAGAATTGCTAAAACCTTATATAGTTAAATATATATCTACCCCGCAGGGTAAGATAATTACCAAAAATAATCCTCATCCTTTAAGAAAAATAATCTCTCCCTCCACTTCCAATGAAATAAGAAGATCGTTGAAAAAGGTGGTAGAAGGAGGAACAGGAATAAGAGCAGGAATAGAAGGATACACTATGGGAGGAAAAACAGGAACAGCACAGGTTCCTTCATCTGATGGAAAAGGTTACGCTCAAAATAGGTACATTGCCTCCTTTATGGGATTTGCCCCCGTAGACTCTCCAGAAATCGCTGGAATAGTAATAATTAAAGAGCCTACGGGGGGACACTGGGGAGGAGAAATAGCAGCTCCTGTATTTGCGAGGATAATGAAAAGGAGCCTTCCTTATTTAAACATTTTACCTGAAAATAAGAGATGGGTTAAGCAAATGCAGGATTAGAGGATGAATAGCTCATAGTTCATAGCTCATAGCAAAACCAAAGCAAAACAAAGCTCATAGCTGATAGGGAAAAAGAAGGATTAGAGGGAAAAGAAGGAGATACATGAACCTGAAAAAACTTATAAGTAATTTAAAAATAGAAAAAATTTCAGGTAATCCAGATTTAGAAATAGAAGGATTATCCTGCGATTCAAGAAAGGTGAGAAAAAATTTTCTATTCGTAGCTATCAGAGGATTTAAACAGGATGGCCACCAGTTTATCCCCAAAGCTATAAAAAGGGGAGCAAAAGCTATAATTGCAGAAAGAGAGGCTCCTATCCCCTCTCCAGATGTAGTTTCAATTAAAGTCCCTTCATCACGATTAGCTTTAGCTAAGGTTAGCAACTGTTTTTATGGATTTCCTTCTCAAAAGATGAAAGTAATTGGAATAACAGGAACCAATGGAAAAACTACCACTGTCTATATGCTAGAATCCATTTTAAACGCAGCTAACTTTAAAGTGGGCAAAATATCAACCATTGATTATAATTTAGGAGATGAGTTATACTCTTCTCATCCTTCTTTTATTACCACTCCGGAGCCCGAAGAGCTACAAAGAATGTTGAGAATAATGGTGGATAAAAAAGTTAAGTATGTGGTTATAGAGGTTTCTTCTCATTCTCTCGTTCTTCGCCGAGTAGAAGGGATAAAATTTGACTGGCTTATCTTTACCAACCTCTCCCCGGAACATCTTGATTTTCATAAAACTATGGATAATTATTTGCAGGCAAAGGCTTCTTTGTTTAAAAAGTCGGAGAGTGACTGCGGAGAGAAAATCAGAAGAAAAGCGGTTATTAATGTAGATGAAGAGGCGGGAAGTTACATCCTGAAAAATACTCCTTATCAAACAATCACTTACGGCATTAAAGAGAAAGCTCTCTTTCAAGCAGAAGTAGTAAAAACAGAAATTGAGAGAACTTCCTTTATCCTTAAAATAAAGGGGAAAGAAAAAGGAGCAATAGATTTATCTCTTCCGGGTCTCCATAATGTTTATAATGCTTTAGCTGCAGTCGCAGTCAGTTTCGGAGAAAATATCAGTCTTTCCTTAATTAAAAGAGGACTTGAAAATCTAAAAAGAGTCCCCGGTAGATTAGAGCCGGTAGAAAACAGACGAGACCTTAAAATATTTGTGGATTATGCTCACACTCAGGATGGATTAGAAAAAGTGTTGAGAACTTTACGTAAAATTACTAAAAAAAGACTTCTTTTAGTATTTGGGTGTGGAGGAGACAGAGATAAACTAAAACGCCCCCTGATGGGTAAAGTAGCTTTTAAATTGGCTGATTATTCAGTTATTACCTCGGATAATCCTCGAAGCGAAGACCCAGAAGATATTATCACTCAGATAGAGAAAGGTGCAAAGGACGAAGGCGGCAGAAAAATAAAAGATTATTTAACTATATCTGATAGAAGAGAAGCCATAAAAAAAGCTTTACAAATAATAGAAAAGGGGGATGTCCTTCTTATAGCTGGAAAAGGGCATGAAAAGGTACAGATATTTAAGGATAAAGTAGTAGAGTTTGATGATAGAGAGGTAGCCCAAGATTTGCTTAAAGAGATATAATGTGATAAAATACTACAAATGGGAGAAGATTTTTCTGTTTCCGAGATACTTAAGATTACTGGAGGAGAGTTAAGAGGTAAAAGAGAGCATCTTGCTCTCTCCATCTCTCCCTCTTCTATCTCTACAGATACTCGCCATCTAAAAAAGGGGGAATTATTCATCGCCCTTTCAGGAGAGCACTTTGATGGTCATAATTTTATAAGAGAATGCTGGGGGAAGGGAGCTTGTGGAGCTATTGTAAGTAAATCTCTTCCCCTGTCCTCTCCCCAACTCTTTTTTATTCAAGTAAAAGATACTCTTCAGGCTCTGCAAAATTTAGCTAAATACAATAGAGAAAGATTATCTTTGAAAACCATAGGGGTAACAGGTAGTAATGGAAAAACTACAGTTAAAGAGATGCTCTCCTCAATTCTTTCTTCTCGATACGCTGTCTTAAAATCAGAAGGCAATTTTAATAATCAAATCGGGGTTCCCCTTTCCCTGCTTAAACTCTCCTCCTCTGAAGAGATAGGAATTCTGGAAATGGGTATGAACTCTCGAGGAGAAATTCAACGTTTATCAGAGATAATCCAACCAAACATAGGAATAATTACTAATATCCATCATTCTCACATAGGCTTTTTGGGAAGTCAGGAAGAAATTAAGGAAGCTAAAGCAGAAATGATTCCATTCTTAAACAAAGATAAGAGAAACTGGCTGATACTAAATGGAGATGACGAATGGACAACTGATTTAAAGAGAAAGGCAGAATGTAAAGTTTTCACCTTCGGTATTAAAAATAGATGTGAGATTAAAGCTCAACAGATTCAAGAGAAAGAAAATGGGGTGGAATTCAATTTAATTTACAGAAAAGAAAAGGTACCTATTCATCTTAATATATTAGGAATACATAATGTTTATAACTTCCTTGCCGCCTCTGCGGCATCGGTCCTCTTGAGAGTACCTCTTAATACTATTGCTCAAATAGCACCCCAGCTTACTCTTCCCCCTTTGCACTCCCAGATAGACATATTAAAGGGCTATAAGCTAATCGATGACTCCTACAATGCTAACCCTGAATCGATGTCCAGAGCTTTAGAAATCTTGCTGAGAATGGGAGGAAATCGCAAAATAGCCATTCTTGGAGATATGTTGGAACTTGGAGAAAAGGCTTCCTTCTTTCACAGAAAATTGGGAGAAGAGATAGGAAAATCGGGTATTGACACTCTATTCGTTTTGGGGGAATTTTCGGAAGAGGTAGTAAAAGGGGCAAAAGAGATGAAGATGAGAGAAGTCTTCTATTTTAAGGATAAAAAAGAGCTACTAAAAAAGTTATTCTCTTACTTAAAAAAAGGAGATTCTCTTTTAATTAAAGGCTCAAGAAAGATGAGAATGGATGAGATAGCTAATAGATTGAGGATNAAAATATGCTCTATTATTTAACTTCTTCTCTCTTCCTTCGCACAGGAGGAGCATTTCTTCTCTCNCTCTTCTTAACTCTTTTTTTACTAAAAAAAACAGGCCTCCAAAAATTTAANAAGAGAGGANTGGTNGATTATTTTCGCTCAGATGCCCCTTTATCCCATTATAAAAAAAAGGGAATNCCCACAGCAGGAGGGATCTTCATCATTATCTCCTTCAGTTTAAGTCTTTGGATATTTGGGAATTTAGCTAATAGCTTTGTTTTAATTGGTTTCCTCACTACTTTATCCCTGGGAATAATCGGGTTTTGGGATGATAGATTAAAAATAAAGAGAAAAAGCTCTCGGGGATTAAAGGTTAAATTTAAATTATCTGTTCAGCTTATTTTATCCTTTATTGTCGCTCTTTATCTCTATTACTTTACCCAATTTGACTCTTATCTGGATATCCCCTTTACAGAGATAAGCTTGCATATAGGATGGACCTATATCCCTCTGATGATAGCTGTAATTATGGGGACAACAAATAGTGTTAATCTCACCGACGGATTAGATGGATTAGCTGGCGGATGTCTTATCTTTTCTGGTGCTGCTTATGCTTTTTTAGCCTATCTTGCGGGGAGCAGTATCTTCCCTCACTATCTGCATATTACTCACATTGCCAACATAGAAGAGTTAACAGTCTTTTGGGGAGCAATTTTAGGAGCAATAGCTGGACTTCTTCGTTATAATATCTACCCTGCCCGGATATTTATGGGAGATACAGGAGCTCAAGCTTTGGGAGGGGCGCTGGGAATTACAGCTATTTTAGTGAGAAAAGAGCTTTTGTTATGTATAATAGGAGGAGTTTTCTTAGTGGAAGCTCTTTCAGTGATTCTTCAAGTCTCTTCTTTTCAATTAACAGGGAAAAGGATACTAAGGATGAGTCCCCTTCATCACCATTATGAGCTTAAAGGAATGAGGGAGGAAAAGATTGTCACTTATTTTTGGATTTTATCTCTTATCTTAGCTTTAGTAGGATTAAGCAGTCTCTTTTTCTGACTTTTAGATAAAAATGATTCTTAAGAATAAAAGAGTACTTGTTTTAGGTATGGGAGTGAGTGGGATAGGAGCAGCTCACCTTCTGAATGAGAAAGGAGCTAAAGTAACCATAGGAGAGATAAAGAGAGAGAAAGAAAAAAGAGCTAAGGCTAACATTCTTTCCCGGGAGGGTATAAAGGTTATCCTCGGTCCTCATCCACTAAATTTACTCCGGAATCAAGAATTAATTGTTGTTTCCCCGGGAATCCCCTTAGACATTCCTCTTCTCCAAAAAGCTCAAAAGACGAACATCCCCATCATAGGAGAATTAGAGCTATCTTTCCGTTTTATGAAAGATACCTCTTTAATCGCTATTACAGGAACAAATGGCAAGACCACTACCACTCTTCTTGTGGGTCAAATCCTAAAAAAAGCATATAAAAATGTCCAAACAGCAGGCAACATAGGAATTCCTTTATCTAATGTTGTAAGAGAAAAGGAACAAATAGTAGTGGTTGAGGTAAGCAGCTTCCAATTAGAGACAGTGGATAGTTTCTCTCCAAAAGTATCTTGTATCCTCAACATTACTCCCGACCATCTGGATCGGCATTTAAATCTTAAAAAATATATTGAGCTTAAAAGTAGAATTTTCCTCAACCAGAAAAAAGAAGACTTTACAGTGTTGAATAGAGACGATTTTAATCTCTATCTTTTATCTCGAAAAGTAAAAAGTAAAATAATCTTCTTCAGCCAAAAAGAAGAGCTAAGAGAGGGAGTTTTTCTCAAGAAAAACCGAATAATAAGGAGATTTGATGGGGAGGAAGAGATTATTAACAGAGATGAGATTTCTCTTCCGGGACCTCATAATTTAGAAAATATACTTTGTGCTATAGCTGTTTCTTCTATTTACAATATAGAAAAAGAGATAATAAGGGAAGTTCTAATACACTTCAAAGGATTGCCTCATCGAGAAGAATATGTAGATGAAGTCAAGGGAGTAAGATTTATCAATGACTCCAAAGCTACCAATGAAGATGCCGTTAAAAAATGTCTTCAATCCCTTAAAAATCCTGTAATACTCATTATGGGAGGAAAAGATAAAGGAGCCGATTTCTCTTCTATAAAGGATGAGGTGAAAAAAGGGGTAAAAAAGATATTTTCAATAGGAGAAGCTAAAGAAAAAATTAGAAACCAGCTTGGTGGAGCTTGCCCCATTTTTATGGTAGATAATTTAAAAGAGGCAGTAAAGGAAGCTTTTAAAGAAGCAGCAGAAGGAGACTATATCTTACTTTCTCCTGGTTGTGCCAGTTTTGACCAATTTGAAAATTACAAACAAAGAGGGGATATGTTTAAAAGAGAGGTGAGAAGGTTAAAAGAGAAAATTGAAAAAAAATAATAACTTTGACTATTTTCTTTTGCTTATTGTGTTTTTACTTGTAAGCATAGGAGTAATGATGGTTTTTAGTGCTAGCACTTGCTATGGGTCTCTTTATAAAAATGACCCCTATTTCTTACTTAAACGACAGTTGATGTGTGTAGGAATAGGACTATTTTTACTCTGGCTGGCCTTCAAGTTTAATTATCAGAAATACCAGAAATTATCTAAAGGACTGCCCCTCCTTATTATAATTTTGCTTATTTCGGTGTTCATACCTGGAATAGGCAGAGAAATTAAAGGTGCTTATCGATGGATTGATTTAGGACTGGTTCAAATTCAACCCAGCGAGATAGTTAAAATAATCCTGGTTATCTATCTTGCTTCCTCATTAGTCAGAAAAAAGGAGAAAATAAAGAGCTTTACCAGCGGATTTCTACCTTACTTTATCATAATAGGGATTATCTTTATTTTGATAGCCATAGAACCGGATTTGGGAACAGCTATTATTGTAGGCGGAATCACTTTCGCTCTTCTCTATGCAGGAAGAGTTAGAATCTCCCATTTATTCTATGGTATAATTTTGTCTCTGGTTCCTATCTGCTTTTTTATTCTTTCAGCAGAGTACCGAAAAATTAGAATAATAGGATTTCTCTTTCCAGAAAAGGACCCCCAAGGAATAAGTTTTCAGCCCTTACACTTTAAAATATCCTTAGGTTCGGGAGGATTGTGGGGTTTAGGACCCGGCCAGGGAAAAGAAAAGCTCTTTTATCTTCCAACTCCCTATACCGATTCTATTTTTGCCGTAATTGGAGAAGAACTCGGTTTTATAGGAACAACTCTAATTATAATTCTGTTTTCTTTGTTAGCCTGGCGTTGCCTTAAAATTGTAAAAAAAGCACCTGACGAGTTCGGAAAGCTTTTAGCCCTGGGATTAACCTTTATAATCTGTTTTCAAGCCATCATTAATATGGGAGTAAGCACAGTACTCTTACCCACTACAGGAACAACCCTTCCCTTCCTCAGTTACGGAGGGTCGTCTCTATTAATTAGTCTGATATCTATAGGAATTCTTTTAAATATATCTAAAAAATCAGTAACTATTTAGCCACAGATCCACACAAATGAACAAAGATAGGTTTAAACACAAGAAAAATATCAGCGTAAATCTGTGGCTGAATAGTTGCAAAAATTACAAAAAATGATAGAAGTGGAAATAAAAGCTAATATAGAAAAAGAAGAGATAGAAAAAAGACTCACTCTATTAGGAATTAAATTAATTAAGAGAGAGCATCAAATAGACACTTACTTTGACCATCCTTATTATAATTTTAAAAAAAGAGACGAAGCTCTAAGAGTCCGAGAGGTAGGAAGCAACCTCTTTTTAACTTACAAAGGAAAAAAATTGGATAAAGAGACAAAAACGAGAAAAGAGATAGAAATTAAGGTGGGGAAAAAAATATTTTCTCTCTTAAAAACTTTAGGTTTTTTTGAAGTAGACAGAGTAGAGAAAATAAGGGACTTTTATCAATGGAATAATTTAAGAATTTATTTAGATAAAGTCAGGAATTTGGGAGAATTTTTGGAAATAGAAGGAAAAAGATGGGAAGATAAAAAAAGGATACTTAAACTTCTTAAAAAGATAAACATAAAAAAGGAGAACCTTATTAGGAAATCGTATCTGGAGCTGCTAAAGGCAGGATTAGAGGATTAAAGGGAAAAGAAGGATTA
>JGI24025J20009_10002193_pt1 | contig 14291 bp, 10 predicted proteins | sample Cruoilmetagenom3_FD_20009 | JGI IMG/M metagenome (IMG submission 20009)
GAGCCGTAGTCAAAGCGGGCGCTGACTTCAAGCGGTTCTTTCGCACGGCGGGTAACGATATTGACCACCCCGGACATGGCGTCTGAGCCGTAAAGCACGGATAAAGGGCCGCGGACGACTTCGATGCGTTCGATATTGTTTACCGGCAAGGTGTGGGTAACGGTGCAGCCGAACAACGACATCTTTTCGGGCCGGCCGTCTACCAGGACGAGGATTTTGGTACCCCGGTCGCCAATGCCTCTAATGTCAAGGTCAGTGCGGCCGAACTGACCGGTTTTCTGAATAAAAACACCGGGCAGACTTGACAGCTCATCGGTTGCGGTGCGGGCGTTGGTTCGGCCAATGTCCTTGGCGGTCACAAGGCTGACCGATGCGGCAATGTCACGGATTGGGTGGCGGACGCGCTCGGCAGTGACGACGATTTCGTCGAGCACCATCACCGAGGAATCGGGTTGTGAACCGGTTGCGCCGGTGCTTGCAAACACCAGCATCAGCAAAAGAAGGAATTTCATCTCTTTTCTCCTTAAATCTTCAATCTCAAATTCAGTCTTTGGCGGTCGTCAGGGTCAGCTTGCCGTGCTTGACGCCTTTGACCGCGGTCAGTTGGTCAGCGATTTTCTGGATGCGGTCGGCCCAGCCACGGACGACAATTACCTCGAGACAGTTGCGGGGGTCAAGATGGACGTGGACGGTGGAGACGATTTCGGGGCAATAATGATGCTGAATATGGGTGAGTTTATGCAATAAGTCGGGCTGTTCGTGGTCATAAACAAAGATAATCGCGCCGACTGCTTCAGTCTTGCCGAGTTTCAGTTTCTCTTCGGCCAGGCGTTGCCTGATGAGGTCTCTTATCGCTTCGGACCGACAGGAATAACCGGTTTTCCTGCTTGTTTTGTCAAACCGGGCTAGAAGTTCCGTTTCCATTGATACGCCAAAACGCACCGCGCTCGATTTTTTATTACCTATCATTGTGTTACCAATCCAAGGATTGTAACACGGTTTATATCCGAGTCAAGCCTGTTTGTGGTTGACTGGGGTCCAGTTCGCATCTAGGATTGCGAAATGGACCGGGCATCGAAATCGCTACCAAAACTCTTTCTTCTCGCCATTGGTGGTCATGGTCTGGTTATTCAGGTCATGCTGTTGCGTGAATTGATGGCCGCATTTGCCGGTAATGAGCTTTCAGCCGGTTTGACAGTAGCGGTCTGGGTCGTTTCTGAAGCGCTTGGTGCCTGGCTTTTCGGTAGGGTCAGGACTGATTCTGTCCGAGTCTGGTTACGGGTATTCGGGCCGGTTGCAGCGTTGGCATCGGTGGCATCGGTTCTTGCCGTAATCCTGGGCCGGGCCGTGCTTGGCGCTTTACCGGGTGAAAGTCTCAACATGCCCGGGCTTGTGAGCATTACCGCAATGTGCGTGTCTGTTCCGGCCATAACTCATGGCGGGCTTTTTGTTTTGGGCACGATGCTTTTGGCACAAAGGGGCCCGGCCGGAATCGGCCGCGGTTATGTATGGGAAGGCATTGGAACTGTGCTAGCCGCTTTCCTGGCCTGGTTATTTCTGTTGCCGCGCTTTTCATCATTGGCGATAATAGCGCTTTTTGGAATAGTTCTGGCAGGGTTCCCTTTTTTTGTGCCGGGACCGCGCAAGAACGGCATCGTTGCCGGTGTTTTTGTCATACTGCTGGCGGTTCTGTTCGGGTTGGCCGGTCCGATTGAAAGATGGGCATGGGGTATGCACTGGCCAGGACAGCGGGTTGTTGAAGTAGCCAATTCGCCTTATGGCAAGGTCATAAGACTTGAAAGGGAAGGACAGCGGGTTGTGGTTTATAACGGGGTAACTGCATTGACTGTTCCGCCTTCGGACGAGACATTTGTCGAAGAGCTGGCACATATTCCTTTTCTTGTCCATCCCGATTCCAGGCATGTGCTCCTCCTGGGTTCAGGGGCAGCTTTGGTTCCTTATGTGCTCAGACATAGTGTAGAAAGCGTCACTCTGGTTCAGCTCGACCCGGCCTTGGCGCGTGCAGACCGGCTTTGTGCCGATACTGTCTTGGGCCGGGCATTTGCCGACCCGAGATTCAGACTGGTTATCCGAGACCCGCGTAATTTTCTGGTTTCTACCACTGACAGATTCGACTGCATTATTCTTTCGACTCTTGTCCCTCACAGCCTTGCGGCCAGCAGAATGTTTGCTTTGGAATTCTACCGGTTGTGCCGGAAAAGTCTCACTCATGGCGGAATAGTTGTCCTCCCCGGTCCTGGTTCAGGGNCCAGGTTACCCGAAACCANAAGAATTCTCCTTGTTCGCAAGAACACACTCAAAGCCGCATTTCCTCAAGTGAGTATNAAATTAGCAGATTTCCCGATGTTCTTTGCTTCGGAAGGAACCCTTGCNTTTCTNCCCGAAACCCTGGCCTTTCGACTGGTTTCGCAGAAGGTTAAAACCCGGGTTCTGGACTCAACTTATGTCATCAATCTGCTTGACCCGTTTCGTCAGGAGCTGTTTCTGGCCGGAATCGCAGAAAGGGCGACGCATGCGTCGCCCTTTCTGAATACCGATAATCTGCCAAGGGAACTGTTTCTGAACATGGTAAGGGAAAACGCTTGCTCCTCGCCACATTTCAGCGGATTTTATGCTGGATTGGCAAAAGTCCGGGTTATGCATCTGCTCCTCCTGGCCGGGCTGTTACTTCTGTTCCTTATTATCGGTGCGCGGGTCTGGGGCATCCGTTTCAGCCGTGCGGCCGGTGTCGGAACTTCTGGCTTTGCCGGTGCGGCCATATCAACTCTTGCCATATTCGTTTATCAAGTCCGGTTCGGCTCGGTATATTCGGGCGTGGGTCTGCTCCTGGCGACTTTCATGTTGGGCACGGTTCTGGGTGGTATGCTTGGGACAAAAAGCACCGAAAAGTACCGAGGCAAGAATGTCGTTTTCCTTGGTGCAGAATTCGGTCTGGCACTGGCTGCCGGTTTCTTGCTGCTGCTTGTCCATATCGGTTCGCCGTTAATATTTCTTTCGGTACTTATTCTTGCCGGTGCAGCCCTCGGAGCACAGTTCCCGATTGCGGGTGCAAGCCTGCATCGCCGCACTATCGGCCAGCGTGCTGGTCTGCTTGTTGCACTCGACCTCACCGGCGGTTTCTTCGGTGCCCTCACTGTTGCACTTTTTCTGGTGCCGGTCTTCGGTCTGCCCATCTCGGCCGCGACTATTGTTTTCATCAAACTGTCCAGCGCAATAAGCCAATTCTGCTGTCCTGCATCCGGTGATTGACAGAACGGTGTTTACCCTCTAGAATGGGGTCGTGAATAGAACCGCCGCACTACTTATTACTCTTATGTCCTCGGTTCTGGCACAGGAACAGGGCACGGCTGCATCATCGGGCAAGGCGCTTAATTTGGTTCCGCAAAAAGCCATGGTGGGCGTTGAAAGTCCGATTATATCTGAAGAGTATGTGCTCATGCCCGGTGACAGAGTCCTTGTCATTGTGAATGCCGGCATCACTTATTCATATGAAAGCTGGATTACTTATGAAGGCAAAACAGTCATTAACCTGCCGAGGTCTCTTGCTCTTAAAAAAGGCATCGGCACTGTCGATGCGGTCCGTCTTTCCGGGCTCACATTAAAGCAGGCACAGGATACGCTCTCGACAGTTTTCCGCAAATACCTCCGTTCACCCAAAGTGAAACTTACATTGATTGGTCTCCGTTCCGGTATCATATTTGTCACCGGCGAAGTCCAGCACCCTGGTGCCTACAACGCCTCCCCGGTCGAGCGTGTCTCACAGGTCATTGCCAAAGCGGGCGGGCTATCACCACTTGGTTCAAGGGCGCATATCAATATCATTCGCAGCAACCGATTGCACGCGATTGCAGACATCGAGCAGTTTGAGGCAAAAGGTGACTTGGCGGCGAATCCATTCATTCGGTCAGGCGATGTCATATATGTGCCGATGGTCGAAGGCATAGTCACGGTCAAAGGCGCACTATTCGGTCGCGGCCCAACCAGATTACGCACCTCAGCCCTCACTACGGAAAAAGAGCGGGTCAGTGAAGGCATTTACGAACTCACACTGGGAGAACGGGTATCTAGTCTGGTCCGCAAAGCCGGCGGAATCACACCCTGGGCCGATATTGCAAACTGCTATATCGAAAGGATTGTGATCGGCGGCAATGGGGCACGCAAGCGCATTCCTGTGAACCTCCAGGCCATCATATTTGAGAACGATTCCTCCTCTGATATCGAGATGATGAATTCTGATATCCTGGTCGTTCCGCCGGTCAACACCCTTGTCTATGTAGAAGGCGAAGTTGTCAACCCTGGTGCTTTTCTATATACGCCCAATTTGCATGCCAGCGACTATATCGGACAATCAGGCGGGCCCACCCATTACGCCAACATCCATGCTGCCCACATACAACGGAAGGACAAGCGTATATCGGTAAAAACAGACCCTGTTGTCGAGCCTGGCGATAAAATCCTCATACCCAGGATCGCAATCAAATGGTGGCAAGACTACCTGCAAATCATAAGCGCTGTCGGTGTTCCCATAGCGCTCAGCCTAATATCTATCCAGGCATACAAATAACGCCCGGACAAAGCCCACTAGACCCCTTTCTTATCTATCATCTCCAACCTTCTCCGATGCCTTCCCCGGAGAAATCCAGTCCGCAACCAGACACTGACTATCCTTTTTGCCATCGGTTCCGTCACCATATCCCCACCCAGACACAAAACATTCGCATTATTATGAAGCCGTGACAACCGCGCCATACTCATATCACAACACAGCGCGGCCCGAATCCCGGGAACACGATTGGCCGCTATACTCATGCCGATACCGGTCCCGCAGATGAGTATGCCGCGTTGGGCCTGGTGTTTTATTACCGCTTCGGCCACGCGGAACGCAAAATCCGGGTAGTTTGTGCTTTCCTCGCTATCCGTGCCCAAATCCATAACCTTGTGGCCGTGGGCACAAAGATAGGTCAGAAGCCTCTCTTTGAGCCGGAACCCACGATGGTCAGACCCCACGGCAACCCTCATCACACGAAAGTCAGCCAGTTATAACGGTCCTCTCTCTTGCCGTCAATAATCCGGAAAAGTTCCTGCTGGAGCCTTTTTGTAATCGGGCCGGCCTTGCCTTTCCCCACAGGAATCTTATCAATCGACCTTATCGGTGTCACTTCGGCCGCACTGCCGGTGAAGAATACCTCATCCGCAATATACAGCATCTCCCGCGGCATCATTGATTCGACAACCTCATAGCCCATTTCGCGCGCCAGTATCATAATGCAGTCGCGGGTGATGCCGGTAAGGATGCTGCCTTGCATCGACGGGGTCCGAACCACGCCTTTGTGGACAAGGAATATGTTTTCTCCAGAACCCTCGCTGATAAAACCATTGACATCCAAGGCGATGCCTTCGGTAAAACCATACTTCAACGCCTCCATCTTAATCAACTCGGAATTCATATAATTCGCGCAGGTTTTGCTCATCGCCGGGAAAGTATTCGGTGCCATCCGGTTCCACGACGACACCATCACATCAACACCCTGTTCCAAAGCCTCGGGCCCCAGATACTGGCCCCAAGACCAGGTAATCAAAGCCACACCCACAGGACAATTGAACGGATTTACCCCGAGTTCTTCGTATCCGCGGTAAACCAAAGGCCGGATATAACACGCCTCATGCCCATTTTTCTTAATAATATCTATGATGCCCTGACTGATTTGCGCTTTGGTCCACGGAATATCTATCCGGTAGATTTTGGCCGAATTGAACAGACGGTCAACATGGTCGCTGAGCCGGAATATTGCCGGGCCTTTAGGGGTTTTATAACACCTTACCCCTTCAAACACACCGGTGCCGTAGTGGACCACATGGGAACAGATATGGATTTTGGCATCTTCCCAAAGGATATATTTACCGTCCATCCAGATATACTTTGCTTTGTTTTCTTCCAGACCCATTTTACCTCCAGTCGGCATGGCGGCGAAGGGAGTCGAACCCCTGACACAGAGATTATGATTCTCCTGCTCTGGCCAACTGAGCTACGCCGCCTGTTTGTGATTTTATCCAACAGTAATTGACTGTCAATTAGAACTCTTTTGTGGCAAAGCATCGGGTTTCGTGCCTGGGATGATTGCGGAAATGGATTCTGTAATAAAACCTGGAAGGGTCTCTGAAATTGATTCAAGCAAACAGTCCTGGATAACCGCGCGTTGGAACCCAGCGCTTGAACCTGGAGCGATTTCTGGAAACATTTCTTGAGGAATATCTCCGGGCATTCCGGGATTAGTATTTCAGTGCATTTCTCAATAGAAATCAGAGTTTGAACCTGGAAAAGAATCTTGATGCAGAAAAGGATTCATTTCCGGGATAATACCTGGAACAGAATCCCGAATACAATCTGGGAACAAAACCGGAGCAGAATCAGGAAGGGGGGCGGTGGAGGGGGCAAGCCCTAAAAAACAACTGTAAATTGCAGAAGTGCCTGAAAGAATGGCGGTTACAGAATAAGAGTTCTGGCTGGGTTAACTGATTTCGCCATGGCTGTTGACAGTCAGACTGAAAACTGTTATACCTGACAAGTGACAGAAAAAAGAACCCGACGGCCTTTGATTCTTTTGACTAATGACGACGGGATTGAAGCACCCGGGATTAAGGAATTGTATAATGGGCTCAAAAATTTGGGCCGGTTATATGTCGTAGCGCCGGCCGTGGACCAATCCGCATCGAGTCACTCATTCAGTCTGCGCAAGCCTATCCGGGTATGGCAGAAAAAGCCGCGCTGGTTTGCGGTTTACGGCACACCGACCGATTGCCTTCTGATTTCCCACCATGGCATCCTCAAACGGTCGATTGACCTGGTGATTTCCGGAATCAACAACAGCCCGAACCTCGGGGATGATGTGCTCTATTCGGGCACGGTTGCTGCTGCAATCGAAGGCGCAATCCTGGGTATGCCTTCGGTAGCGATTTCCTATCTTGAGACGGGCAAAAACGAGAAAATTGCCATCCGGCTGTTGCGCAGCCTAGTTCGGCTGTTGCTTGACGGTTTTCTGCCAAAAAAAACATTGCTCAATATCAACATCCCGGCCGGCGAAATCAAAGGCATCAAAGTAACCAGGCTGGGCCGACGTATCTACCAGGATATGGCGGTCAAGAAAGCCTTACCTGATGGCGGTGTTTCTTACACGATTGACGGCAAGATGTCTTTTGCCGAAACCCGAGGCTCTGATTTCGAAGCGGTTTATTCAGGATATATTTCTATCACCCCGCTGTACCTGGACATGACCCATCACCGCGAGCTCGCCCGTCTGGAAAAGGCCCTGGTAAATCTCGGGCCCTTGGCCTAGCTTCTGATACGTATCAGCTTCAAGAATTTCCGATTATTGTTAATGCTCAGCCGTGCGAAATAAACCCCAGGACCAACCGGGCATCCTTTATTATCTTCTCCATCCCAGACGAATGAATAGCGACCTCCTGGAAGGCTTTTCTGCACGAGGGTTCGCACCGGCCGTCCGGATTCATCGAACAGCTCAATTCGGACTTCTCTGTTGCCGGACAAGTTATAGTTTATTATCGTTCTGCTGATGAACGGGTTTGGCGCGGCTGCAAACGGCGCGGTCAGTTCAATTTTCTCCTGGGATTGGAGACCAACCAGACTTTCGCTGAACAGCATCTGGGGCACATCGTAAACCTGGCCGAACTGCAAATCATACCAGGTATCTGGATTGATGGGTGTAATACCGTACTGTCCCCCGCCTCCGGTCATGAGCGAATAAAACAAAGTAACCCGGCTCGGCCATTCTTCAAGCGGCTGGAACAGGAATGTATCAACGGTGCCTGGGTCTCCACCCCATCCTTCGGTAATTTCCTTAATAGGAAACGGTGAGCTGAACAGCACCCATTCCACGCTGTCAACGGATATCCCGAAATCGTTCGTTCGGAGAATCCCGCCGAATGTTACCATGCCCGATGCCGGGGTGCAAGCCAACAGGACTATGAGTAATGTCCCGAAGATAACTTTTTTTCTCACAATAGACTCCTTTATTTCCATAATATGATAAACAATACCGCCTTACCCGTCAACTATTTCCGGAAAGGACGGAACAAACAGATCAAGGCAGAGGATGATACCTCTGCCTTGATGTTCTACGACAGAACTACTGAAGTTTCACCAGTTTAACCGGCTGACCGGTATACTCAGACCAGGCGAAATAGACACCGGTTCGGAGAAGCGAAACATCGTTTTTCCCGGGCCGGAGCACAGCCACTTTCGCGCCTGATTTATCAAAGAGTGCAACCGGACTGCTGCTGTGCAGGTTAACCGTAACATCCACCGGGTTGGGAGAGAGTTTGACCTTTCTTTCTCTGCCGAGCATGCTTAACATCGGGTTGTCCTCAATGCCTATCGGGTCTGTGCACTTCCGGTAGTAAAGCTGCACCTTGCCGGTCTGCCGGCCGTTCCAAACCGCGTGGAGGTTGGGCACTTCGTCAGCTTCGATAAGCGGCTTCGACCGAACTCCTGGGTCGAGTGTTGATATTCTTGCCGTGTCGTTCCAGGTTAGACCCCGTGTTACGCTCGGCGCATAAAGAATCCGGTTGTCTTCCTGCACGGCTACAGCGTGCGGGGTATTGTTCGAGCTCACAGCGATGTCGCGAATCACACAAGGCAGGGACTGCAAACCTTCCCAGCTACTCCCGCCATCGGTTGAACAGCAGTAATTCTGGGGCTTGGTATAGATGGTAAATGAGAGGAACACATGGTCGGTTCGGTCGGCCCAGATGCCCCGGGAACCGGACCCTGCTGTTGAGACGACTTCGCTCACACCACCCCATGTCGAGCCGTTATCAGTGGAACGGATGTAATAAACTTTGCTGTTACCTTGAGGACCGTATGCAAATGCGATATGAAGCCGGTTCTGGTCGTCGGCTGCCGCACACAGACCAATATAACTTTCCTGGGTTGTAATAAGCATCGGGGCTTCCCATGACTCGCCGCCGTTAGTGGAGCGGGTGATGTAAAGCGGAGCCGCATCCACAGAAGGTGCTATCGGGTCAATGGCATACACATTCTTGGCCCCGTTTGTCAAAAGAATCGGGTTTTCGGTATGGTCGGCAAGATGGGTAACCGGTAGCCAGTTTGCTCCGTTATCGGTCGAGCGGCGGTAATAAAGCGCACCATCTGTATGCCGGTTGATGAAATGAACATTACCCGAATTGTCAGCCACGATTGTGAACATGTAAGCCTGGGAGCGTTCATCGAGTTCAAAGCGCTGGCTCCAGGTTCCGCCCCGGTCGGTGCTGCGCAGGTAAAAGACTTTGTAATTGCCGCCATCGTCCTTGTCTGAATAGGCGATATGGACATACTCGTTGTGAACTGAAAAACCGTTGCCGTGGTCCGGGAGATTGGAATTATTGGGTGTGGCAGTCAGTTGCTTCATCGTCTGCCAGCCGGCAAACGCGGTCCCGGAAATAAATACGATTACCGAAATGACAACCAGACTGCGCCGATAACAACTACTAATCATTTGCTTACCTCCTTAAGATTTTCGTGTTTTATGGCCAATTTCAGTAATTCTAGCTTCAATAACGGCGATGTCAAGCGGCTGGACACACAAAAGTTGCGCTTGACAACCAGGGGGAGGGGGTTATAATTAAATCGAGTCTGTCTACTTAGGTGCTTTTAGAGTATCCAGTTAGTTAAACCGGGTTACATTAGTGCGAGGTGATTTCACCTTGCTGTTTGCTAATTGGGTCAATCGAAAGGCTGAAAGTAGGCTGAGTTAAGAATAAAAAATAAGGAGGCAAGAATGCATATACGGTCAGAAGTGTGCGTTGTCACACTTTTTCTCATAACAGCCGCTCTGGCGCTGACGCCGAGCGAGCTGCCGACTGCGCTCACCGACCTTCCTGTTGATATCGCGACTTCCCCGCGCGCCCACTATATCGTTCAGAATGACGGCAGCGTGATTCCGGTTCCGCCAGTGGCGAAGCCGGCGTCGCTCCCAAACCCTTTCACTATCGGAAAGGTTGCACTGCCCGACCAGATAAAATCTGGCAAGGCGACTGCCGGATTGGACGACATCGACGAATACAACTGGCTTTTCACCGGACACGACGAGGCCGGCACATTCTGGAACACCCTGGAACCACAGGACACTGCAAAGTTTATCTGGCAGGTGTCCGGTGCCGGTTCTGCCTGGTCGCCTTGGTTCGGCCATCCTGCCGAAGCCGAAGGTTATGTGGTGCTGGTAGATTGCTATAACGGCTACATCTATTGCCGTGATGTTGAAGACGGCTCGGTTGTTTGGAGCCACCATATCCAGCAGAACTACTACTATCCGGGTNNCCCGGTCATATTCGAGGATGAAACGAGCGGTGATGCCTGGGTAGCGGNCAACCACTACCAGTTATCCGGGTCNGTTACCGTGAATATGACCTGCTGGGATTTGGCAACCGGAACCCAGAAGTGGACCACCCGTCTGCCTTCCAGAAGCTCAAATCCCAATAACAACCTGGGCCGGCCGGTTTATATTGACGGTTATATCTACCATACTATCTTCGACATCAGTTATATAATCTCGACTATTGACAAAATCGACCCGTCAGACGGTGATACCACCGTCTTTGCGACCTATCCTGTAAACACGATTGCCCAGGTTACTTCGGACGAGGATTACATCTATTACACGGCCTATCCATGGAGCGGCAGCGGCGAATCATCAAGTTCGACATCGATGACGGTTCAGCAGTGGACAGCACCCCGACACCGGTTTGCAAAATCCGCAGCCAGCCTGCACTCAGCGAAGACGGTTACATCTTTTGCGGCGGCAGTGATGCCACTTCAGGAATCGGTTATGTAATGTGCTATGATGCCGATGACCTGCAGGGTGATACCATCTGGNCCCGCCAGACATCGGGCGGCCACGACATCCAGTTCATGNGCATTGACGATGNGAACTGCTACTATTGCACCCAGTCATCCCCGGGCCGGCTTTATGCTTTCAAACAGTCAGACGGAAGTAATGCATGGTCCAGCGGTGCTTATGTCAGCCATCCCGAAGGCGGAATCTATGACGGCGGTGTTGCCGCCACCGGCGAAACCGGCGGGACCAGGTATCTTTACCTGTGCCCTGGTTACTATGGCAGTGGTGGCAACCTCGGCTATCTCTGGGTAGTCAATTCCGCCACCGGTGCTACTGTTCAGGACCAGGGTATGGGTTCCCAGCGAATGTTCACCAATGTGGCCCGCGGCAACCAGTATATATTCTCCAAAAGTGGCTATGGTTACCTGTTTGCCTGGGAATCCAGCGACCTGACAGTGAAAGAGCATGATGTCGGTGTGTATGCCATCCTCGAGCCCGCTTCGCGCAAGCTCGACCCTGGGACTACATTTACCCCCAAAGTCAGGATAGTCAACTGGGGCATCAATGCCGAAACCGGTGTGCCGGTATACTTCACCGTAGACTCTCTGAGCACCCAGATATACGCCGAGAGTGCCTTGGTTGATTTGGCGGTCGGCGATACCCTGGATACTACTTTTGCCACCTGGACTGTAGCCGAGAGCCTGTGGGTCGGTTACCACATCGAAGCCTTGACCGCGCTTGTTGGTGACGAGCGGCCTGGAAATGACAAGAAAACAGCGCTCTGCCTGATTAGCACCGACACGGTATTCTCCAATATGACGAATGGTACCCCGCCGACGATTGACGGTTACATGCAACCGGACGAATGGGATGATGCGTATTTCATGAACGCTTCCAATATCTTCGGCTGGTTCGGTTCGCCAGCAGGTTATGGTCCGGATGCGGCTTATGCCCATTTCATGCACGATGCCAATTTCCTCTATATGGCTTATGAGATGCCCGAAGCGGCTACGCGTGACATCGAAGACCAGATTGGTTTCTACTGTGATGAGAATAACAACGGTCAGTGGGAATATGACTACAGCGAAGGCAACTTCTGGTTCTGGTTGACTGCCAGAGGCCACGACAAAGTGCTTTATCGTTACTGGACCCCGGATGGTCCGGGGCCTGCCGGTGCTGCTCCTGGGAGCCAGTGTGCATCAGGCGTATTAAACGGGCACCTGGTATTCGAGGCAAAGGTCCCCTTTGGCGCTATCCCTTACCAGCTCAGCCTCAGCCCTGGTGCTGACACCTGCGGTCTGTGGTTCTATGAGTTGGACGGCGGCACCTGGTACGGCTGGTGGCGTTCAGAAATGACCGACACCCAGCCTGCGTATCCCCAGTTTTACGGCACGCTGATTCTGCGGCGGCTGGAGTGTTGCGATATCGCTGTGACCGAAATCATCCAGCCGGTTGGAGTCGTTGACACCAATACCGTTGTGACCCCGACCGCCACATGGGAAAACAAGAGTGCTACCGCGGTCGGCGATTTCACCGCTTACTTCGAGCTCTATGACCCGACCGATGCCCTCTACTACCGCGAGGAAATACCTGTAGTTGGCCTTGAAGCCGGTGCTGAGACGACGCTTTATTTCCCGGACAGCAGTATCGGCACGCAGACCGGCGATTGGGTTGCCAGTTGCTCCACATTTGCCGGCAACGATACATTCCCGGCCAACGATGTGATGTCGCAAGGGTTCACTGTATCGGCTGGTAAGCCTGATGTCGGTGTAACCGGCATCCTTGCGCCAACCGGGTTCATTGACACAATAGCACCGGTAACTCCGAAAGCCAAAGCCAAGAACTTCGGTGATGTGACGATGACTTTCGACGCATGGTTTATAATCACCGATACGACCACCGATGCCGAGGTCTACCGGCAGTCTGCTACTGTGACCGGCCTTGACCCTAACGTAACGCGNGTGTTCGACTTCCCGGATTGGACAGTAACCGAGCCTCGTGTTCGCGGGCCGTATGTCACGGTTTGCTCCCTGGCGGTGAGTGACCTCAACCCGGCCAACGACACGATGAGCGGTTCGTTCTTTGTCGGAATCAACTGGCCTTTTGGCTGGCGCGAAGTTGCATCAATGCCTGCCGGTGCCAAGCCGGTGAAGCGCGGTGCCTGGCTTGCAATCAATGGTGACGGCATGATGTATGCGACCAAAGGTTACAAGACCTGCGAATTCTACCGCTACGACCCGATAAAGGACAGTTGGAAGACCCGCAAAGATGTGCCTGCAAACGAAGAAGGCCGGGTCAAGCCGCCCCGAAAGGGCTGCAAAGGTGTATCTGACGGTGANNNTTACATCTACATGACCAAAGGCAATAACACCCTTGGTTTCTGGCGTTACGACATCGTGGGTGACACCTGGGAGCGGATGACTAGTGTGCCCGAAGGGTCGAGACGCAAGAAAGTGAAAGGCGGCACTGATTTGGCATATGTGGTCAAGAACGACACCGCTTGGGTGTATCTCTTAAAAGGATACAAAACCGAGTTCTACAAATACGATGTTGCGAACAACGCCTGGATTACCCTGCAGAATGTGCCTTTTGGGACCAGAGAGAAATATGACAAAGGTTCATTCCTTGTTTACGATGGTGACAATACGCTTTATGCGCATCAGGCCAAATACTACAACAAAGCAGGCGCGTTCCTGCATCACCATATGTTCAAGTATGATGTGGTCGGCGACAGTTGGTACAGCCAAGAACTCAACGGCATGCCGCTTTACGGATTGCACAGTGGCCGCATAAAGAAGAAGAAGTCCAAAGACGGCGGTTCTGGTGCGTGGTATGAGAGTGAAATCTATGCGCTCAAAGGTGGCAACACCCAGCAGTTCTGGAAGTACATTGCTGCCCAGGATACCTGGCAGGAACTCGACACCGTGCCGACAAACGGTTCCACCGGCAGGAAAAAGCGGGTGAAATACGGTGCCGACATCGTGGGCTTTGGCGGCGGTGCGTTCTTTGCGCTCAAAGGCAACAAGACGCTGGAGGCATGGCGGTATATGCTGAACCCCGAGCTTCTTGCTGCGCGTCCTGAGCGCTCCGGCGTAATGGCTGGTTTGACCAGAGCAAGTCGTTTTGGTTTGACCATCACCCCGAATCCGCTTGCCAGCGGCTTTGCCACCCTGCGTTACAGCCTGCCCAATGCCGGACCGGTCAGCTTGAGCGTCTTTGATGTAGCCGGCCGGGTAGTGCGCAAGCAGACGATAATGGCGGCTCGCAATGGTGCGGCGAATCTCGACCTGCGGACTCTGAGTGCGGGTGTTTATCTCGTGCGACTTGATACCGACGGATTTGCGACTACAAGTAAACTCATAGTGCAGCACTAAAGCTGCATGATAAACTAGCAGGGGCGGCTATGCCGCCCCTGCTTTT
>JGI24025J20009_10002197_pt1 | contig 14273 bp, 14 predicted proteins | sample Cruoilmetagenom3_FD_20009 | JGI IMG/M metagenome (IMG submission 20009)
TCCCAGCCCCCGTCCCGGGGGCGGCTTGTGCGGCAAATAGCTGCTCAAAACGAGATACTCTCGCCAGAGCCGCCCTCGAGGACGAGGGCTAAGAGCCGAAAACATCCAATTCCGTGGCAGCCTGAGTAGTACCCTGTCTGTATGAAAGGCAAGAGAGGGGAGACGCTAGGACACTCGATATTGTAGCACACCTGACGTTTCGCAGCCAACGCTGCCCCATCCGGGAGGACCAGCGCTCTCCTGCTTTGTCCGCAACCTACGATAGGGCCATGGGAGGCGTAGCCCTACCGGATGGCAGGGCTACGCCTGAGTGGTTGCGCTAGTAGGAAAGGATCTCGAGGGGCTCGGACCATACTTCGATGTCCAGCTCATCGATCTTGTAGGTTCCCTTGCCCCACAGGATGACCCGGCCGTTGCCGACGGCGTCGAGATCGACCTTCTCGCCGGCGAGAATCACCGACACATTCCGGCCCTGGATGCGGGCCAGACCGTGGAACCCGACGTACTCGGTCCAGCCGTCTGGGAAGACCTTCTTGTGGCCCTCACCCTCGATGGTGATCTGTTCCTCACCCCTGACCCAGAGCACGCCGTTGCCCTTCAGGCGCATCCAACCGCTGCCGTGCAGTGCAGCGAGGCCGTCTCCCCGCGCTCTGAGCGTGCCCGCTCCGGTCGCTTCATCCGCACTGGCTGCGGATACCAACCCCAGGCTGGCTACCAGGAGCACCGCCAGCAGAACGAACGCTCTCTTTTTCATCTGGACTACCTCCCTTCTGGTCTGTGTTGTGCTGTCTTTGGTTCCGGAACCTGGTTCTGCTCACATCATCACATGGGATTGTAATGTCAGCATGATCTGAGTGTAGAGGACCTGTAAGAAAATCCCCCGGGGTTGTGGTGCGCTCCTCCCGTCGTTTTCGCCTTCGGCGCGCGTATGGTACAATCGGCGAAAGCCAGCGCGTGCCCATAGGGCACGCGCGTTGGACAAAGGGTGACGATTCGTGGACGACACGAGCCAATATCAGAATCCACGACCCTTCGGCGGTACGCCTAATCAGGCGTACGCTCGCAGCGGCATCGGCGAAGCGGTGAAGGCGGCCGGCGGGCAAATGGAAGTGATGGCCAGGATGAAGTGGATCGGCAGGTGTAGAAAGCTGCCCTACGGAAAGCGGATGTAAGTGTAGGGGACCGGCCATTCTCACCCGATTTCCTTCTGGAACGCAACATCGTACCACCCTTCTTTGCGGCATGCAACCCGTCTGGAAGGCGGTGTTGAGCAAGAGAAGGTGGCAGGCGGCAGAGGCCATACGTGGTCGTTCCGGGGACGAAGATGGACTACAACAGGCTGCATCGGACACTGATCGTTTTGCACAAGCTGGCGCGGTGGCGCTGGTGGCAAGTGACCGTCGTCGTGATCGTCTTGGCCACAGCGGCGGGGCTGACGGGCTTTGGGGCCACCGGGGATAGCGACATGGGCCTGATGCTCGCTGCTGGCTATCTGCTCTTCGTCGGCCTGGACGCCGCTCTGCTGGCCGCGCTGCCGCGGCTGCATCTTTCCTTCGGGCCGGTGCAGCCTGCGTTGCTGGCGCTGGCCGCCGTGCGCTGGCTGGCGAGCTTGGCAGCGGCACTGGCGGGCCTATGGCTCCCACCCGTCTGGCCATTCGCCGCGCTGCTTGCCTTCCACCTGATCCTCTCCGGCCTCGCCGTCTACGGCTGCATGGTAGAGCCGTTCCGCCTGACGCTCACTCGACTCCAGGTGAGCAGCCCCAAGCTGGCCGGGCTCAGGCAGCCGCTGCGCATCCTGCACCTTTCGGATCTGCACATGGAACGCCCCACACCGCGGGACGAGCGAGTGCTGGCGCTGGCGGCGGAACTGTCGCCCGACCTTATCCTCCTCACCGGCGATTACCTGAACCTCTCCTACGCCGACGACGACACGGCCGTGGCCCACGCTCGCGAATGGCTGAGCCGCCTCGCCGCGCCGCTGGGCGTGTGTGCGGTGCTGGGCACGCCGGAGGTGGACGTACGTCATCGGGTGGATGACGTGTTCGCTAACACGAACGTGCGCCTGCTGCGCAACGAGGCCGTGCTGGTGGAGGCAGGCGACCAGCAGATCACTCTCCTCGGCGTGACCTGCGAGCGAGACCTGAGCGTGGATCGCGCCGGGCTCGAGGCCACGCTGCGCGATGTGCCCGGCAGCGCCTTTACCATCCTGCTCTACCACATCCCCGATCTGATGCCCGAGGCGGTGGCGCGGGGGATTGACCTTTACCTGGCGGGGCACACGCACGGCGGCCAGTGGCGCGTGCCGGGCTACGGGGCGGTGATCACCAGTTCGGTCTATGGCAAGCGGCATGAGATGGGGCACTACGTCGAGGGCAGCACACAGCTTTACGTCAGCCGCGGGTTGGGGTTGGAGGGGCTGGCTGCACCGCGAGCCCGCTTCCTCTGCCCGCCGGAGGTGGTGCTGCTGACGCTGCGGGCACCGAAAGGCGAAGAAGAGGGAGAAGGAGACAAGCCATGAGGACGCTGACCATCGCCGGACTGATCCTGCTCAATGTGGTATTTAACGTCATCGCCAACGTGGGGTTCAAGTGGTCGGCGCTCAGCGCCAGGCTGAAGGAGTTCCTGACCTGGCAAGTGGTGGGCAATGTGAGTGGGTTCCTGGCTGTGCTGACCCTGACCTTCGTGATGCGGTTCATTCCCCTGTCACAGGCGCTGGCCTTTTCCTGGGGTCTGGGCTTCGTCGCCATTCAGGTCGTCGGGGCGCACTTCATTTTCCACGAGGTGATCACACCCCTGCAGTGGGTGGGCGTGGCGCTCGTCTCCGGCGGCCTCATTATCATCTCGGTGGGGCGGTCGGGCTGATGCTCGCCAGGCTGGCGCGATGGGCGATTCGTCGCCTGGACGCTCTCCTGCGCTCGGCGCGTGGGGTGTACGAATTCTCATCGGATCCGGATTGCCTGCTGCGTCTGGCCCTGGGCAACAGCGGACGAGAGGTGGTGCTGGCCGATGGCACGCGCATCGCCGCCGGGGAGCGCATAGGCGAGCTGCACCTATGGAACGAGCGGGTGCCGCCAATGCCCCAGGCTGGTCCTGATCTGTGCTGGGCGGTGACCATGCGGCTCGGCTTGGTGTACTCGCTGCAACTACTCGCGGCCCACGTCGAGAACGATCCGGATTGGGAGGATGTCCGCGCTTTTCGAGGAGAGACGGCCGTTGATGCGCAGCGGGGAGAGACCCATCCCTTTACCCACCTGGGCTTCGAGCTGCAGCCACTTGAGCTTGTCGGGCCGCTCAAGCGCTTCACCGACTTCTGGGAGAACCTCTACACCTGGTGGCTGATCTGGACGTTCAACCCGGCCAGCTTGCGCAGCAAGCATTTCTGGGGGCTGCAGCGTCGCCAGCTCTGGCTGTCGCGGGCGACGTTGCTCACCAGATATGGGCCAAACCGCTCACGGCCAGGTCCACAAGGCAGTCACGGAGGCAGGTAATTTATAAGAGTTTGTTCAGGTAACTTGACAAGGAGCTGCTAAAGTGGTACAATGAACGCGCCCTCCGATGACATAGGGGCAGAAGCCACACATGGAGCCGCTGGGCAGAGCGGCAGGTAATGCAGGCATGGAATACAAGGACTACTACCGTACGCTTGGCGTAGACAGGAATGCCGACGAGAAGGAGATCAAGCGGGCCTACCGTCGGCTGGCGCGCCAGTGCCATCCTGACGTGAATCCGGGCAACGAGCAGGCAGAGGAGCGCTTCAAGGAGATCAACGAAGCATACGAAGTGCTGAGCGATTCGGAGAAACGCCAGAAATACAACCAACTGGGCGCTGACTGGCAGCGCTGGCAGCGCACGGGCCGTGATACGCAAGGCTTCGATTGGAGCCAGTGGACGGGCGGGACCCCCAGAGGGAGGCGCGTCCACGTCGAGTATGAGGATTTGGGCGACCTGTTGGGCGGCCAGGTCCCGTTCTCCGATTTCTTCAGTACCATCTTTGGTGGTGTAGGGCGAGAGCCGAGGGCGGATTGGTTCTCGGGGGCGCAGCGCCGCCCACGCAGGGGACAGGACCTAGTGCAGCCCGTGGAGATCACACTGCAAGAGGCGTTCCACGGTACGCGGCGGATCCTGCAAGTGGACGGTCGCCGTCTGGAGGTACAGATCCCACCAGGGGTGAAGACGGGTTCCAAGGTGCGTGTGAAGGGCGAGGGCGGCCGGGGGGCAACCGGCGGTTCCCGCGGCGACCTTTTCCTCCAAGTGGAGGTACGGCCGCACAGCGTGTTCGAGCGGCGCGGGGACGATCTGCACTGCGATATGCCTCTGGACCTGTACACCGCTGTGTTGGGGGGCGAGGTGCAGGTGCCTAGACTCGGCGGACAGCCGGTGATGCTGCGCATCCCGCCGGGCACGCAAGGCGGGCGCAGCTTCCGCCTGCAGGGCATGGGGATGCCCAAGCTCCGCCAGCCAGAACAACGAGGTCATCTCTACGCCAAGGTGCGAATCGTCGTGCCTAAGGAGTTGAGTCCACGAGAGAAGGACCTCTTCGAGGAATTGACCGACCTAAAAGGGAGAGACCAGAGCAAGTAGTCTCTGATCGGAGGTGGTTGTCGTGCCTGATTTGCTGCGTTCAGATCAACCCTTGTATGCCATTGGCATAGCCGCACAACTCGTGCGTTTGCATCCGCAGACGCTGCGGCGCTACGAGGAGTTGGGCCTGGTCAGGCCTGCCCGCCGTTCGGGCCGGCGACTATACTCCCTTCGCGACGTAGATCGCCTGCTCCAGATTGTGCGCCTCACCGATGAGTTGGGCATCAACCTGGCGGGCGTGGAAGTCATTCTGCGGTTGAAGGAACAAGTGGTTGCCTTGCAAGCGGAGAACGAGAGCATACGAGCGGAGCTGGAGACCGTGACCGTTCGTGTGAGCCGGTCCACAGGCGCGGGTTTAGAATCTGGGCGAATCAGCGCCTGACCAGCGAAGCGAAAACGGAGGTTAACATGATCCACGAAGCGGAACTGCGGGAATTGGCAGCGTTCAGAGCGGAGGGTACTGGAATACTCAGTCTCTACTTGAATGTAGATCCACGTCGCCGCACGCCTGACCAGTACAAGCTGGCCTTGCGGCATCAACTGGACAGCGTGGCGGAAGCGGCCGATCCGGCCGACATGGCTCGCCTAGAGCGCTATTTCGATCTCGAGTACAACTGGCAGGGGCGGGGAGTTGCCTGCTTCAGTTGCCAGGCCGCCGATTTCTGGCGGGCGTATCCCCTATGGGTGCCTATGGAGGATGCCGTCTTCGTCGGCGGTCATCCCTACGTCAAGCCCCTCGGCGATGTAATGGACAGCTACGCCCGTCACGGTGTGGCTCTGATCAGCCGGGAGGGAGCTCGGTTCTTCATTTTCGAGCAGGGGGAGGCAGAGGAAGTCGGGAGTTTATCAGGAGAGGACGTGAAGCGTCACAAGCAGGGCGGCTGGGCGGCCTCTCGCTATCAGCGCCGCGAGGATGCCACTGCCTACCGCAATCTCAAGGAGATTGCGGAGGCCACGGCCAGTGTCTGTCGGGAGCGCGATTGTCGGCGCTTGATCTTGGCGGGCACTGAGAAGACAGTGGCGCAGTTTCAGCCGCTGCTGCCAAAATCATTGCAGGAACAGATCGTGGGAAGTTTTGCTGTGGACATGACTGCCTCGCCCACCGAGGTGGCTGAGCGCTCGCTGGACATCGCCCGGCAGGTGGCACAGCAACAGCAGGCCGCCCTGGTCGAACAGGTCATCACAATTGCATCGAAGGGAGGCGCAGGCGCCCTTGGTCTGGCCGACACGCTGCGGCTGCTGGAGGAAGGGCGGGTGCATCACCTGGTGCTGGCCGAGGGATATCATGGCACAGCTCACCAATGCGAGCACTGCGGCTACATGACCGTGGAGCACATGGAGCAGTGTGCGTTCTGTGGCGGGCAGATGCATCTGCTGAAAGATGCGGTGAATGCCCTTGTTGGTCGAGCCATCGAGCGAGGAGTGAAGGTGACCACGGTACGGGACAATGAAATGCTGGAGGCGGTTGGCTCCATCGGAGCGGTTCTTCGGTACTAAAGTGCGTTGGTAGATTGGTACATTGGTAGATTGGTAGATTGGTGCATTGGTACATTTTGAGGTTACGGTAGAGGTTACGGAACATGATGCGATTTGATCGTTTCACCGAGCGCGCACAGGATGTGGCTATGCGCGCCTACGAGATTTTGCAGCGCCATGGGCACGGTCAGGTGGACATCGAGCATATCTTTCTGGCCATGCTGGAACAGCCGCAGGGGGTAACAGCGCAGATCCTGGAGAAGCTGGGCGTGTCGGTGGAGATGGTGCGAGGCAAGCTGGACGACCACCTGGAGCACAGCCCGAGAATGAGCGGGACGATGCCCTACACGGGCAAGGTGGCGCAGGTCTTCATCACGCCCAGACTCAAGCGTGTGATGGATGGTGCCAGCCAGGAGGCGAACAAGCTCAAGGACGAGTACATCTCCACAGAGCACCTGCTGCTGGCCATTGCCAGCGAGCGCAGTGCTCCTTCCGCCAAGATCCTGCAAGAGCATGAGGTCACCAGGGCCCGCATTCTGGAAGCCATCAAGGAGATCAGGGGAGGGCAACGGGTCACCAGCCCCACGGCCGAGAGCCGCTACCGCACGCTGGAGCGATTCAGCCGTGACCTCACCCAATTCGCCCGCGAGGGCAAGCTGGATCCTTGTGTCGGCCGCGGCGCTGAGATCCTGCGCGTGATGCAGGTGCTTTGTCGGCGCACCAAGAACAATCCAGTGCTCATCGGCGATGCGGGCGTGGGCAAGACGGCCATCGTCGAGGGGCTGGCGCAGCGGATCGCCGACGACGATGTGCCTGAGTTGCTGTTAGGCAAGCGACTAGTCTCGCTCGATCTGGGCGCTATGGTGGCAGGCACCCGCTTTCGCGGCGAGTTCGAGGAGCGGCTGAAGGCCACCATTGAGGAGATCCAGCGTGCCGAAGGCGAGATCATCCTCTTCATTGACGAGGTGCACACGGTGGTAGGCGCGGGCGCCGCGTCGGGGGCCATCGATGCCTCCAACATGATGAAGCCTGCCCTGGCTCGTGGCGAACTGCGCTGCATCGGTGCCACGACGCCAGACGAGTATCGCAAGTACATCGAGCGGGACAGCGCGCTGGAGCGCCGCTTCGCCCCCATCTGGGTGGAAGAGCCGACGGTCGAAGAGACCATTGAGATCCTCGAGGGCGTTCGTGGCTGCTACGAGTCACACCATGAGATCACCTTTGACGAAGCCGCACTGGTAGCTGCAGCCCGTCTCTCCCATCGCTACGTCACCGATCGTCACCTGCCAGACAAGGCCATTGACCTCATAGACGAGGCGGCGGCCAAGCTGCGGGTGGCCAACTACTACATGCCCAAGGGGCTGAGGGCGAGGAAGGCACGGCTGCTGAAGCTGGCAGTAGACGAGGAGGCCGCTTGGGCAGCGCGGGAGTACGAACAGGCGGCGCAGGTCAAAGCCGAGCGGCTCAAGCTGGAGGAGGAGTTCGAGGCCGAGCGGGCCGCCTGGCGGAGGGAGACGGGCCTAAAGGACGAGGTGATGGAGGACGACATCGCCCAGGTGGTAGCGAGCTGGACGGGCATCCCCGTGAGCAGCATGCTGGAGACGGAGGCGGAGAAGCTGTTGCGCATGGAGGAGGCGCTGCACAAGCGTATCGTGGGCCAGGAGGAGGGCATCGCCGCTCTGGCCGACGCCATCCGCCGTGCCCGCTCTGGCCTGAAAGATCCCCGCCGTCCCATCGGCTCGTTCATCTTCGTCGGCCCTTCGGGGGTGGGCAAGACGGAGCTGGCCAAGGCGTTGGCGGAGTTCCTGTTCGATGACGAGGATGCCCTCTTCCGCCTGGACATGAGCGAGTATCGGGAGCAGCACACAGCCAGCCGGCTGATGGGGGCGCCGCCTGGCTACGTGGGCTACGAGGAGGGTGGGCAGCTCACGGAGGCCGTGCGCCGCCGTCCCTATCGGGTGATCCTCTTCGACGAGATTGAGAAGGCGCACCCGGAGGTGTTCAACGCCCTGCTGCAGATCCTCGACGATGGCCGCTTGACCGACGGCCAGGGCCACGTCGTGGACTTCCGTAATACGGTGCTCATCATGACCTCCAACATCGGCACGGAGTATGCGAAGGCAGGCGGCGCGCTGGGCTTCCTGAAGCAGGAGGCAGGCAGCACTGCCGAGGAGCGGGATCGGCAGCGAACCATCGAAGATGGGCTGAAGAGGACCTTCCGCCCCGAGTTCCTCAACCGCATTGACGAGGTCATCATCTTCCACACGCTGAGCGAGGAGCACATGTTGCAGATCGTGGACTTGCAGATGCGAGAGATTGCCGAACGGTTGGCCGAACAGGGTTTGCACATTGAACTGAGTGAGGAGGCCCGCGAGTGGCTGGCTGACATCGGGTACGATCCGCAGTTCGGGGCGCGCCCCCTGCGCCGCGCCTTGCAGCGCCATGTGGAAAGCCGTCTCTCTCGGCTGCTGCTGGGAGGCGAATTTGGCCCAGGCGACACCGTCATCGTGAAGGTAGTCGAGGAGAAGGATGACAGGGGAGAGGGGCGGAAGCGGTTGGACTTCGAGCGATGTCTGGGAGAGCCCATCGCCGTGGAGCTGCCGAAAGCGATAGAGGCTAAATAGCAGGAGGAAAGCTCAGTGTCGGTGTGCGGCTGGGGGTACTATGTGGTGAGGGTATGGAAGAAAGGATGGCGGAGAAGCGTCTGCCCAGCGTCCCGAATCGGAAGATCAGGCGCAAAAGCGTCCATCGAGTGATGGTCAGGTCCACCAGAGGATGTGGAGATGGAAATGAAGGAACTGTTCCCTATGATTCCCGCATCGGCGAAAGCTCTATGGTTCTCTGGTGCGATTCTCTTGTTCCTCCTTGCTCTGTTTGTACTGTTCAGCTACATTGCCTGTTCTTCAAGGAACATGGAATTTGAGCTTTCCAAGGCGGGGCTGCGCATACGTGGTGGTCCCTATGCACGAATGATACCCGCGGGGTCACTCATCTCTGCAGAGTCGAGGCAGATTGATCTTCTTGAAGCACCGTCGTACAAGCCTAGGGTGAGAACCAATGGGATTGGTCTTCCAGGTTATGCAGCGGGCTGGTTCAGGCTGAGGAATGGAGAGAAGGCGCTTCTCTTCGTCACCGATCCGTCCAGTGTGGTTCATGTTGCCACACGGGAGGGTTACTCCGTTCTTTTGAGCGTTGAAGAACCCCAGGTATTCCTGCAATCTCTCCGAAATGTCGCAGCAAACGAAGATTAGCCGTAGCTACTTCAGCCAAAGGTGCAACGCACTTCGGTTGTGGAATCAAGCTGTTCTGAAGCGCGATTCGGTCAAGCAAACGGTCGAATATGGAGTGGATCAAGTGCGTTGCACCTTTGTAACAGAAAGGACTGCCGATACGACCCTATGTCCACACCGCGCTACGCCGGGGTTGCGACCTTCATGCGCACGCCGCTGGTTCGCGACCCGTCCAAGTTGGATATCGCACTCATTGGTGTGCCTTTCGATGGCGGGGTAGAAAACCGTCCCGGCCAACGTCATGGGCCGCGCCAGATCCGCAACATGTCGAGCTTGATTCGCACCATCCATCATGTCACTAGACTTAACCCCTATGAGCTCTGCCGTGTTGCTGACATGGGCGACGTTCCAATTGCCAACGCTTTTCACCTCGAGGCGAGTCACGCCGATATCACGGAGTTCTACCGCAAAGTGCACGCCGCAGGCGCGGTGCCACTGAGTGCGGGGGGCGACCATTCGATCAGCCTGCCGATTCTACGGGCGATTGCTGCGGATAGGCCTGTTGGCATGGTGCATATCGACGCTCACACTGACACCTGTGACGAGGAATTGGGTTCTAGATACACGCATGGTACGCCGTTCCGACGGGCCATAGAAGAAGAGCTCCTTGATCCCAAACGGACGGTGCAGATCGGCATCCGTGGTGCCCAGAACTCGGAGGAAGGATGGACTTTCTCACTTGAATCTGGCATGCGTGTCATCTTCATTGAGGAGTTTACCAAGCTGGGTGTGGAGGCAGTGATTGCTGAGGCTCGGCGTGTGGTAGGCGATGGCCCGACCTATATCTCCTTCGATGTAGACAGCCTCGACCCAGCATTTGCTCCTGGTACGGGGACACCGGAGGTTGGCGGGATGACCACTATCGAGGCGCAGGCGTTGTTGCGGGGCCTACGTGGTCTTAACCTGGTCGGCGGCGATGTGGTCGAGGTATCGCCGCCATTCGACCCCTCGGGGAACACTGCACTCGTCGCTGCCACGATGATGTACGAGATTCTGTGCGTTTTGGCCGAGGCGGTCGCCCGACGGAAAAAGTCGAGAGAGAGGGCCGCCTGACAAGTGCTTCACCCCGACCGCGCTATCGCGCCGTACATCGCCGACTTCATGCGCTTCATAGGTGCGTTGGCCAGGTACTCCAAGATGACGACTTCTTCGACCAGTTCTAGGCGACCCTTGCAACACGGGGCCCGCACAGAATAGGGCAGGGCAACACCAAGCTACGAGACTTGGACAAGCTCAAGGGACGACGCACATCGCTGGGAGAGACGACCGGGCGGGGTCGATGGGCGCAACGGAGGTCCATGGTGTCTCGAGCCGGTGCTGCGAATACCCCGCTTCCTCCGTCTCGCTGGACACACTCAGCAGCGCAGTTGCGGATTCCGGCGACGTGTGTTAGAATGTAGTATCGATACAGGCTACAAATGATACTACAGGAGGAGCTCATGTCTCTGATTGGTGTGCGACAACTGCGCGAGCAGACCAGCGAGGTGATCCGGCGGGTGCGCGAGGATCGAGCCGAGTACGTGGTCACCTACCAGGGTCGTCCAGTGGCCATCATTCTGCCCCTGGACACCGAGCGGGCCGAGATGGAGATGGTGGAGTCCAGCAGGAAGGCCGTGCTCGACAACTGGGACCGCTATGATCGGCTGGCCGAGGAGATTCGTCAGGCGTGGCCCGCCGATCTTTCCACTCAGGACGTGATAGACGCCATCCGGCGCTGATGGTGGGTGCGATGTACACCGTCGACGCCAGTGTCCACGTCAGCGCGCTGAACCCTGCCGAGACTGATTCGGAGAGCAGCCGGGCCTTCCTGGCCCTGGTTCGGCAACGCCGGTTGCCTCTGTTCTGCCCCACTTTGTTGGTGGTCGAAGTCGCCGCCGCCGTGGCCAGGGCTCTTGATGATCCCGATCGGGCCCTAGCCCTGGCGGCCGCCCTGCGCAGCCTGCCTGGCCAGACGCTCGTGCCCCTGGACGAATCACTGGCTGACCGCGCGGCTGGATTGGCGGCCACGGCGCGCCTGCGCGGCGCCGATGCCGTCTATACTGCCGTGGCCCAGCAGTACGGCACGACCCTGGTGACCCTCGACGGGGAACAGTTGCAGCGGCTGCCACCGGCGGTGCGCACGGCCCGCCCCGCCGACGTGCTGCACGAATTACGCGAACGCTGAACCGCGGAGGAGCGTAGGTCGCCACGAGGAATGAAACCTCCATCGTCTCGCACACGCACCACCAACCGTGACCCTGTGTCTGGCACCACGGATGCCCAGGCAGAAATGGGACCCAAACAGCCACTCCCGCAGGCCCCCTTACGCCGGTCGAACCGGCGAAGTGGGGACTCCACTCAGTTGGTCATCACCAGCCTGGTCGCGCTGTCCGTCGCCATGATGGGGTTGGCAGTCGCTCTGGCTCTGCTCTACTGCAGCGATCTGATCTTGCCCGGCGTCGAGGCGTTGGACGTTGACCTGGGTAGCAAAACCACGGCAAAGGCAGCCATCGCCCTGCAACAGAACTGGGCGCAGCGGCTGATCGTCCTCTACGCAGACGATACCACTTACGCAGTCACCCCCGCGGCGTTGGGCATCATGCTGGACGCCGAAGCCACGGCCCAGGCCGCGCACAAGCAGGGGCGCTCGCTGGGCAGCATCGAAGCCATGCGTCGGGGAGAGGCACGCCTCACTGTTGCTCCCCTGTGGGTGGTTGATCGCACCATCGCTGAGGTCAATCTGCGAGCTCTGGCGTCACGGTTTGACGTGCCCCCCGTGGACGCAGGCATAGGCGTGGTCAACGGAGGCGTCGAGGTGATCCCACCTACGCCCGGGCGCGCCCTCGATGTAGCAGCGTCCGTGGCCTGGCTGGAGCAACATGCAGATCGGGTCGTCGCCGAGGGTCGTTTGGACCTGGTCGCAGCGCCGGTGCAGCCGGCTATCGGCGACGTGAGCGCTGCCGCCGCCCAAGCCAACCAATTGCTGGCCAATCCCCTATCCATTCACGCCTACGACCCCATCACCAATGAGACGCTGGCGTGGACGATTCCGCCGGACGTGTGGGGCACCTGGTTGGATGTCGGCATTGATGCTGGGGATTCGACCAGCCTCTACTGGGAGCTGGATGCACAGAGAGCGGAGGAGGGCCTGGCCGCGCAGATGGTCATGCCGAGCCCTGACCGTGACCTGGACTGGCCCCGAGCAGTTGTGGCCGTCAGGGATGCCCTCGCCATTCGAAGCTGGTATGTACACCTGCGCGTCTATCATCACCAGCAGCAACACACCGTGGGGGAAGGCGAAACGCTGGCCAGCATTGCCTACGACCATGGCATCCCTTATCCCTGGATTCAGCAGGCCAATCCTGGTGTGAGTGATGAACTCTACGTCGGTCAGGTACTGACGATTCCCTCGCCGGACGTGTTTCTGCCGCTGCCGGTGGTGGAGAACAAGCGGATCGTGGTGAGCCTCGGGGAGCAGAAGATGCGGGCATATGAGAATGGTGCCATCAAGTGGGAGTGGCCGGTCAGCACGGGCATTCCGTCCACTCCCACGTCGCCAGGCGTGTTCCAGATCCAATCCCACGAACCCAACGCATACGCCAGTGGTTGGGATCTGTGGATGCCCCATTTCATGGGCATCTTCCGGCCGGTGCCCACGTCTGATTTCATGAACGGGTTCCACGGCTTTCCTGCGCGGGGCGGCTCTCAGTTGCTGTGGACAGGCAATCTGGGCCGACGGGTCACCTATGGGTGCATCATGGTGAGCACAGAGAACGCCGCCACACTCTATGAGTGGGCGGAAGAGGGCGTTGTCGTCGAAATCCAGCCTTGAGGGGTTGAGCAGATGACGATGCAACCGCTGACGGGTCGTCCTGGCCTGTCTGGAGAGTGATAAGGCGACAATGGGAAAGATCATCTGCGGTGACAACTTGCCCGTCCTGAGAGACATGGGGTCGGATAGTGTGGATCTCATCTACATTGATCCTCCATTCAATACGGGCAAGCGTCAGGAACGTACCAGAATCAAGACTGTTCGCGACGACAAGCAAGGCGATCGGACTGGTTTCCAGGGGAAGAGGTACCGAACAACGAGGGTGTCCTCCGTCGGATCCGTCGGTTATGAGGATGCGTTCGACGACTTCCTGGGATTCGTGCGCCCACGGATTGACGAGGCCTACAGAGTCCTGAAGGCAAATGGGAGCCTCTTTCTCCATATTGACTACCGGGAGGTGCATTACTGCAAGGTCTTGCTTCTGGATCAGGTGTTTGGGAGAGATTCATTCATCAACGAGATCATCTGGGCGTATGATTTCGGGGCAAGATCGAGAAAGCGGTGGTCTACGAAACACGACAACATCCTATGGTACGCCAAGGATCCCCGGAACTACACGTTCAACTTCGACGAAATGGACCGAATCCCCTACATGGCTCCGGGCTTGGTAGGGAAGGAGAAAGCCGCCCGCGGCAAAACGCCCACGGATGTATGGTGGCACACCATAGTGGGCACGAACAGCAAAGAGAAGACGGGGTATGCTACGCAGAAACCTCTGGGTGTTCTGGAAAGGATCGTCAAGGTGCATTCGAATCCGGGCGATTTGCTGCTCGACTTCTTCGCCGGCAGCGGGAGCTTCGGCGATGCAGCCGCTCGCAACCAACGCGACTTCGTCCTGATTGACAGCAATCCGGAGGCAATCCGCGTTATGGCCAGGCGATTGCGTATTCACAGCCCCGAGCTCGTTAATTGCGACGGTCTGATTGACGACGCACACGACGAAGAACCGCAATTGCTGCTATGGTCTGCGGGAATCTGAGGTACCATCGCCGAGAGACTCGTTTCAGAAAGCGTAACCGCTCAGGCTGCTGCCCAAAGGACTGGAAATGGGACGCGGATTCCCACGGATTGGACGGATTCTCGCGGATTTCTCAGGATGTATCTGTGTATATCCG
>JGI24025J20009_10002199_pt1 | contig 14265 bp, 16 predicted proteins | sample Cruoilmetagenom3_FD_20009 | JGI IMG/M metagenome (IMG submission 20009)
GAGCCGTAGGATATTCCAAGCTTACGAGCTACTTCTCGTTCATAGAATTCCTGGTCTGAGAATTTCGCCAGCAGGCTTAGCACTTTTTGGTTGACTGTAGTAATTAAATGCGATTGTAGCATATGATATTTGCTCTAAATAATGAGTATGTGCTCATTGTAATGAGCGATGACAAAAAAGTCAAGACTGCGAATTGCGTCATAATTATTGTTACCGAAAGTGGTATCGTTGCCTCAAAAAAAGTGTTACCCAAAGGGAGGGAATATGACTCGAGGCAGCATACGAGAATATACCCAGGCAGTGCGAGGGCGATATCTCCAAGCATCGAAGAAGGGGAAAAGAAAGATTTTGGATGAGTTCACTGAGGTCACTGGTTATCATCGAAAGGCAGCTATTCGGCTATTCCATCGTGCAAATCAGCCGAGCAGGGCAAATAAAAAGCGTGGACGGCCTCGCCAATATGACGCTGCTGTGGCTAAGGCGTTAAGAATAGCCTGGGAGGCTACTGATCGCTTGTGTTCCAAGCGCTTACATCCATTTCTGCCGGAACTGGTCAAGATTTTAAGAAGACACGGCGAGAACATCATGACAGATGAGCTCGAAGCCCAGCTTTGTCAGATGAGTCCGTCTACCATCGACCGGCTGCTGTGCCCCTGGCGCCGGCTTGGAGGACGTCGTCCTTTTACTTCTACCAAACCAGGAAGCTTGCTTAAGAACTCCATCCCTATCCGAACCTTTGCCGACTGGCAGGAGGATCGCCCTGGCTTTCTCGAAGTTGACCTGGTGCTTCATTGTGGCGACAGCACCGAGGGTTTTTACCTGGCTACCCTATCTACAGTGGATGTAGCCAGTGGTTGGTCAGAGTGTGTCGGAGTATGGGGCAAAGGCCAGGAGCGCGTAGGTGGTGCTGTCCACCGGGTAAAGCAGCGCTTACCCTTTCCCCTTTTAGGGCTGGATTCAGATAATGGCAGTGAGTTCATCAATCAACATCTCTATGATTATTGCCGACGGTATAGCATCACCTTCACCAGGTCCCGTTCCTATAAGAAGAACGATAGCTGTCATGTGGAACAAAAGAACTGGTCAGTGGTAAGGCGGCTGATAGGCTACGATCGGTATAACTCTCGAGCTGCACTAGAGGCGCTCAATCATGTTTATGATCTGGTCCGTCTTTACGTGAACTTCTTCCAGCCAGTGATGAAGCTGGTAGACAAGACCAGGCACGGGGCTAAGGTACACAAGGTTTATGATACAGCGCAAACGCCATATCAGCGATTACTCGAGGCAGGCATCCTTACCGAGACTAAACAGCAAGAACTGACTTCACTCTATTACACTCTCAACCCGGTCGCTCTGCTGAAGCAAATCAATGAGAACCTGGAGCGCCTGTGGGCCATGGCAGANCATCCCGCTAATAAACAAAGGAAGGTGAAAACCTATGAGGCTTCAGTAACATGATTTATGACGCAATAATGCCCCCTTGGGTAACCGTTTATTTTGACGCAACGCGTAGTTAAATAGTACTGGCTCTAGCCACGTAAGCAGAGAATCGGCAACCAGATTAATCTTCCTCCAGATAAACCTGGCTCAGGTCGGGAATGCCCAGGGGGCTGAGCTTATAATTCCTGACATAAGGCTTGATGAGGATATAATTTTCGTCAAACCACAAAGGCACGCAGGGAGCTTCATCAACTACAATTTGTTCAGCTTCCTGATACATGCCCAGGCGAAGAGAGCTATCCTGCTCCACGCCCGCCCTATCCAGTAAGGCATCCAACTCGGGATTACTATACTCAAAAATGTTGTTCTCGGCATCGGTATAAAAGAGGTTGTCCAGGAAGTTATGCGGGTCAGGGTAGTCAGCAACCCAGCCCAGCACGAACATCTCATCCTTTTCTCGTTTCAAGTTATACAGAAAGTTTTCCGTCTCCAGTTGCCTTACCGATACCTCGACACCGAGATTCTCTCGCCACCCCTGAATGATGGCTCCCAGGTAATCTGGAATATAGCCGCCATAACCCGAGATGGTGATGGTAATGGGCGGCAAGTTGGAAGCATCCTTATATTTTGAGGCAGCGATAAGCGCTTTTGCCCTGCCTACATCATAATCCAGTCCCACGATGTCTTCATTGTAGCCAGGCATGCCTGGAGGTAAAATACCCTGAGCTACTTCTACCATGCCTCTCAGGGTAAGTGCCGCAATTCGTTCCTTATTTACCGCATGACAGAAAGCACGGCGCACATTGACATCATCAAAGGGAGGCCTGGCAGTATTAAACCCAATATAGTCAAGGCTGAGCTCGGGAGTTATCTCCAGTTCATGGTGAAATGGGCTGGCTTCATCTTCGACCAGGTCAATATAGCTGCTGGAAATGGGCGTGACATCAATCTCCCCTTTCTCATACAAGGCCATAGGCATGCCTGATAAAAGATGAAAGGAGACCTGCCTGAGTTTAGCCAGTTCGCCATAATAGAGTTCGTTTCGCTCCAGAGTTAGAATATTGCCAGCTTCCCACTTCTTCAATTTGAAAGGGCCTGTGCCGTTGGGTCGGCGCCACCAATCCTTCCCGGACTCCACATTCGTCTTATCCACAACAAAAGCCGTGGGGTAAGTCAGCTTGCAGAGGAAATAAGCCTTGGGGGCATCAATGGTGACTTCGAGAGTGTAATCATCAATAACTCTGATTCCACGGATTCCCTCCGCCCTGCCTGCCAGCATATCTCTGGCACCAACAATGTCACTCAAATAAGCAGCCGCGGTTAAAGAATGGGTTTGAGGATCACAAGCTCGCTCCCAGGAATACTTGAAATCAGCAGCTTTGACCTCTCTGCCATCATGAAACTTCACCCTCTGGCGAAGATAGAAGGTGTAAGTTTTACCATCCTCGCTTTTCTGCCAACTCTCGGCAATATCAGGCACGACTTCCAGCTCATTGTCAAGGCGAACCAGGCCGCTGAAGATTTGCATCACATAACTATGAGAGGTCATCTCATTAGAGACTGCCGGGTCGAGCGTTATTGGCCCTATGTTCCAGAGATTGAGGGCTTCATGTGTTGCCGAAGATGGAGCCAGCCCAAGCTGGCAGCCAGCTATGGGCAAAAGCAATAAAGCACAAATAAGGAGAGGCAGCACTACAAATTGCCAGGCTCTTTTCATCGGTCACCCCCAGCAAAAAAAGACTCTAAGGCTGAGAACAGTTGGGCTGGGTTACTTATATTCTGTGCCAGCTTCTCAAAGGGACATAAATCAGTGCCATCGTGATTCAGGATATAAGGAACAACACTATCACTGGCAACATCCACTCCCTGCTCTTTCAGTAAATCCAACGCTTTTTGACTCGCCGTGCCGGCATATGCTGAAGCCACGCCAGCATAGAGACAGAGCATAGCTGCCGCCGAGCCCACTATTCGGTCAGCCACCGCCGCACCGGTGAGACTACCTCCTTTGTCCAATACAGTTTGAAACAGAGGATATATGCCTCCATCACTGGAGCTTACCAATACCTGCCCTTTCTTCACCACAACCAGATTCAGCTTCTCTTCCCGCCAGATGCGGCAAGCCAACTCGAGGTCTTTCATATTATTTCACCTGCGATAATTCATACACCATATTGCCCAACCCGAGTTCATGAGCAGTTCGAATCTGGACTGAACTGTCCGTCCCATGTATTTTCCCAAATATATCGGGCGATGCCATCTGGCTGTATTCCCCTACAGGCTTCATTTTGGCGATTAAATCCAGAGATGCTTTATCAACAGCCACCACATCAGTGGAGGCGAGTATGCCGACATCGGGCACTATGGACAAGCCTGAAGGGACCGCACAGTCACACAACGGGGTCACATCCTGAACAAAATTGATAAAAGCCACTTTATTTTTCAATTGGTTCAGCACTCCAGCAGCAGCATGAGCCAGATAGACCTGAAACCTCTCCTTGGCATAGGAAGGTAAATATAGAGCTTTTTGAGAGCAGACATAAAGACAATTGTTGCAGTTCATGCACTTCTCATCATCGCGCTCTACCTTTTCATCAACAACGGACAACGCTTCGAAGGGACAAGCTTCAACACAGTCTCCACACCCAGTGCACTCGGCAAGGTCAATCTCAGCTCGAGCCACTTCATGCTGAGCCGCCTTGGACTCTTTGGTGACACATCCCATAGCCAGGTTTTTAATAGAAGCGCCAAAACCTGAGAGCTCGTGCCCCTTAACATGGGACAGGATTATGAGGCAATCAGCGTTGAAGACTTTTCTGGCTATCTTTATCCTATTCAGGGTGCAATCTGAAACCTGCCTGGGAATGTTTACCCATTCACCATCATAGCCCTCCTCACCATCGGCGATGACTACGGGAACCCCCAGTGATTCCATGGTGAAGCCATTGAAGGCTGCCGTGACCAGATATTGACTGGCAGTGAATCGCCTCAAGGGGTAAAGCGTGGTGGTATCAGTGACAAACGGCCTGCCCCCAACTTCTTTAATCAGGTCACAGACTCGGCGCACAAATGCCGGGCGGAGATAAGTACTGCCGCCATATTCTCCCATGTGAACTTTAACTGCCACTGTATCACCAGGAGAGATAACATGGGATATCTTGGAGAAAAGCTTTCTCAGTCCCCCAAGGAAACCTCCACCACCATATTGAAAAAAGAAAACTGTGCTTACATTTCCAGATTCTGCCATCGCTGCCTCAGCACAAAGAAATTCCTACCTTATTTCCCAACTTATCNCACCAGATTCAACTAATATAGCTCTTGCCGCTGGCACAGCAAATTGAAGCCAGAACTCCTTCAGGTCTCAGCGTCTCCNGCCAGCGGGTGTCAAGTCCATCTATGTCGAAACCATAAACTTCGGTTAACGCCTCATCGTAGGTACTGCCCTGCTTGAAAAGAGTTAGCAGCTCAAGCATTTTATCCCCACCGTAGTTGTTGATAAGGTATTCCACCAGACTATAGCTTTCAGCATAAGAGAGGTAAGCCTTCTCAGGCTCAGCAGAAAAGGGGCTGCACAGGCTGCGCACCGAAATAAGCTTATCTTCAGAAATAGCCTTGTCCAACCAGGAACGAAGTTGAGAGTCAAGCTCACCTTCATTATACATAGCAAGCCCTTCATCAAGCCAGGTAGGAAGCCTGCTATAAGGACTGAAGGTTGCCTGATGAACAATCAAATGTGTCAACTCATGAACTAAAGCTCCTTTCCCCCAGTCAAGCTGGCTTGGCGAGATGCCAATGGCAATTATGCCAAACTCGGTAAAAGCAACACCTCCAGTCCACTCCATGGGGAAGACCATGGCACCTCGCAAATCCTTACTTGAGGCGTAGACATATATCCTGATAGGATTTTGTGGATAAACACCCGTGTCCTTTGACAGCCTGGCAAGCCCTCCCTCACAAACATCCAGCAATTCTTGAGCGAAGGAAGTGCTACCTTCATACCAAAAAAGATTCAAGTCACTCGTCGTATCATCCGTTGAGTTCTGCCACTCATAGCGATTATCATCGAAATAGACGGTGTCTGGAGAGGTGGCGAAACGGTTGCCACCCTTATCTTCAATTGTCCACCAGTATCTTACCGCGACCCCGGGAGGTAAGCTCACCTTTCTCATATCCCACACCCAGCTCGTCTTAACCCTGGCTGCCGGGGCAAAGCGAGGCCAGCCTTCGCTGGTAACTTCAGCGTAATTCATCTTATCCACCTGATAATGGAGACGGGCAGCAACNATATCACTGGAGCTCTGGGCATCAAGGTGGAAAACAAGCTCGCTGGGAAAGTGTGCTTCTACGCTGCTATCGAGAACATAAATATCTCCATTGGCTGTGGCAGAGGTGGGAATGAGCAACAAGAGAAGTATCACAGCTAACAGGAGAATATGCTTAATCATTTCTCTTCACCTATTTTAGATTCGAGGCAGGCAGTGATAAATCCATCTATTTCACCATCAAGCACTGCCTCGGCGTTGTTGACTTCGTAACCAGTGCGATGGTCTTTGACCATCCTGTAAGGGTGCAGAACATAGCTTCTAATCTGATTGCCCCATCCAGCCTCAATGCGCTTGCCTTTAAGCCTGGCTATTTCCTCTGTCTTCTCCCGAATCTTCAGAGTGAGCAGGCGGGTATAGAGTATTTTCAGTGCTGTTTCTTTATTCTGATGCTGAGAACGTTGACTCTCGCAGGTAGCCACTAATCCCGTGGGCAAGTGAGTCACTCTGACGGCACTGCTCGTCTTTTGCATGTGCTGCCCGCCAGGACCGCTGGATCTAAAGGTATCTACTCTCAAATCCTCGGGATTTATCTGGATATCCAACGATTCTTCTGCTTCAGGAAGAACTTCCACCAGGGCGAAGGATGTATGGCGCGCGTGATCGGCATCAAATGGTGAAAGGCGAACCAGGCGATGAACTCCGTGCTCATATTTGAGATAACCATAGGCATAATCTCCCTTGATCTCAACCACGGCGCTTTTGATGCCAGCCTCTTCTCCAGGAGAGGTATCCAGTATCTCAGCCTGGTAATCATTTCGTTCTGCCCACCTGATATACATTCTGAGCAACATATTCGCCCAGTCCTGAGACTCCGTGCCNCCGGCCCCGGCATGAAGGGCGACCATGGCATTCCTGGCATCATATTCCCCGGCAAAGAGCAATTGCTTTTCTTTCCGCTCCAGTTGGGAGGTTACTTTCTGCAATTCCTGCTTTATCTCCTTTTTGAGAGAATCATCGCCCTGTTCCACAGCCAGGGTGGCTATCTCATGAAGCTCAGTAACTTTTTTCTCTATTGCCCGCCAGGCATTAACCAAATTTTTCTTGCCGCCAAGCTGCCTCATAGTAGCTCGAGCTTCAGCAGGATTGCTCCAGAAATCGGGTTTCGCAGAATCTGCTTCTATACGGGTGATCTCTTCTTCCCTGGCAGGGATGTCAAAGATGCACCATGATCTCTGAGATTCGGCGCAGCAAAGCTTCCAGATTTTCTTTTTCTTCTTGCATTTGATGTCACTCCCTATCCATATTATTGAAATAATCTCGCCTGGCGATTTGCTGCGGAGACTAAGTTGCCACCAGCAGCGAGATGAGCTAACCTGGTGGGCTCGGGGAGTCGGTAATTACGACAGCATCTCCCAACCCAGAATAAAGCTGAGGTGAGACTAATCCTATGACCAACAGAAACATATATTGGTTTTACACCAACCCTGGTTCTCAGTGCTGCCCCAATGACCTCGCCCCCATCAATCAGTTCAGCATATGAGCTAACTGACTCTCCCAGGGGCTCGTGTCTGCCGCAAAGAATCGATTTAGCACACCCTATCGTGGGAGTGTCAAGAAAAAGCCCCAGGTGTGAAGCAAGCCCGAAACGTCGGGGATGCGCAATCCCCTGACCATCAACCAAAATGAGGTCAGGCGTGTTATTTAGCTTCTGACAAGCAGCCAAAATGACAGGGCATTCTCGAAAGGAAAGCAAGCCAGGGATATAAGGAATCCTCAATTCAACTTCAGCCGTTTTTACCTCAACCAGCTCAAGTTCAGGATAACTCAAAACCACCACAGCCCCCAGCCCCATACCTTGAGAACCATGTAAGGATATGTCCACACCGCCAATAAAGTGTGGTTCAGTTTCCAGGCCTTCAGTCACCACTTCCTTCGATAGATGCAATTGTATTTTCTTAGCCTGAGCAATATCAACTTGCCAGCTATGAAGGTTGTATATTTTCATCATTTGAATTATAGTGACTATCAGCGCTAGTACGCAAATTGTAGAGGAATGCGGACTTATAGAACCCCCAGTTTAAATGCTCTCTGGTTCCTGATAGCCTTAAACTTCGTAATCTTCATAGTTTCCTTAACCAGGCCAGAAGATGTATATTCCTGGCTCGGCTTGTGCACGGCAACTTTTCTGCATCAACCCTGGACTATCATAACCAACCTCTTCGTCCACGGAAGCTTTGGGCACATCTTCTGCAACATGATCAGTCTTTTCTTCCTGGGAAGATTCGTGATCCAGTTAATAGGAGAGAACAGATTTCTTATAGTGTATTTCCTCGGGGGCATAGTGGGGAATATTCTTTTTATGCTTCTGGCACCGCCTTTTGCCATAGCCATAGGCGCTTCAGGAGCCATTTTTTCACTCGGTGGCATACTGGCAATGATAGCACCTAAAATGAGAGTCTTCATTATTCCCATCCCTATCCCCATTCCACTCTGGATAGCCATTGCAATCTTCCTCCTCATCTCTTTTCTTCCCGGTATAGCCTGGCAGGCTCATCTCGGCGGGCTGCTGGTTGGTCTGGGAGCCGGCTACTACTTCAGAAAGAAGAGAACTTACTTTCGTTAAATCTCCCTATCTTCAAACGCCTGCCCGACAACTTCTCGATGTAAGTTGAAAGAGACCTGTATTCTCAGTATAATGTTCGTGTTTGTGGTGAGTGTAGCCCAGCGGTCTAAGGCGCCAGGTTGTGGCCCTGGAGATCGAGGGTTCAAATCCCTCCACTCACCCCAGTTTGTTCTTGCGCCTATAGCTCAGCGGACAAGAGCACCGGTCTTCGGAACCGGGGGTCGTGGGTTCAAATCCCACTAGGCGTGCCATTTAGTTTATCATCTTGGTCGAATCCTCACCTTAATACCGAAGCAGCAAGTGAAATAATGGGCATGTCTAAGGTTGCTCGTTGGTATCACTGAAGGGAAAGGATTAAAATAAGATAGCGTTTTAGCAACAATAAAGAGAGAGGAGGTAAAAATGAAAATCACCATTATTTATGACAATACTGTTTATCAACGAGGTCTTAAATCCGATTGGGGTTTCTCTTCCCTGGTAGAAGTAGAGAATACACCCAGAATTCTTTTTGATAGCGGCACAAATGGCTCTATACTTCTTTCGAACATGAAAAAACTTGATATCGAACCAGCCTCCATTGATGAGGTTTTTATCTCCCATCCCCATTTTGATCACATTGGTGGGCTTTCTGATTTCCTTAAAGTAAATCCAGAGGTCAAAGTTTATGTCCCTCTTTCATGCCCTAAACCTTCCGGAGCAAAAGAGGCAGTTAGTATCAAAAAGCCTCTTCAAATCCACGAAAATGTTTTCTCCACCGGCGAGCTCGATGGGATAGAGCAGAGCATGGCAATCAAAACAGATAAGGGGATAGTACTAATTGTAGGATGTTCTCACCCAAGAATGGCACATATTCTTGGAGCCGCTTCAGAGTTTGGGAAAATCTATGGAATCATTGGTGGATTGCATGGATTTCATGAATTTGATTTATTCAAGAATTTGGAATTGATTTGTCCCTGTCATTGCACGCAATTTAAGTCAGAAATAAAGTCTTTATACCCCGAAAAATGTATTGATGGCGGAGCTGGGAAAATAATCGAAATTTAAGCACTCGAAGAAGACAAATAGCACTAACAAACAAGACCACGCTGCTAGTGAGCGCTATTCTATCTAACACTCGCAGCAATTCGCATTAACCATCTTTAAGCTCGATACCGACAGGACAATGATCAGAACCCATCACTTGAGGCATGATAAATGCCCTGGTCACGGAGCTCAGCAGGTTTTCGCTAACAAAAAAGTAGTCAAGTCTCCAACCTATGTTTCTGCCCCTGGCTTTTGTCCTTAAATCCCACCAGGTATATTGATTTGGTTCTTTATTAAAGTAGCGAAATGTATCAACATAGCCATGAGCTACCAGCTTGTCCATCCAGGCTCTCTCAATAGGTAGAAATCCCGAGGTCTTCTCGTTCTTCTTGGGATCAGCCAGGTCTATCTTCTTGTGAGCAGTGTTGAAATCGCCACAAATGATGAGCTTGCTATTCTTCGCTTTGATTTCCTCAAGAACCTCAAATGTAAGCTCATAAAAGTCTAGCTTATATTTCAGCCGTGTTTCGTCTCTTTTGCCATTGGGGAAATATACATTTAAAAGGATAAATTGAGGGTATTCTGCAATTATAATCCTTCCTTCTACATCAAATTCTTCAATGCCAAGGTCATATCGCACAGTGGGAGGAGGTTCTTTGGTGAAGGTAACGACCCCACTATAGCCTTTCTTTTCGGGGTAATTCCAATATTCATGGTAACCCTGGGGTTGTTGAAGCTCCTGACTTAGTTGGTCCGGGCATGCTTTAGTTTCCTGTACACAGAGAATATCGGGAAGCTCATGATACAGCCATTGTAAAAAGCCTTTCCGCTCAACCGCTCTGATGCCATTGACATTCCATGATAATATCTTCATTGCTCTAACTTACTTGCTCTTTCCTGCAATAATTTAAGAGTTCTCCTCAAGTATAAACACCAAAATAAAGGCAGTCAAAATTAATGAAGACCGTAATTCATAATGGAAGCGAGCATAGATTCCATGGGATTGTAACCTGCCTTTGCAACTAAGCAAGGGGGCCATTATCGAAAAAACACGTCTCTTGGTTTATAAGGCTGCCATTTTCTTATTATTTCTCATCATGATTTCGATGGCCAAACATGCTCATGACAATGAGCTATAGTATAAGGGAAAACGAGTCTGATTGTTGTGAGGACACCATTGACTTCTCCTTCATAGCTAAGTTCTTTTTCCGACTGCTGAAATTGATATAGGTCAAAGGGCAAATCGCCTAAAAGCCAATGAAATTCGTAACAATTAGTGCTATACATCGCACCTTTTATGTCGCCCATCAAGATACTTGTTTTCCTTGCTTCATCAAATGGGAACTCAAGATTGATAACATCCAGGTCATAGTTTTCCAAGGCTTTCTCAAAAGAGTCGCTCTCTTCGGCTTCAAATTCCTTTTTTGATTCTAGAATCCCAGAAAAATCTTCACTGTTCCAGGAGGACTCTCTTTGATAGTGCAAAATCTCCCCTTCTGCCTTTATTTCTATAGCATTCTTCAACGGCTTTGCTCCCTCAAGCTTTGGGGGCACTCCCGGCTTTCCAGCACCCCCTCCCTCTTTTTCACAACCCACCATCGCCATTCCGAAAACAAGCAATCCAATTACTAACAGAAGACAGAAAAGCTTCTTACTCATTATAAAATCTCCTCTTTAATAAGAGGAATTTCATTATATATCAATATAGGCAAACTTGGTTAACAACACATTAACTTCCTCTATGTCACCTGGCTCAAGCTGATTCTCGTTGATTATTTCGTAGAAACAACCGAGAGCATCATACATAGCAGCAAAAAAGGGAAAGGGAAATGAATACGATGTATACGAGCGGGTTCAATGATATCTCAGATTGTTGGCACAAACAGGCAGCCGAGGGAGCAGTTTCACTTCTTGATACCACTGATGAACTCGTCCACATCCATGGCGGCCAGGGTCATGGTTTGAAGTGTACCCCTTGCGCCCAGCGCTATCGCTAACTTAGATATCGCTTCGCTGTTGGGAGCTTCCAGAATGTTGATAAAGTCATATGGGCCCAANATGGCATACTGAGCAAGAATTTTTGCTCCCATTGCCCCAACCTCTTTGTTGACTTCTTTGATCCTTTCAGGGTTNTCCCTGATGGTTTTCCTTCCTTCATCTGTGAGCGTTGTTAACATTATAAATTTAGCCATCTGCACCTCCTCAGCATTTTACACTTGAAAAGACCTCGGCCTATGCCTGCTTGTGCCCTCAAACCTAGACTAACATTGCTAGACTTGCCACCTGCAGAAATTATAGCACGTGAACTCCACTAAGCAAAAAACCAATAGCCCCAACTAGCCAGAGCTCAATTATGCGGAAAGGCTTGCTCACATTCCTCCCTTCCTGAGAAAACTTTCTCCAAGAGCTCTTTTTCCTTAGACCTCATCTTGCTTTCATCTTCCGGCTTTCGATGGTCATAGCCTAAGAGATGAAGCACACCATGAATAATGAGCAATGCCAGCTCTTTATCAAGGGAATGCCCCTGCTCCCTGGCTTGTTCCGCCGCCTGGGGATAGGAGATAATTACTTCCCCGAGGCGAGTTACACCATCAGGGGGCAGAGCAAAGAAGCTATCTTTGTCATCTTGTTGGGGAAGCATGTAAAAGGCAATCACATCTGTAGGGGAATCCACTCCACGATAATCCCGGTTGAGCCTTTGTACCGTCTCGGAATCAGTGAAAACCAGGCTCACCTCATAAGGAGAAGCCACATCTTCAGCCTCAAGAACATCCCGGGCTATCTTTCTTGCCCAGTCTTCGTTAATTAAACCCTGGAAGCCTTCCCCAACGGAAATTCCAATTTCGTCTGGCATTGCAGAAATTTTATCTTATCTCCCCTTCCGTGCATAATGTTTCTGGCGTAAAAGAGATTTTTACTCCATGAGAATTTGGGTGAGCCGTGTAAAGCACAAACCCCCCATGCAGTGTTAGGTAATGCAGCGGGCTCATCTTCAAGATGAAATTCCACCTCCCCCACCTTCACCAGTCTTTCCGCTCTTCCACCCTGTTCTCCCTTCAATTGAAATGCTGTTAGGAGCATTTAGTATCTTTCTCTCTAGCTGACAAACCTCACTAAAAATGCAGTACCTGTCGGCTCTGAAAACCAATCTATCCTGTGGAATTAGGCTCTCTAATTTCCTCTCAGGCACTTCTCCTTCGGGTGGACAAAAACGTTTGTTTGGTCGACAGGCTATCTTGCCAAGTCTAAAAATTAAGTAGTCAATTGATGCTGGTGTTGGGGGTCTATGATTGCTAGAAATCTTACCCCATTCTTCCCATACCCTTCTCCAAGCTTCGCGATTTAATTTATCTACCATAGAATACTGATAACAAAAACATCTAGAAAACTAGCAAGTAAAGGAATACGAAATTGCAGAATCCCTGTTCTCAAAGCCACCCTCATAGTATTTTTTGTCGCTCATCACATCCAATTTCTCTACACAGTCTCAAAGACATATTGGGTTCTGTGTTCATGAAGACATTTTTCAATCAATGTGATAACTTTATTGAATTGGTCTTCAGAAATATCATTCCAGTCCTCTTCAGTAATTGGTTCAATTTCCCAACCAAACCCGTAATTACTGTCTTGTGCAGACCAATGATAGGTTTTCCCTTTATCTTCAACTATTCCGCCTGCAAGCCAATCATCAAATTGATTACGGTAATATTGGGAATCAATAAGTATTGTAGGCATATCTTTATCTCCCCCTTTCAATAATTCCGAATTGTTCTCGTCGGTCATTATGAATTAAGGCAGCGTTATATAATTCCTCTAACTCTCCGTAAAGTTTAAACAGAAACCTGTCTTTAAAATCTCTAAATGGCGTCTGATTAATATATCGCTCAAATAAATCTTTCTCCTTTGTACTCGGACCAATAACAAAAAATCGAGCAGGAAACCTTCGTGGTATTTTTAACAGCCTATCTAAACCAGACTTCACCCTTGTTGTTTCTTCTACTTCAAAAGCGTACACCGGAAATAGTCCATAATCATCCTCATCAAACCATAAGGAATCTATCTCCCTAATCTTTGATAAATTTGGGCCTCTGAAAATGTCAGTGCAGTCAGATACAGTTACAAAATCTCTTAACGGTTTACCTAGAAAACTTCTAATAGTCTGGTCATGTGGAGGTGCATAAGTTTCGTATCCATATATTTTCCCAAGTGTAACTAACATTCCTTGAGCAATTCCGTGGTTAATCTCTGGCTCTTTAGTAAAACCTTGTGCCTCGGGCCTTATTGAAATTTCTTCCACGACTTTATAAATACCGCTTCTTTCAGGCGACACTGGTTCGAATATCTTATATTGTCTTACAACCCTTCTGATAGTATCCCGCCAAGTTGGATTAGTCTTAGTTTTTGGATGACCTTCCACTATCTTATTAATTTCAGATAAATGTCCCTGCCCACCCAATTTTAATAAGGCGTCTCTTACAACATCTTTCCAGGTTAACTTTTGCTCGTCCATTTTAGTTGGCATACCAAAACCCTGTGGTCTTACAGTTATGCTGGCGTTTGATGACAAGTTCTCTTAATTCGAAGCCCGCACTCAGGAAAACATCTATGAGTTTAAAGCCTAAAGGGATTACATGCTTTTTTCTCCGCATGTCTCCTATTAGGATGGCACATTGCCTACCCGGCTTTAGCACTCTAAAGCTTTCTCCAGCCACTATTGACATTTCCTTTAGGAAATCCTCAATAGTGAGGAAAGATAGGTCCCCTTTTTGGGAATCGGTATAATGTATTATGTTAGTATAAGGAGGATGGGCACAGATTAAATCTATAGAGTTATCTGGTAAAAATGATAAATCTCGGGCGTCGCCGACAAAGAGTTCGGGTTCACAGAATTGGTGGATTTCATTTTCAATAAATGTT
>JGI24025J20009_10002200_pt1 | contig 14261 bp, 15 predicted proteins | sample Cruoilmetagenom3_FD_20009 | JGI IMG/M metagenome (IMG submission 20009)
CGTTTTTATACAAAATTTTTACCTAATAGCTAACGGCTAACAGCTAATGGCTGGCATCCGTCTATGTTGAAAAAGTGTAAACTACAAAATGAAGGATGCCAGAAATTACTTATTTTCGTAATTTTGTGTTTTTTCCGGCAGAAAATTGTGAAACATAATCACGAAAACACGAAAGATTGAAAACGCGAAATAAAACAACATTCCGGCTTGTCCGTGTCAGGTAAATCACATGAATCTTCCCAATCACCCAATCACCCGATCACCAAATCACCAAATCAAAGTGTTTGCCATAATCCCGGCACGTTTTGGCTCATCCAGATTTCCGGGGAAACCCCTTGCAAAGATTCAGGGCAGCCCCATGATTCTCCATGTGTACCAGAGGGCACTGGAGGTCCCCGGCATTGACCAGGTAGTAGTGGCAACTGATGATTCGAGAATTGCAGAGTGCGTGGAAACAGCCGGTGGAACGGTTTTTATGACAGACCCCGGCCATCCTTCCGGGACGGACCGGATTGCAGAGGTGGCAAGGCTTCTTGAACTTTCAGACAATGATGTCGTGGTTAATATCCAGGGAGACCAGCCCCTGCTTGATTCGCGACCAGTAGTTGAAATTATAAAAATGCTCCTTGATGTGCCTGAAGTTGCAATGACAACTCCTGCATGTCCTCTTGAGGCCCGGGAGGCCCTGAATCCCAACCGGGTTAAGGTGGTAGTGGACAATAACCGGAAGGCCCTCTACTTCTCCAGGGCCATGATTCCATACTACAGAGACGCTGATACAGTGGGAGACCTGCCCAAAGGATCAGGCCATGACTATCTCAGGCACCTGGGCCTATACGCCTATAGGCAGAATTTCCTTCAGACCTTTGTTACTCTCCCTTCTGGAAGACTGGAACAGATAGAACGACTGGAACAGCTCAGGGTCCTTGAAAATGGCTATTCGATAGGAGTAGTGAGGGTGGAAGAGGCCCCGCTGGAAGTGGACACACCGGAGGACCTGGATGCAGTCCGTTCAGCCCTTGCCGGGCAGTGAGGGGCACTATTCCATAAGCGCTAACTTAAGTTGCGGCTTTCGGGTGTGGTTTCTGAATAATTCATGGATCTTGGGAATGATTTTTGAGATATTTGGAACAACGAATGTCGAATATCGAACAAGGAACCGCGGAATGTCGAAGGAAAGTAAAACATTTGATCTCGAAGATCGTTTGATAGATTTTACTGTTCGAATAATCCGTGTAGCAGAATCTCTGCAGAATTTAAAGGGCAAAAAACGTAACTTCTCAATAAGTTGGGGTAGATTACTTTTTGCGACTATTTACTGGATTCCCGCCTTCGCGGGAATGACGGGCGGTTACATCCAAACGTCATTCCCGCGAAGGCGGGAATCCATTGACTGTTATCCAGACTTATTGAGAAGTTACTATCATTTGTGATCCACTGACTTCTACCATTATAAGGGTATTTTCAGCGGAATCATGGATGAGCTTTGGACAGTATTGTGGTATATTAGAAAAATTATGGATTTTGCTGCTATAATTCAGAGATTCGCAATACTCACGCCACCCATACTTCTTGCTGTTACCGTGCATGAGATGGCCCACGGGTGGGTGGCTTATCGCCTCGGTGATCCCACTGCAAAGCTTATGGGACGCCTCACCCTTAACCCTATTCGCCATCTTGATCCCATTGGTACAATGGTATTTTTTCTCACTCAGACCATAGGTTGGGCAAAGCCTGTACCGATCAACCCCGGTTATTTTAAGAATCCCAGGAATGACATGATCTGGGTTTCACTGGCAGGTCCCGGGGCCAATATCCTCTTGGCAATATTGAGTGCTGTCTTGTTGAGACAGGTATTGGGGTCGTTTTGGGAGACGTCGGGTTTTTTCATGCGTCCGGCTCTATACATGGCATATGTGAGTGTGCAGATTAATGTAGGGCTTGCAGTGTTCAATCTCCTTCCCATCCCGCCTCTTGACGGTAGTAAGGTCCTTATGGGTATACTTCCCCCTGACCTGGCAAGCTCTTTCGAGAGGTTTGAGCGCTATGGTTTTTTGCTGATTTTGGTGCTTGTCTTTACAGGAGTAACCGGCCGCGTTATCGTCCCGCTGATCCTCTATCTGAACAAACTCCTATTAGGAACTGTACTTTGATGTGAGCCATTATGAGTGAACAGGCAAAACAACGAATACTCAGTGGCATGAGGCCTTCCGGCAAGTTGCACCTGGGGCACCTGCACGGTGTGCTTGAGAACTGGAAACGTCTTCAAGAGACATATGAGTGCTTCTTTCTTGTGGCTGACTGGCACGCCTTGACTACCAATTACGAACGCCCTCAGGAAATACCGGGAAACATGAATGAGATGGTTCTTGACTGGCTGGCTGTGGGCATAGACCCGGACAGGGTTACCCTGTTTGTCCAGTCAGAAGTAAAGGAGCACGCAGAGCTTCATCTTGTGCTTTCCATGATCACGCCTGTTTCATGGCTGGAGCGCAACCCTACGTACAAGGAACAGCAACAGCATCTCAAGGAAAAAGAACTCGCAACATTTGGTTTCCTGGGCTATCCGGTCCTCCAGGCTGCTGACATACTGCTGTACAAGGGTCACAAGGTGCCTGTGGGCGTGGATCAACTGCCCCATATTGAACTGACCCGGGAAATCACACGCAGGTTCAATTATCTGTATAAAGATATTTTCCCAGTACCTGATGCCCTGCTGGCAGAGGTCCCCAAACTCCCAGGGCTGGACGGCAGAAAAATGAGCAAGAGTTATGGAAATTCCATATTTTTGTCGGATCCTCCAGACGTAGTAAGAAAAAAAATATCCACGATGATAACTGATGTGGAGCGACCAAGGATGGGTGACCCCGGTGATCCTGAAAATCGCTGTATAGCCTTCAAGCTCCACCGGCTTTATCTGCCGGCAGAACAGCTTGAGGTCATTGTGTCTGAATGCAAGGCAGCTAAGCGGGGCTGTGCGGCATGCAAGAAAGAACTTGCCGAGGCCATTGTCCTGCAAATGGACCCGATCCGGCAGAGGAGAAAGGCCCTTGCGGCCGATCCCGGCAAAGTCAGGGCCATATTGGCAGATGGGGCCAACAGGGCCAGAAAGGTTGCGCAGTCCACAATGGCGCAGGTTTGGAGTGCCCTTTGGAACCGGAATGCCAAGTAAAGCTGGAGGCCTTCGAAGGGCCTTTAGATCTGCTCCTTCATTTAATCCAAAAGAATAAGCTCGAAATCACCGATATTCCCATAGCTGTGGTCACTGCCCAGTACCTGGAGTATCTGGAGTTCATGCAGGCCGCCCTTGACGTGGTGGTGGCCGGTGAATATCTGGTGATGGCTGCTACCTTGATGCACATCAAATCCAGGATGCTGCTGCCAAGGCCTGATCCTGCGGATTCTGAAGACGACCCCAGACTTGAGTTAGTCCGGCCCCTTCAGGAGTTGGTTCAGATGAGAGAAGCAGCCGCGTCCCTTGGGTGCAGACCTATATTAGGCAGGGATATATTTATCCGTGAAGGAGGGCTGGAGAGTGAGGAATCAGGAAATAATGTGGAAGTCTCTGAGTCTGCCGGATTTGAGGGTACCCTTGACGTAAGCCTCACAGACCTCATCTCTGCTTTCAAAAAGGTGCTGGGAAACAATTCTCTTCCCAGGGTCCTTGAAATCACCAGGGCCAAGGCCAGCCTTTCTGAACGAATGGAATCTATTGCCGAAGAGCTTAACCAGATAGGAAGTATCCGTTTCTTTGAGTTATTTTCTTCAGAAGATCGGGAAATGATCGTCGTTACGTTTCTGGCAATACTTGAGCTTGCCCGGTTGGGAAAGGTGCGTCTTTTGCAGGAAAAACCAGGGGGAGACATCCTGGTACTCTTCAGACACAATGCTAAATGCTAAATGCTGAATGCTGAATTGTGGAAGAAGATTTAAAAGACATATACCTTTACCTTAATTCAACATTAAAAATTCAAAATTCAACATTAAAAAAGAAAGCCCGGTGGGCCGTAAACCAGCCGGGCTTTCTTTTTAGATTTCCTTAATAAACAAGAAGGCGAAATTTCTAGTCCGGTTACATCGGTACGATCAGTTTTTCCGACTCCTCATTCCAGGTCACAATGATATACCAGAGGGCCATCACAAAAAAGATAAGGGCCAGAGTGCCTCCGTAACCAAGCCAGGTTTCCGGCATATATACAAAGGTGCCGAAGATGCCGTCATTGGTTATGCCCTCATCTATGTATTCTTCCATTCCTTCCCAGTCATGTGCCTTAAACCACCCGTTCACAATGGCATTGGAAATGCCGAAGATGGGCATCACAACCCATAACTTTATCTGTCCTTCACCAACGCGCCAGAGGGTCCCGGTTCCGCAGCCTCCGGCGAGCAAAGCACCAAAGCCGAAAATGACTCCGCCTACAACGCCGCCCCAGCCGAAAAAGCCCCGGACATAGTGTTCGATCGCCTGGATCCCGGTAAATTTGATGATCGCAACCCCGGCTGCCAGGATGACTACACTCAGAGCTACAGATTTGGCCATTTTGGTATCACCTGTCATATGAGGTTCCCTGAAGCCTTGAATCATGCACCAGCGCCCGCGCTGCATTGTGTATCCCAGCCCTGCCGGGATAATCAAAAGCCCGGCAAGCCGTACCAGAGAGTCATCGTCGCTGGTTGCGTAAGCATTAGTCCCCCAGATAAGGACGCCCAGCATCACTAAAGCCAGTATAATCTGGAGGGCACCAGGAACCTGAAAGGTCTTTGCCCCTCCCGAACCCCAGGTGATATGTTCCATCTCCCAGTAAAGGTACTTTATGCCGATTACGGCTCCGACGATAATTCCTATCATCATGGCAAACCCGCTGGCACAAAGATTTCCGACCGAATTATAAAAGCCACCTATGTTACATCCACCGGCCAAGGCAGAACCGACACCCATGAATATCCCTGCGAACACCGCCTTTGCCAGCTCCAGCCTTGGGGGAATCCTGAAGGCAAAGTCTCCGCCAAGACAGGCAGAAATAAAGGCGCCGGCCACAAACCCTAAACCGATAACAGAACCGCTGTGGATAAGAATACTTGCCGGCTGATCTCCCCACATGCCTATGTAATAAAGTATCCATTCTCCCCAGTTTCTCACAGCGCCGACCGCACCCCAGGGACGAGCCCAGGCCAGGGACATGATGCTCAAAAGGGCAACAATAATCCCGCAGACAGTGGCGTCCCATTCCTCCTGACACAAAACCTTGTAAAGTCTTTTGATCGCTTTTCCAAACATTAATCCATTCCTCCCCCAAAGCCTTATCTTCTAAAACTTGATTGCATATTATAATGGTATAATTTCAAGCAATTTTCATCCGACCCAACGTCAATAAAATAATTAGAATCCTTCTAACTAAACATTATTATTAACAAATTCCCAAATGTCCTTGTTTAATCCGGGGCAAAACAATGGCTTTTTCATAGCAGTCTCATCAGGGGCTGTCAAGCCTGATCATAGGTTTCACCAGCACTGAAAGCGCACCTGGCTCAGTCAATAACTCTTAATTCTTAGAGCCCCATCCTCCAATACCCAAAAGCTCAAGGTGGAATGTAAAGCTGGTTTCGTCCGTGTCCTTTTTAAACCTGCCCTCAAGTGCCCAACAGGTCGATTGATACCGGAGACCAAAGACTGATTCGAACTCTGAGTCTTCGGCGACATTCCTCTTTAACTCGCACATCCCATACCAGGAAGGTGAAAATGCAGTATGTATTTTCAGATTGACTTCATTTATGTGAGCAAGGCAGTTGTACCTATATTCCAGGTCCAGACGATCTCCTGCAGAATTTGATAAGCGTCCCAGGAAGTTGTACTTAGTAAAGCCTTTTCCATAGACATTGTAGATAGTGTCATAACGCATGAAAAGATTGGGAAAGGGTTTAAAATCCAACTCGGCGTAAATATCTGAAAAATGTTCGGGGTCCTCTTCACCGGGCTGGTCTCTACTGTTTTCCTCGGTGTCGTAACTCTGCTCCAAGTAGAACCTTACAACGTCTGTGTAGGCAAATCTGTTATTGCCAAGGGTGGTTTTGCTGCTAAGGAACGAGAGCAGGGATAGTGTAATTCGATTCATAGGCTCAAGCCGATCCAGGGCGTCGATGTCAGGCAGGTCGTCCTGGTTCTCAGAAGGACGATACTGGTAAGTCAGCCCAGGCCGTATGCTGTGTCTCATAGTCTTTTCGCATGAAAGGCAGTAGGTCCGTCCAAAAGTCATACTCAGATCGGCGTTCAGGTTATAGAGCAGCCTGTTGGAATGGCTATCGGGGTGCTGTTCAGGATCACGGCCGCCGACCTCATACATGGTCTCTTCGACGGTTCCGCTTAAAATTAAATCGGCCAGGTTATATAGGTTCAAAGGTAAGGATACACCTGGTTCTATATGCAGGCGTTGTTCTCTGATGCCTACCTCCCTCCAGTAGTGTACATACGAGGTAGCCCAGTCATAGTAAAAAGGGGAATTAAGGAGAGGCTTTCTGAATCCGTGGAGCATCAATCTGGGGTATGTTTGCACAGTGTAATCTTGTTCCCCCAGTTGGTTATCGTTGTAGCGGCCTTCGCCTCCAAAAAACATGTCCTGGGTCAGTCTGGTTATCTGGAGAGTTGAAAGACGGATCGGATCCGTTTCATCAGACAGGGAGCGGCCAAAGGTCTTCCGGAAAATATTGTCTGTTTCATCGTAACCCATTGGACCCTGGTCAAATTCCAACAGGTAATCCCTGTCGCTGATCAGGTCCACGTCCACCTTTGCCTCAAAGTCCCCGGGGAGTTGCTGGTCCGCCTTTGCCCTCAACCACCAGCGTTTTTCATTACCTCTTGTGTACCCATCATTGTTGAAGTCGTCGTCTTCCAGGGTGTCTACCAGGAAGTTGTATCGGAGGATGCCTTTGTCTTCCGGGGAAAATACATGGCGAAACTCCACTCCCTGCATCCAGCCCCTTTTACTCATGGAATGCTGATAAAGAGTCGCGTCCATGCTGTCATTAATGGCCCAGAAGAAGGGGACGTTGAGTTCTGCCCCATTCCTTTTGGATGTAGAGAAGTAGGGTAACAGCAACCCTGTTTTTCTGTATTTGTTTATGGGCAACACAACCCACGGGCTGTAGATTACAGGAATGTCCCTTATGTTGAAAAAACTGCTTTTGGCAAAGGCCATGCCACCAATCGTGAGTTTAAGATCTCGACACTTAAAGTTCCACGCCTGCTTGTGAAGGGGACAGGTGCTGATGGTGGCATGTTTTGCCCTATATTCTTCAGGACCTGTCTTCCAGATCTGTTTGGCCAGAAGGTGTATGTTGTTTCTCTGCAAGAAGAGATCGGCATTCTCTACTGTGCCTGTAGATGTGTTGAGATCCAGTTCTCCTTCGGTTCCCTTCAGCACATCCATGTCGAGGTATATGACCACATTGCCGTTTGCCCATACCCTTGCATTACGCCTGTCATACATGATCCGGTCTGCACAGACCTTGAGATCACCCCTCCAGACCTGGACCGCACCTTCACCCAGAATCACATGTGAAGAGTGGAAATAAGTTAGCTGAAGGGCCTCTATGCGCCAGGGCTCAGCTCCTGGTGACGGACTGGTCTCGAATTTAGAAGGTGTTTTTTCTTCTTTAATCTGTTCGGCTAAAGCCCCTCCAGGTACTGAGGCCGTCAGACCTGTTGCCGAAAGCATCAGCATAAGGCTCAGTATGAGTAAAACGATTTTTTGGATATAAGCGTGAATTTTCATAACCTGTATCCGTTTAGTATCACATGGACATGGTGCTTTCAATAAATAGAAGCTAAAACTTACAACCTTTTCAGAATCTTGTTTCTCCAAAACATCTTTAAGTTGATCTTCAGCAGAAGAAACAGGGGAAGGGGGCGAGTGACTATCCGGACCTTGCCGGACTTGACGGCCTGGATAACTGACTCTGGATCAGGTTCTGCTTCTATGAGCGAGTAAGTTGTGTGGAACTGGCATCTTTGGTGGGCGTCAGAAGTACCAATCATTGGGAGATTGTGTTCTTTTGCAAATTTTATTGCAGGGCGGTTAAAATCCAGTCGTTTAGTATAACAGTGGCAATGTTCCACTGCGTCAAAAAGATTGACGTGTCGTCTCAGCATGCCCCTGAGTGCTACAGGACTGGGAAAGTATGGGTGAGGAGCAACTATCAGGTTGTCACGCCTCTTCAAGTATTCCAGGTTAGCGATTTTGTCGCGTTTTACCTGTTTAAAATCCAGGTTATGGAGAAGTACATGCCGGCCTTGAATTGTTGCCTCCATACCCGGTATCAGCACTATTCCTCTTTCCCTGGCATAATCCCTGAGATATTCGCTATAGGTAACACAGTTGTGGTTGGTTATGGCCAGTACCGAGTATCCCAGCCTGTGGGCCGTGTCTATAAGTTCGGTCGCGCTGTAAAGTATGTGATCTTCAGGGTCTTCAGAAGTATGTATGTGGAGGTCTGTTTTTAAAAGAGTCATAAATTCAGTGGGGACTTCTCCTGATATGAAGCATATAAAGAAGTGGAGAGAGGCCGATCTCCAGTAATGTAAAGCAGAAGATTATCAGGATTATCTCACTCCAGCAAATAAAAAGGCTGTCCTTGAGTACCCACAAGGGAAGGAATGACTCAAGGCCTTGATCCAGCAAAAGGGCCTTTCTACCACTTTTCAAGCCCATGCGTCGTTTTGCAAAGCTTGAGATCAGATCGCCGGACATGGAACATATGGCGAGCTTAAGCCCGAGAACAAGGCCGAAAGGCGTAAAGTGACCGGCCAGACCAGTCCCAATGACTGAAATAACTATTCCCCTCCAGGTCTTGTGCGGGCCCAATAGATAACGATTATCTATCCACTTGTACCCCAGGTCCAAAGGAGCGGAAAGTCGTTCCTTGAGGACGACCCTACCTAATATGGGCAGAAAGTTGCTCCAGCCAAGAAGGATAAGAATCAGGATGTCCCGTTGCCACAGATGTAGTTCTGCCATTTTGTAAATGGATCAGTATCTTCGTAACACGACAAGATTTCGTTGAAAACTGCTAACAGGTGTTTGAGTTTTTATGATACCGGTCTTCCATCCATGCCTTTGCAGATAGCCCATTTTCCCTTCCAGTTCTTCATCTACCTTTGGTCCCTTCATGGCTATTACCAGACCGTTTGGTGACAGTAAAGGCCGGGCCATGCGGGCAAGCTCATCCAGAGGTCCCACTGCCTGGCTGACAATTACATCAAAACCTTCAGGGGGAAGATGCCTGGGTATATCTTTAGGGCCCACCCGGCAGTGCTCTGCCCAGATACCTGTAAGGCCGATTATTGCGATCACAGTATTGAGAAACGAGGCCTTCTTCCGAATGGCGTCAATAAGCACTATTTCAAGATCGGGACGAAACAGCTTGAGGATTAATCCTGGAACACCGGGGCCTGTACCTATATCCAGTACGTGATGGACACCCTCCGGCAGAAAACGAATCAGAGTCAAGGTATCACCGACGTGCTTGACGGCCATTTCCTCCATGGTCTTGAGGCCGGTGAGGTTGATGCGCCGGTTCCAGGAGTAAAGCTCCCATAGATAGACTCTGAGGTTTGTTATGAGCTCCTCTGATGGCGTTGCGCCACCTTCCTTCAAGAGCTCATGTAATAGAGGCTCAATATTCTGATTCGCGAGACAGGTTGGCAAAGGTAGCGTATTGGTCCACAAAGGCCAGCTTTACAATACCAATGGGACCGTTTCTCTGCTTGGCCACAATGATTTCAGCCATACCTCTGTTCGGGTTGTCTTCAGACCGATTATAGACTTCGTCCCGGAAAATAAAGGCGATTACATCAGCGTCCTGTTCTATTGCCCCTGACTCCCTGAGGTCTGCCATCTGTGGTCTTTTGTTTGGCCTGTCCTCTACCTTTCGATTAAGCTGAGACAGGGCTACCACAGGGACATTCAGCTCCTTGGCCATTGCCTTAAGTGACCTTGATATCTCGGAAATTTCCTGCTCTCTGCTCTCGTTGCGTCCTTTGCCCCTCATGAGTTGCATGTAATCTACCAACACAAGGCCAAGGCCGTGTTTGCTCTTAAGCCTCCTGGCCTTGGCTCTTATCTCCATGACAGATAAGGCCGGTGTGTCATCGATAAAGATAGGGGCCTCAGAGAGGTAACCTGCGGCATTTATCAGCTTTGGCCAGTCCCGCTCACTCAGGAAACCCGTCCTTACCTTCTGTGCGTTTACCCTGGCTTCTGAACACAGCATCCTGAGGCCCAGTTGATCCTTGGACATTTCCAAAGAGAAGATCGCAACACATATATCGTTGGCAATGGCCGCGTGTTGTGCGATATTCAGGGCAAAGGCCGTCTTGCCCATGCTGGGACGACCTGCAATGATAATAAGGTCGGATGGCTGAAACCCTGCAGTCAGCTTGTCCAGTTCTGCAAAGCCGGAAGACACACCGGTAATCAGTTCCTTGCGCTCGTACAGATCCTCAACCTTTTTGATGCTGTCCCTAAGTATGCTCTTAAGAGGGTGGAAGGCCTGACGGATTTTGACCTCTGAGATTTCAAATATGGATACCTCGGCAGATTCCAGGACCTCCTCCACCTCTCCTGTTTCTTGGTAACAAAGGGTAGATATGTCTGATGCCTTTTGAATAAGTCGGCGGAGGATGGCCTTGTCCCAAACGATTTTGCCGTAGTAACCGATATTGGCGGCCACCGGCATAGTTTCCGTGATCTCTGCGAGGTAGGCTGCTCCCCCGACTGCTTCAAGTTTTCCCATGGATTTCAGGGCATTGTGAACAGTCACGAGGTCTTGGGGTTCATTTTTGTTAAAAAGATCAAGTATGGCAGCATAGATAATGCCATGGGCCTCTTTGTAGAAGTCCTCCGGGTGCAGAAACTCAACAACCTTCAGAAGGGCCTGGTCCTCGATTAGAATACCTCCGAGAACACACTGCTCTGCTTCTATATTTTGTGGCGGAAGGCGGTATTCAGCGGGTTTAATAACAGTCTTAAGAGATGCTATAGACATCTTTGCCGATTGCTTAATATCACAAAGATTCCTTTGGGACCACATGGACTTTGACTATGGCCTTGACATCAGGGCTGAGTTTTACCGGGACCTCGAATTCGCCAAGGGCCTTGATGGGCTCGTCCATCTGTATTTTCTTGCGATCAATTGAATACCCCTGTGATTCTATAGCGTTGGCTATGTCCAGATTGGTAACAGAGCCATAAAGCCGATCCATTTCACCTACCCGGACCGGTATGCTGATTTCCAGATCACCAAGCTTAGTGGCCAGGGCATCAAACTCATCACGTTCCTTGGCAGCCTTGGCCAGGATAGAGGCCTGCTGACGCTCAATCTGAGACATATTCTTTTTGTTGGCAAATATGGCCTTGCCTTTAGGCAGCAGGAAATTGCGGGCATAGCCATTTGCGACCTTGACCATGTCTCCGGCCTTCCCGAGAGAAGGGATAGTTTCTTTAAGAATGATTTCCATTTATCTGAAACCTCGAGAAAATATTTGTTTACAATAATTTAGGAATTGATGGCTCTCAAGACTCTCTGGCTGATGGTGCTCTGGCTCTCAGATCAAACCATACATCAGACACTCCTATAATAACAATAAATATTAGACCATACCACTGGATGCAAAGCAATATATATGTGATCCAGCGGATGAATGCAGGGACTTTCAGTCTTTCAAAATAAAAGGCAACTACCGCCAGTCCCTGCAAGAAATAAATACTGCTCAGTACCAGCAGGGCATTTTCTCCGCAGACCTCAAGTATACCTTTTCCCAAAAAGGCCGATGCACCTGCTGTTATTATCACCCAGATAAGTGGTTCAGGTAGTTTCCACTGAGTGAACACCGGCGCAAATGCCTCGTTTTTGAGCCTTTTGGCAAGATATATTTTTGGTACTGATATATTACTCAGGCTTATGAGCAGAAAGACCGAACCCAATAACCCCGGTAAAAAGCGTATAATGACTTCTTTAAACTGCCGGAACCAATTTTCTAATTCTACCTGGTATATGCCGGATGATTTCTCTTTATAGAGGGCCAAACTCTGATCCATATCCTCTGATATTGCCTGGATAACTTTATTATATCCGTCAAGCAGATCAGGACCTGATCCGGCACTGAGTACAATTATGAATGTTACACAAAGATAGGCAAAACCTGCCAAAAGGGTCTTGATCCCGGGCCAATCCTGTTTTCTCGCGACCACAAGGACTATGGCAAGCCCTGCAGTCTGGATCAACCAGACCAAGGCCTCCGGTTTCATGGTCAGCCAGCAGAGCAAAATCCCTAAGGCCAAGTTCCCAAAAATGATTGAGTTTGCCAGGCCAAGACTGACCCCTTCGGTCAACACAACAAGAATTCCTGGTGCTACAAGCTGGAACAGAGGTGCGATCCCCTCAACCACAAGGGGCACTAAAAGGACGACAGAAGCCAGTGTCCACTTGCTTGAGAGGTTTGGAGGAAAAGCCAACTGCTTTATATTATAGTTTCAGGCTTTCATGCTTGAAGGTTCAGGGTTCAGGGTTGCCGAAAATCTAAGCCGTTGATTCGTGAATTTTGAACCTCTGAACCTCTGAACCCTGAACGGTTATAGATCACTAAGCCTTGAGTATATGACCAGAAGTGAATGGCAACAAGGCCATTATTCTGGCCTGTTTGATGGCTGTAGTCAGGCGTCTTTGATGCTTGGCACAGGTCCCGGTAATACGGCGGGGCAGTATCTTTCCCCTTTCTGTGATAAAATGCCTTAAGGTTCTGTGGTCTTTATAGTCTATAGCCAGGGACTTGTCGGCACAAAAGCGACAGACCTTCCGGCGTATATATATGCGCCGGCGCCCGGTACGATTATTTCTTGGATTTTGCATTTGTCTCATTCCTCTTCTCTTTTCTCAGTGGACTGAGTGGAATCTAAAGCCTCTTCAACAGTTTCAGCAGGCGGAGCCGACTCGTCCCGGGCCTTGGCAAGCGCCTCAGCATCAAACTCATTATTTGTCTTTGTGGTAACGAATTTCATCACGCCCTCATCCAACCGCAGCCCGCGGGTGAGTTCCAAAATGGATTCGGCAGATGCACCATACTCCATCAGCACGTAATAGCCTTTGGGCTGTTTTTGCACCCTGTAAGCAAGTTTCTGCAGGGGCCATGGATCAATCTTTACTATTTCGCCATGCCCGCTGATTATGACTTGCTGGAGTTTTTCCGAGATAGCTGTACGTTCTTCGTCACTGAGGTCCGGATGGAGGAGATAAAATGTTTCGTAATGCCGCAATTTCATATATGGCCTCCCTATGGGCTATATTATCCGGCCCTGACCCAGGATGCACATTGAGCAAATCCTATCAAGGCAAGGAGGAATAAAAGAGGTCTTTCTATTACATGAGACCAGTGCCTGAGTCAAGAGTAAATTTCTTTTTTCATCTTGCTTATCAATGGTATATGACCTATTGTTTTTTGGTAAGCGTTCACAGGGCACCGCATCTGCTTTGTTGTCGGGCACTTGAAGTACAGGGAGTACGTCCGCGTACCCTCCGCCTCGCATCTGCAGCACCCTGTAAACGCTTACAGTTCGGTGGCTTGCGGTAAAACGGACGTTGTAAGGAACGGGAGATAAATAAGTTGAACAAAAATTAACAGGATTTTTTGTTGTATTCAAGGCGCGAGGAGTGAGCATAACGGGTTATGTGATCGACGAGCAACGAAGAAGACGGCAAAAAAGACATTAATTTGTTCAAATTATTTATTGTACGTTCCTAACCCAGTGAACGGTGACGTTTTTTGGAAAAGGCGTCAGAATAGATGCCAAGGGATTTAAACGGTTACGGAGGGAGTTATGCCGGTCATAAAGATAAAGGTGGAACGTGACTTTGAGCTGCTGCAAGATCGGGTAAAACGCTTGGTAGATGATGTCTTTCAGGTTTCAATGCCTGTTATGCTTTCCAGGGGAGGCTGGGTGCCGGCTGTAGACATATATGAAAGTCCTGATGCTGTTTATGTTGTGGCGGATACCGCAGGCGTAGACAAGGAGAGTCTGAATCTTATCTTTAAGGGTCAGTTTTTGCATCTGGCCGGCCGGAGACGTCCACCAGTCAGTTTGGGCAAAGGGCGTTTTTATCAGATGGAAATTGAATACGGCCCATTCGAACGTATTATTCGCATTCCCCTGACTGTAGATCCGGAGCAGATGGATGCATATTATGAAAACGGATTGCTCGTTATAAGGATG
>JGI24025J20009_10002204_pt1 | contig 14242 bp, 16 predicted proteins | sample Cruoilmetagenom3_FD_20009 | JGI IMG/M metagenome (IMG submission 20009)
AGTGTCTGGGTGATATAATCGGTGAACAAAGCCTATGCATGGTGGTTTTGGTGAGAGAACTTTTGTTCTCTGCGGTGACTAGACCCCCCCTTATATATACCTTGAACTTGCAGTTCTATGGTTGAATGACCTTTAGAGCATGAATAAGTGTGTGTTGGTTAGGGTATCCTTGGTCAGAAATGCAGGAATGGTCAAATCCCACCCCACCCGCCACAGGCAGGCTTCATTTAGGACGCGCGTTATTACCAAAAAAAAGGTGGTTGGTATAAATTCACGCATATGACGTGGTAGCCCGGGAGAGATTCGAACTCTCGTCAGCGGGTCCAAAGCCCAAGCAATCCAGAATCAAGCTTCTTTTGTGATAAACGACGTGGATTGGGCTGTTTCTGATTTTTGGCAATACTGCAAGATTGAAGAGAGACTTTCCAAGAAAGTTGCGAGAGACTACAAGAACGTTGCCAAAAGACTTCTAGTCTCATGTAATGGGGAAATCTGTAGACACTCAATGAGAGAGTTTCTCAAACCATACTTGCAGAAGAAACCGAAAACCTACAACAACATCATTGACGCATTAAGAGCTTTCATATTGAGATACTTGCAGAAGCCTGAGTTGATGAATGGTTTCAAACACAGTCATGTTCCAAGCAACTATGAAAGACTGTTGCCAACTAGGGAACAGTTGAAGAAAGGATTTGAAGCATTAGACAGTGACAAAGAAAGAGCGGTCTATCTGTTTTTTGCAACTACAGGCTTACGACGTGGAGAAGTTTGGAACTTAACTAAAGGTAATGTAGATTTTGAAACGAGATGTGTTAAGGCAAAACACGATACTAGAACTAAGAGAGCTGGAGTGACATTCTACAATGAAGAATGCGAAAGATATCTGAAGAAATATCTTGCCTCAAGAAAAGATGATAGTAACAAGCTGTTCAGAATAGGTTATAGACAGTTTCGGTTGATATTTAAGAAAGCAAGTCGAGCAGCTGGATTCAAGATTACGCCTCAAGTGTTGCGTAGGTGGCATTCAACAATGCTTGGTGAATTAATGGTGCCTGACAGGTTTGTCGACGTTTTTCAAGGTCGTGCTCCCAGAAGTGTTCTGGCTAGACACTACACTGGCAAAGGATTAATGAGACTGGAAAGAATCTACAGCAGAGCTGGGCTCAGAGTGCTAGGTAGCTGCAATTTCCAAACGTAGCTAATTAGGAGGGCCCCCATAAGATAATAACATCATCATACCTTCCTTGCAGTTTCTTCATTTCCTGGTTGGTTTTTACTGCAATACCCTGCTTGTTAGCGCCTCTGAAGAAGAATACAACAACTGGTGTTGTAAAGTGCTTGAGGATTTGTGCGTTCTGTTCTTCCTCAAGCATTTTCCGGAATTTTCTTAATTTGTCGATGTCCCCGATTATCCTTTTCTCAACCTCTTCGGCAGATAAATGAGCTAAGGATGTCTCTTTTATCTCAACTAGAAGTCGTGGCTCGAAGATCTTGTCTTTCTTCCTCCACCAACCAAGAGCAAGGTCAATCCTCTCCTGAGACGTAGGAACTGGGAATTCTGACAAAACGATATGTCTGAGAGTTAAGCCTTCGATTCGCATCTTTGTCTGGAGAAGTGTGTGGTATAGGTGACATTTTATGTCAGACTCATTTTGTGGTCTTGAAATCTCGTCGATGAAGTCCTTCGCAACTCTTTGAAAACTTTCGTTCAACCATTTATGGTACTTGTTCATACTATTCAGCTCTTCTCATTTGAAAATAGCTTCGATTTGGAACCTTTTAAAGCTTTCAAGGAAGGGCACACCGCGCGCGCACTGGAAAAGGATTACTGAGATTGAAGAGGATATATGAAAAGGCAAACTTGAAGGTGCTAAGCTGATCTTCACACCTGTTCTCTATAGTTTAAGCTGATCACGAAGTTCATCTTCTATTTCTGTTGGACGCTTGTGTATCTTTTTTGGTATATCAGCAATGTACACATGGTCAGGGGACAGAAGAAGCTCCCCCTTTCTGTTGTGGAGTTTATTAAGAATTAGATCCACGAATTCTCCGGCTTTATCCTTGGTTATGCGATATCCTGTACAAACAATGTGTAAGTACTTGATATTCTTGACTAGTGAAGACAAGACGATGTCATTAATAGCTTCGTTTTCGCTTTCACTATGCCATACTTCAAAGACGTCTACACCTGCTCTGGGATACTCAGCCCAAATATCCGGGTAGAAATTCTGGATCAAAGATCTTCCCCGTCTGACTAAAGTAATCCCCAATGGTTTCTTTTCAAAGCCTTCAACATTGTCGGCAAAGACCTCTTTATACCATGGCTTTCCTGACTCTCTTGTGATATCTCTACAAAGTTTAGCTAATATACTAACTATCTTACTATGTAGATCCCCCATAATTATGACCTATTCAGATAGTTGTGTCATCTGGTTTTATACTCTTCTGTTGTGTAGATGCTCCTGCTCGCGCGCACTTGGCAGACAAGTCAATCCATTTTCATATGGATTTGGAGCAGACTTTCAGATTCTTGAAGACTGTGACTAAGGTTTTATTTGGTATTGTAACCCAATCTCTATACCAGATCTTTTGTTGAGATATAAGGACTGATTCCTTGTCAAGGGCGTACATAAGATTGTAATACGAAGAGTATTTCGGATCTGAGTATTCTCTGTATGCGTACATACGGGTGCCATTCGAAAGAAGAAACGTCAACGAGCTATATCCATATTTGCGTCTGATTCCTTGTACAATTTCGGTTATTGCCCTCTCTATTGAAACGGCGTTGTCCACAATTCTTCTCAACAATAATAGAAAAAACGCTTCGCTGTCTGTGTTTCCTCTAAGACCTTCAATGTTAGTGTCAAGGTCAGGAATTGTTCCATTGTGTCCAAAGCACCATTCATCTCGAACAAATGGAGCTGTATTCTCCTGACTTCGCTCGCCTTTGCTTGCTTTCCTTAGGTGAGCCATTAAGGAACCCGTTAATCCCGACTGATCCAGAAGCTCACAAGCTTCCTCGTATTTTGGATCTTCCATGGCATTCTTGGGCTGTCTACCTAAATGGATCGGAGTACGGTTTTGATAGCTCACAATTCCCCATCCATCCTTGTGACCTGGTTTCTCGGCTATTGGCAAGACATCGCCCTTCTCTGCAAGCAATCTGAAATCGTGAAGAAAAGACGATGAAATTGGTGTCTTGCTCATAATGGCCAACATTCTACACATAACCATCACTTTGTGTGTATGTGGCAGTCATGTTCTTTATACCAGGCTTTCTGCTTGCCGATTCCGAGATGTTTTAAAGGAGTTTCACATTTAATACCGATGTTTTCTAGCTTAGGAATCAACTCTTCCCTGTACTTCTTTCCAGCATGGAAGAAGACCTTGTCAAAATCTTCAAGCCTCATCCTACTTTTCATCTGATTGAACACCTTTTCTGTCCATTCCCTTCTTTGCTGAGAATTCATATCATTTAATGTCAATTCGTATGGCTCTATTTTGTCGTCTGGAAATAATAAGCCATACTTCGCACTTAGAATAGCTACAAAATCATAATTCTTGACAGCATAAGAGTATGCTTTCCTAAACAAGTCTGAAGCTGAGTACATTTCAGAAGCTTTACAAGGATAGCTTCTCTTAGATTTTGTGCAAGAAATCAAACCCAAACTCTTCAGTTTCGCTTACCTCCACCACTCGTTATCTATGTAGTCTAACATTTTTAAGAGATTAGCATGAATTATATCTGGGTCTCAGTCTTGTACGAGGAAGTGATTTCGAAGTATGCTACAATGATGATGAAGCTTTTATCTGAACCAAAACATAGTTTTGCTGAGACTTCTTCAGCAAACGTTCCTAAAGACCCTGGAGTCTATGTCATCTATAACAAAACTGCAAAGCGAATAATCTATGCTGGTAGAACCAGCAACTTGAGGAGACGTTTGCTAGGCAATCACAAACGAGGAAACATTGAAGGTAGCCAATTTAGAAAAGCACTAAAGCGACACCAGGTTCTGAGTTCAGAAAAAGAGATCACCAATTACATCCTAGAAAACTGTAGCTTCAAATTTATGAAAATCGACAACTTCGAAAACATGATAAGGCTTGAACACTTCACCACAGCCGTTCTAGCTCCAACTCTCAATATAAAACTGAAACAATAGCTGTTCGAAAGCTCGATCATCAAAACTTCTATGAGCCCCATAGAATGTTTGTAGCGAATTCGTATTGTCAGCTGCATATAGCGTGCACGAATTGGTTGTTTCAATATGCACGTAGTATCGATATCCCAGGTACATAATCTGACTTCATAGACTATTTTAACAGTTGCTTTCAGTGGTTAATCAGAAGGTTTGAAACATGCTAAGAACTGAAGACGCTGTTGAAGTTGAACTAGATGTTGGCTGGAGTGACATGAAAAGCTGGATTGTTGCGCGACTCGGAGAAATGTTCCATACCTATCCCGATTACTTTTTCACCGAACATGACATCCATTCCCTTCTTTGCGACATCGCAAACGAGGAACTACAACTACATGGAGTTACACCAATAGAAACCAGTGATGGACACCAGGTCAGTTTAGTGCACCATGAGTATCCAACGCCTTTCAGATGCGATATGGAAGGATACAATTTTGAGAAAAAAGATAACCCACCATATAAAAGAGGACACTACGATCTCGTCATCCTAAACCCAGAGTTTGTCAGGAAGAATGAACTCGATGTGGTGTGCGCCAAAGACTTTCAGATATTTGAAGCTGCAATGGAAAGAGTCAACACGTCACCGTTGATCTGGGTCTGCGAAGTTGTCTTCTTCCCTAGAGTAAAGAAACTCCCCAATCATGCTATCATGATAATCGAACAAGACGCACTTAAGGTCAAAGAAACTCTAGGACATAAGCCAAGTCGGAATGATCGTTTTAGCGAAATGGGTTCGGTTCTCGTGTTTACGAGCCATACAGACGAAGAATCTGCAGACCTAGAACGGCAAATCAAGGAACTTCGACAGAAACTCAAACTCGAAGTTACCTTATCAACAAGTTAGAGCGCGCGCGAATTACACTGGAAAAGGTTGAAGAGTGTCTATGGCAAAGCGGATTGAAGGCATTACACCAAGATAATCTGTCGGCAGCTCAGAACTTACCTAACGCTTCATAGTTTGCCAGCGACATACAACGCAGCAGCTGTTCCGAGGTTTCCCAAGATTGCATCTCCAACATTTAACTGTTGGGATGTTGGATGTTGTCTTCCAAGTGATGAAATCAAGCCTACGTGAACAAACCAACCACGTCCCATCCTAATCGCAGATGCCCCACAGACTAACCCATTCGTTAGGAAGATAATCTTCTGGGAAACGCCCTGCCATATTGCACATCTTGGTGAAAAAAGTCTATGTGGAAGCCCAGTCATGTTAGCGAGGCGAATTACCTTCATTCCATCTGTGGTGAAGTCTACTTGAGCGGGATTCATACAGTCTGCACTAATGTGAACTGGCGAAAGGAATGCATTCAGACCATCTGGTCCGATAGGGCGGCCCTGTTGTGAGTACCAGAATGGGTATCCACCGATGTTGACAAATATCCAACCATAATTTTGAACTGTTTTGCCCAAATCATTGTAGAAATTTCTCCAATTTCGTCCTCTTGGTACCGGCATTATTTCTCCATGCGAATTCATGACTATTGCATGTTTCGGGGGATTTCTTAGTGTGGCCCTCAACTGGGCATACGATGAAATCCGATTCGTTGTTAGGCCCTTTTGACGCGCCATGTCAATTATCGCATTTTCAAGATTGGCTTTGTTGCCTACAAAACTAGATGGAATATTCCGTATGTTTACAACATAAACATCTTGCCAGACAGAGATGAAACCGGAATCAAGATCTTCCAAAGCTTGTTTGATAGCCTCCAAAGAACGTCGCGCTCTCGTTGAGTTTGGACTGATGGAGGCACGCCTGGAAACTGCTGGGTGAATCAGATTTCTATAGTTGCGCAATAAGTCGCAAAGTTGAAAGGTTTCTCTGCAGAGCAGATTCAGTCGTCTAGAAACTCGTAGCATTTCATCGAGTGACCATTTCTCTAGTGAACGTGCCCGCCTATTCATGACTGTACTGTATGCTTGTTTTGCTGCAGAGGAGTCAACAGATAGACGGTCAAGTAAGGCACTTTCCAAAATACTACCACATAGAACCATTGTTGCTTTATTAGCAGCATATTTAAAGCACTTCTTTGCTTCTTTGATGTCCTTGTTCATAGTTGAAACAGATTCACCCGAAATTGTGTAGTTCATTTTGAATTTCGGAAATCGAATCAAGTTGCAGCCTTCAAATCTAGTTTTCCGGAAACAGAATATAAGACTTTCAGCATGTATGCAGAATGTTTGTGACTTCTTTTTTAGTCATTTGTTGACATGTTTCCACAGAAGCTTGATGAGAGACTGGAGGAAGGCTGCTTCATTACTAGACGCGATATTGGAAAACGTTTTATTGGTCATAAAACTATACAATGTTCGTGGCACTTAATCATGACTCCTTCACTGTCTACTAGAGAACTCAGAGAGATTGCTGAGAGTATCGAAAGGTTTTCAAAGAGCAACAGAACGAGCAGCGAACCAAATACTAAGAAGAAAATCATAGAACCGCTACTTGAAACTTTAGGATGGGATACTCGCACCGGTGAGGTAGATTTGGAATACCCCATAAGAATGGGAACCGGTACTCATAATGCGGATTATGCTTTAGTCTTGGAGAACAAGCCAGCAGTCTTGGTAGAGGCCAAGGCATTTGATGTAGAATTGTCTTATGAACATGCTCGTCAGGTCATTAGTTATGGAAGAGTGGAAGGTGTCCAGTGGGGGGTGCTGACTAATGGTAGAAAACTCAAAATCTTTGACACTGAAAAAGGCAAAACCGAAAAAGAATGCTTAGTAATCGAGATTGATTTGACAAAATTGCCCGTACAGGCGAACGATCTGAATTTGGTCTCAAGGGAATCTATTTTGACAGGGGATATTGAGGCGGCAGCCAAACGTTTAGCAGCAACAAGAAATGCATTACGCAACTTACAACTGAAACAAAAAGAAATAGCTGAAGAATTCAAAACAATCCTTCTCAAGATAACGGGAAAAGATGCTGAAACCCGTGTCGAAAATATATCAAAGCAGCTTGCAAAGCAAACAATAGAATTGTTCGAGAGACAGGTTGAAACAGTACCTGGACTTACACTTAGAACAGAGGTTCAACTGATAACTAGAAACAAGCTAGCAATGAAACCGCCAGGTGAAGTAGTCTTTTGCCCCAGCAGGATTGAAGGAGTTGAGTTTCTTAAGAAATACAATGCATGGGGATTCGTAACAATTGGTAGAAGGCAGATTCCGTATTTTGCACTCTACGTAGGTAGACCGGAGTCTTCAGTCCTATATTTTGGAGAAATAGAATCTATAACTCAACCATTGAAATCCAAAGAAGACTTGGTGAAGATCCAAATGCAGGACACAGAAACGTTCGAAACAGGTAAACGGGTAATACATCTCAAACGAGGGACATTAGTAAGGTTCAAAGATCCAATACCTTTAAAGAACAGAAGATCTGCTCCACGAGGGCTCAGATACACCACATTAGAAAAACTAATACAAGTAGAGTGCGTTAGTGACCTTTGAGAAACATCTCGGAACGTCCACAGCCGCGTGACATGTTTTCGTTTTCCTTATGTCTGGCGTACACTTGATTTTCTAATTTTCTTTTTCTAAATTTAATAAATAGAATTTCTAAATAATTATTAGTTTAGAAATAGACTTAAAAAATAGAGGTCATTCTGGCTTTTCTTTTTCGTCTGCGTCCAACTGTTTTTCTTGTTTACTGTTATCGAAGTTTGTTATTTCGACATCTACAATTAAGTGTGTTTCCCCATGATATAGATCGTAGGAACATGTTGAACTTTCATCGCAGGGCCATATAAGACAACGATATTCAGGACATTTCTTCCAAACGTTAAGCCCTGAACAACAGTAGAATTTCTTGAAGATTTTGGCTCTTCCGTTTTTTATGGTTTTCATGTAGAAGATACCTTTCTCTTCCATCTTCTTCATGGCGTTATTCATATAAGCAGAGACTCGCTGCACTTCAATAGAATTTTTTCCTAATGATTCCAAGAAAAGTCGAAAGAATCCTTCTAGGCACGATCTAGCCTTAGCTCGTAAGTATTTTCTATGCAGCTCCCTTCGAGTTGGCGGCTTGATATTCTCATCAATGAAGTCATCAATACGCGGTTGACTGTACTTATCAACCATTTTCGTCACCTCGTAAACTCGTTAACAGCACTAATTTGTAGACGCCTTTTCTACTCCGCCTGATTTTTCCTTCTCGAATCAATTCTTTTAAAGCATTGTAAAAGGTTGCTGGACTGACGCCAGTACGTCTGATTACAGATTTCTGCATTTCCACCACATGTTTCTCAGTGCCATCAGATAGATACTCTATTATTGCAGTTTTGGCTCTTTCTTTTTCTCGCAGCTTTGACGGTTTAGCTGATTGTATGATTTCAACTACTTCACCAAACCAATCCCAAGCTTTCCACACATAGTTGATAGCTCTCTCAACATCCTGCAGCTTCACAGTCAATGCAGGATCACGATAGTTCCGGATTTCCTCAGGTGTCATTCGACCTATACGGTAAACACAACAAAGTCTCACTGCAAGGTTTGGAAGTTGACCACAATATCCTTCTTTTATGCCTAAATCTTCACTTTCAATCCGTTCTTCGATTTTTTCCTCAAAAGAATCATAAAGCTGCTTTACTTCATTTGACATTTCTAGCACTGTTACTGAAGCTTTTCCAGCTAAGGCTCTAAGAAAACCTTCAATTTCGTTAACTTCTCTTCTCTCCTCTTCAGTTAGAGGCTCGGTCCGTAGAGGTCTCCTTTTCTCTCTTTTTCCTATCACATAGATGAAGCGGTTCATGAAACCGAGCCTTATTTGAAGCTCATCAAAAAGTGTCGGCAAATAGTCTGTTGAAGCCAGAAGACAAGTGAGATATGGATTATAAACTGTTTCCTTGCCTCTTCCGATAGTACTTCTGGTATATGTACTTCCATCATAGATTTTTGAAAGAAAAGCATCTGCACTTATCATATAAGAATCCCGCTTCTTCAGATGCTGGAAAAACCCTGCAACTTCGTCACATATCCAGCTGCAGACTGTTTTTAGGGTTCCTGTTGTAGAACGTACAGATTTCTCTGACATTTCTTTGATTAAAGCCTCAGGCGTAAAAGCTTCAGATATCAACCTCCTCTCTCCGAAAACTTTCTTAGAAATTCCTTCAACATGGCTTAATACACCGCTGGTTTTCCTGCTTACTCGAGTTTTGCCAAGAATGATTAACCAGAGGTTTAGGAGCTTTCCGGTAATGTCAATCTTGTCTCCAAAGACTGCTGTGTCAGGTATGGATTGAAACACCCATTTTCGTCCGGCCGCTGTTGATAGCAGAAACAATGCAGCAGCTTCCTGGAATTCCGTAGGCGCGTCAGTGATTTTTGAAAGCAATCTCACATATTTTCTAACGAAATCAAAACTTTCACATTTTCTTATTTCTTTAAAGTCATCATTCAAAAGTATCACCTCCGAAAATTTTCCAATTCTCTAGCAATACTATGTCCAACTTTTGAAGTAAGTCTCAATGCATCAACCATTGTCATAAATTGCTGGAATGCTTTCCATGTATAAAAGGTAATTCGTAATCCCAATATGACGATTTGAATATGCTCATATGAATATAGTAGACCAATAGTTAGCCATTTGAATAGGTTATATGTGAATATGAGCACACAATGCTTCTCTCTTGTAACTATTTCCACTAGACTATGGGTTATTTACACTTCAAGGTCTCAATTATATACGTATATACAGAACTCCGAACATAGGAAATCACAGCTTCAAACTTATTCCACAACTAATGGTTGATAGTTTTTGAGATTTTCGTGTAAGGACCTGCTGATGTGACTATGATAAGAGTTTATGATTTGTTGACTTGTTCTTTGTCTGTCTTTATCAAATCGAATACGTATTCTGAGACTGATTTGAATTCTTTCAGTGACGCTTGGTATTTTGCCCATTTCCAAAGTTTCTCATCTATTATGAACAGGTTGGTTTTAGGATATTTTCTAAGCATTTTTGTCACATGTTATTAGTGAGCAAGAGTGGCATATAACACTTGTGCTGTTTATACCACAAAAGTTATATGTGAGATGCTGCTTATACTACACGGGTGGTATGACTTGAACAATGTGACAGTATTGAAGAACAAAAAGATGATGAACAAGACGAAGAAATTCATCAGTGTCAAAGTGACAATACAGAATACTGAAGAGTATGAAGTCGATTCTTGTTGGTCTCAGGAAACTCAACTGTTCTGCGAAGAGATTGCAAAGAAAGTGAAAGACTTCATTGAAGAGATGACAACTAAGCCTAATGCTCTAGTCCGTTACTAATAATAAATACAATATCCCATAGAATTCAGGTGTGGGGTGACACACAGTAAAAGAACGATACTCGATTAAGGACTTTACACTTGCCAGCATTTCAGAGGTCTGGGAACACAGAAGTGGTCATGGCATTTTGGTGGGTAGTCCTAGGGGAATTTCGGCTTTTGTGGTCTATAGCTTTCTTAAAGAACACTTCGGTCGACCCAACTGGGTTGATCCAGACGGTGATAGAATCACTTGGGAATATTCACTAAAGGGACCCAGAAGGTATCTAGCAGTGTATGACTGGAAACTTCACGATTGGGGAATTGGAATCAGGCTACCTGAATCATCTTCTGACGAAAAGGTAGGGATTGAAGAGATCAGTAGATATGACGAAGAAGCCAGAGCTGATGCAAACATTCTTCTGGAAGAGATTGTGAGGTACGCAAGGACTGTAGAGATACCTATAACTGAGCACAGTTATCAGTTCATCGAGAACACGCATAAAACTAGCTATTCATATGGTGAGCACCTTTTGAAGTCTATAGATCAACCCACAGATATCTCCATTGTGCGAGAACTTGCTCAATCCTTCTCTCATGTAGTTTCCTTTGAAGACTGTTGTGTTGCATGGGCATCGACCATGGCGTTTGTAGTAAGCGTTGAAGCAATGTTCAATATTCTGTTTGAAGTCTACTTGAGAAAAGAAATTCGCGAAGACGAAGAACTTCGTCAACATGTTTTTAGACTCTCTTTGTTAGATAAGTGGCTGTTGTCTGCATCCCTTTGCACTTGTTTTTCGAAGCCACATGGCAGGAAATCACCGGGTTATCAAAGCCTCAAGAGGCTTATTGGAATTCGAAACAGCTGGGCTCATGCTATTGTCAGCGATGAAATGAGAACCTTCCTTGTTAAGAAAGATGAACTGATGTTCGCCACAAAACAGTTACCTATTTACAGGGAAAGAGATAGAGCACATGTTCTTCCCCGCATTAGCTCCGTGGATCACATTTCGGCAGTAAAAGTTAAGAAAGATGTTGATTTAATAAAATCAGAAATACTAAATTCTATGAAAACAAAAGACAAAAGAAAATTCACAAAGGCTCTGGAAGAGGAACATATTTTGCTGTCTAGAGAAGGTACGCTGATTTTGTAGAGTAGCAGAGAATCTAAATGCATTGATCCATGTGAATTGTTGTACTCAACCACGTTGTACATAACCTCCAAGACCACTCGTATTTACGTATTTGCACTTTGATTTTCTAATTTATATTTTTAAATCAGTTTATTTTTTAGAACTCCTATTTTATTATCTGCTTAGAAATTATAAATTTAGAATTCCTAATTTTCTATGTGGGTGGGTTTCATAAAGAAGTGAAGGTTAATAAAGGAAAAAACGAGAAATTGAGCAAAAGGTGGATAACAAAATGAGTTTTAGCTTTGGGTTGGACAGAATTCAAGAGGCTTTGGTGTTAGCGCTTATGTTGATTTTCTTTGTTGGAGTTTTCTATTCTAACATTGGGCTCTTCTACAAGATCGTTGTTTCCGTTTTGGTTTTCAGCATAATTTTTCTTGTTGGGTTAGTCAATCAAGCTATTAAACAAAAAGAGAGCACACAATTCTGAAAAGGTGCGCTATTTTTCAATCATCCCACTTAACCTCAGCGTACATAAACTACAGACAATGATTATCCGCGTATTTACACTATTCAAATTGGAATCATATCGAAGTTTCTTCCACAAGCCATAAGAATGAAGCTGAACAAATAATTAATGATGTAGTATGAGTAGAAAACTTATATTGATAACATATTTGATACTTGCTCTCGTAGGCACGCTAGCATTAACTTCTAGCATTCAACTAGTTGAAGCAAAGCCGAAAACGTGGACTGTGGATGATGATGGACCAGCAGATTTCAGTACAATACAAGAAGCAGTAGAAGCAGTAGACTCTGGAGACACCATAATTGTTCTAGGCGGACATTATGTTGAAGGACAAATAAACTTGTATAAATCTGTTAGACTAATTACCAATGGAAGCGTTGTCGTCGATGGTTTCTACGCCGGAAATGTGTTCTATGTGACAGCAGACAGCGTTACGATATGTGGGTTTACTATCTTGAACAGTCGTTATGAATCCTCATATGCTGGAATATACATAACGAGTCAAGAAAACAACATAACAAGAAATACCATAACAAATAATTTCGAGGGCATATATATGTACGATTCTTCATATAACAGTATAGGCGAAAATACCGTAACAGACAACCATCACGGCGTTTATCTTGATGGTTACTCTTCAGTTAACGACATTAACGGAAACACCATAAAAAGTAACAATTATGGTGTTGTCGTAAAAGTTAGAGATGCAATGGGTATTGGAGTTTATGGAAATAACATAACAAATAATGCTTACACCGGCATCGTTATTGACGGTTCTTCACAGACTTTCATAGTAGAAAATAACATAACAGATAACAAGAACTGTGGCGTTCTTTTGGCGTCATCTTTTACCAGCATAGTTGAAGGAAACACTATAGAAAACAATAAGGACTTAGGAATAGGTGTTGTGGCTTCGTCAAACATCCATATTAGGGAAAATACTATAAGGAATCATGGGGATTCTGGCATCTTCTTCAGTAGTTCATCACTAAGTATGGTCGACGAAAACAATCTACAAAATAATGGCTACGGTATTCATATCAAAGAATCAAACAGAATCGACCCTTATAAGAATAACATAACAAGAAACGACTATGGCATATATCTCAGCAATTATTCTACAGACAATTACATTTCAATAAACAACTTGGCATTTAATCAGAAAGGCCTTTACCTAGAATATTCCTCAGACAACTGTATCTGGCATAACAACTTAATCAACAACACAGACCAAGTTTACAGTAGTTACTCGTTGAATACTTGGAATTATGAGAACGAAGGTAACTATTGGAGCGACTACGATGGTTCCGATAACAATACAGACGGATTAGGAGATAGACCCTACGTAATTGATGAACATAATCAAGACAGCAATCCTTTGATGGGTCTTTTTTGTAGTTTTCAAGCAACCACACAGTATCCTATAGCCATGATTTCCAACTCTACGATATCTGATTCTAAATTCAACGGAACTGCAATTGACTTTTATGTTTCTGGTGAAAATGACACTATAGGTTTTTGTAGGATACGTATCCCAACAGGTCTAATGACAAAACCTTTCACAGTCTTCGTCAATGGAGCAGAAGTTTCACACGACCTGCTTCCATGCTCGGATGAAACTTATAGTTACTTGTATTTTACATACAATCATTCAACGCAAGAAGTAGTGATAATTCCAGAGTTTCCATCACTAATCATCTTACTACTATTCATGATTGCAACACTACTAGCAGTCATAATCTACAGAAGAAAACATTCCATGTAACAACATATTTTTTTGCAAGACGCTTCCAAGCACCAAACTTATAACAAAGAGTCTTCCCATCCCCTCGCAAGCAAACGGATGCGAATGCAAAATGATAAACAAACGAAATGTCGTGTTGTATTTGGATGCAGATTTGGTCAAGAAAACGCGAGAATTAGGCTTCAACCTTTCAAAAACCTTCGAGAACTACATGAAACACTTGATTAACGGTTTTCCCCACGTTAATTCAGAAAATAAAGTCGAAAACAGTCTTTTTGGTAGCCCGGGAGAGATTCGAACTCTCGTCAGCGGGTCCAAAGCCCGCTATGCTTGTCCACTACACTACCGGGCTTCCTAATCTAGATTTCACGTCAACT
>JGI24025J20009_10002205_pt1 | contig 14241 bp, 18 predicted proteins | sample Cruoilmetagenom3_FD_20009 | JGI IMG/M metagenome (IMG submission 20009)
TTTTTTAGGAAAAGTTATCAATGTTCCGTGAAATTATAACTAAATTTGAAATTAGAAAACAACCAAAAAGGGTCAACCTATTTTAGGACAAGACACTTGTACTTCCCTGAAATAACAATCCTTAAAAATCAAACCTATAATTCATTTTAAAAGCGACACCCCAATTTTTACGAATAATATCTTGATTGTAATTATCAGAAATCACCAAATAGATATAAGACATAGGTTTGTACTCCCACTGTAAGCGACTATTGATATTAAAATTATCAAACTGCGTATTGTACTGTATATAAGTGGTCCAGTTTAATCGATTGGAAAAGAAAACTTCACCTGTAAATCTTGTCAATTGAAAATTGTCTTTTCCCAACTCTTTTAAATCAATTGCATTACTCTCGTAACTCAACTGCAAACGGGCTAAAGGCATTAACCTATATTGCACATTCATTGACAAACGATTTCTATGCCCACTATAATAGGTGCCAAAGCTAGCAGTACCACCAAATTGAAATTTTTTATTGTCAGCAGAAGAATACCCCAAACCAGAATTCACATAATTATACTGATTGACCACAATGGCATTTCCATTTTGGAATAAATCGAAGGCATATTTTAAGTTGACGTACTCATGAATTATCCATCCATAAATAGAAGACTGATTCTTAAATGTTAAGTTATTATTTAAAACATTCCTAGCCTGTAAAACTTCACCTTGATCATCCCAATACGTATTATTTGATAGATTAAAATAACGATAATTATCAAAGGTTTTAGAGTCTTTGTAGAACTTAGTCAATGTAAAACGACCACTAGATTGTGCGTATCCTTCTCTTATGATACTATTAGAAGTTGCATCGTAATTATATAATCGTGGTACAAAACCAACATCAGTAATATAATTTTTTTCCACTTTCCTAATCCCTGCATAACCAGATGCACTTTTGTTATTGTACCAAACTCCTATATTATAAAAATTATTATCTCCAGAGATATTATTGGTAGAACTGCCAGCAAAATTTGCAAGCCCCGCCCATTTATTATTTTTCGATTGATAATTTAAGTTAATTCCAGCCACTCTGTTATAATCATCTAAAAAGGAAAAGCCATCAGTTTCCTGCCTATTGATAACAAAACCGGTTGCTGTAAAGGTTTCGGACAATTGTTGTTGCACAACTAAGGCTCCGTAATTCTGGGCGGGATTATCGTCTTTTGCTTTTGTTGCTACGTTCAGTATACCTAAACGTGTTTTCTCAGCAATGTTTCCAGATAATTTTAATCCGAAGGATATATCGCTATCTGAACCAATACGTCGGGAATAAAAAGGGTTCACGTCAACAACACCAAGGTTTGTAAAAAGATCGCTATTTTCTAAAAAGAAATTACGTCGTTCAGGAAAAAATACTGAGAAACGACTTAAATTGGTTACCTGTCTATCGACATCTATCTGTGAGAAATTTGGATTTATTGTGGCATCTAGTTTTAAGGAAGAGCTTACATTATATTGCACATCTACACTTGGCTTTACCATAGTATCTTTGATATCATTAGTAACATCCTCCGAATGATTCATAGTAAGGGATGGCGTTACAGCAAATCGAGACGATTTATTCTCTGACAGATTTTCCACCTCAAAAGACTTAGTAAATCGTAAATCAAATTGCTTATAATTACGATCTATTGGCGTACTGGTCGTCCACTCATTTATTTTAATATTTCTTGTGTGAAACATAACTCCCCATTCTAGGGTATCTGCCTTGTAACCTAACGCCTTTAAAGGAATTTTTATCTCGAATATTTTTAAATTCCCTTTTACAGAAGTTTTAGCATTCCAAATGGTGTTCCAACTTGTACTAACCCAGAAACCATATCCATTTCTAGATAACAATGCATCGATTAATGCACCTCCCATATTAACGATAAAGAAATAACCAGATTGTTGTTGATTATAGGTGTCAAGAATTATAGCAAATGAATCACTATCCGCACCAGAAGCCCCAATATGATCTCGTTTTAAAGATCCAATTTGAATATCAGGAGTGGTATCGTGATATACAGCACTTATGTACAAATTTTTACCGTTATGAAACATTTTTACTTCGGTTTTATGAGTCGCTAAATCGCCATTGTTTGGCATGTAATTAAGGAATCCTCCTTCGGGAATTAAATCACTCCATATTGGTTCATTCAGTTCTCCATCTAATTGAATACTACTGTTACTAAAAACTATTTTACTTGAATCTAATTCAGATTGAGCCTGTGCATAAAGCATTCCCAAAACTGACATTAAAAGAAATACAATTCTCTTCATTTAATTAAATTAAAAAGTTAAACAAGGTGCTTAAATTTTAAAGCACTTTCGGAGAGCAAAACTATCTTAAACATGCCTTGTTATTTTAAAAAGTAGACAAATACCTGATTTTCGGCTTTATAAAGTATTATTCGGAAGACATTAGGTTTGGTCTATGTTATTTCTATGTTTAGCTACAAAAAACCAAATTTTAGCGACTTTTAAAATCCAGCTTCATTAAAGTTGTATATTAGTGCGCAAATGAGCCGTTTAAAAAAAATATCAATATTTTTTAGTATTCCATTAGTCCGACACTTATTGTTTTGGACTGCTGTATTCTTATATTTTATCATTACTACCGAAATGGAATATTTTGGTAGCTACAAAGAAGCAATCGAATCCAGAGCCCTTTTAATTTCTATTCAAATTATTATAGCCTATTGTTGTCTTTATGTCTTAATACCTCAATATTTAACACCCAAGAAAAATATTCAATTCGGACTTGGCTTACTACTATTATTAGCCAGTGTATATATTCTCTTTGTATTCATTATGGAATTCTATTACCGACCTAAGTATTTTGAAAACAATGGAGCTATAACTGAATATGATTCCATAAAAGGTATTAAGCTCCATATTTTTAACATTCAAATGTTTGCAGGTAAAACTATTAAATTCTTAACCCCTACCATATTATTGGTGACCGCCAAATTTTATAAAGAAAAGCAAACCTATTTACAATTAAACGAGCAAAAAAAATCGACAGAGCTCACTACATTAAAACACCAGTTAAACCCACACTTTTTGTTTAACACACTTAACAATTTATATGCCTTATCCATTAGCAAATCGGATGAAGCTCTAGAAGTCATTGAAAAACTTTCAGAGATGTTAGATTATATGCTGTATGGTTGTAATGAAAAATATGTGCCCTTGAAAAAGGAAATTGAACTAATAGAAAACTACCTTGCTTTGGAAAAAGTCAGATATGATGAACGTGTAGATATTAGTTTTAATAAAAATGTGGAAATCGATGTTAGAATTGCACCATTAATTCTTTTAACTTTTATCGAAAATGCTTTCAAACATGGGGTTTCCCAAGAACTAAAGAAGGCACATATACATATAAAGATATCTATAGAAGGAAAGTTTATTCAGTTTGATATTACAAATTCCATAGCAAGAAATATGGCGTCTGCGAATAAAGAAACCATTGGATTAACCAACGTAAAAAAACAGCTGAAATTATTATATTTAGACAACTATTCTTTAGATCTTAAAGAAGATACTAATTGCTTTAACGTACGTTTAAAATTGCCTGTAAAATGACATACAAATGTTTAATAGTTGATGATGAAAAGTTGGCGAGAGGACTTATAAAGACACATTTGGATCAATTGAATGATTTTGAATTGATTGCTTCTTGCGGTAGTGCAATTGAGGCTAGTAAGATACTCCAAGAAGAAACGATAGATTTATTGTTTTTAGACATTGAGATGCCTGTTTTAAAAGGCACCGATTTTTTTAAAAACCTAATACAGAAGCCTAAAGTTATTTTTACTACAGCCTATAGAGATTATGCTGTTGAAGGGTTTGAGTTAAATGCGGTTGATTATATTTTAAAGCCTATAACCTTTCAGCGTTTCTTTAATGCAATAGAAAAGTTTAAGACTTTGCAAAGAGGAAGTGTTTCTAATCTAATTAAGGTTCCTGTTCTAGAAAACAAAGATGCTTTTATTTATGTAAGAGAAGATAGAAAACAGGTAAAAGTGCATTTGGATTCTATTTTATATATAGAAAGTTTAAAAGACTATGTTAAAATACATTTAGAGAAAAAAGGACATATTACTAAATCGAGTATATCAGCTTTTGAAGAAAAGTTAGATGAAAGGTTTATAAGAGTACATCGTTCATATATCATCAATAAGGATAAAATTACTGCATATACAAAAAATGATATTGAAATTGGAAAAACTGAAGTCCCAATTGGTGAAAATTTTCGAAATAATCTTACCACCTTTTTGATATGACAAGAGTTAATAAAACAACAGCTTTTTCTTAAATATCTTTTTTATTTTGACCGCCACTTAGGACATCATTTGCTGGTTAAAACCATTTTATTAAACTAATTAAAAACATTGTACTCTGATAAATTGAATATTAAAAGATGAATTTTATCTGGATCAAACCTTTATGAATACTGCTCACGATAAAAGAGCTGCAAAAAATGCAATTAATTTATAGAACCAAGAAAGATTACACTTATCTTTAGACTTTAAAACACCAAATATGGTATATAAATTATCAGCGTAAAATCAATTTTAACCTGTAGCCATATTTTAGGACGAGACAAGGAAAAAAATCGAGTATTTCAACAAAAATTAATCAATTATCAAAAAAATAGGTGCAATTCCAAACAACTAAAATAAGCATCCTCATATTATGTACATCCGAATAATAAATAATGTAAAACGATTTATTGAACTTGATGGCGAAGAACTAAATTTCTTCACTTCACTTTTAAGTACAAGAAAATACAAAAGAAAGGAAATGCTTTTAAGAAATGGAGAGGTTTCAAAATATGAACTGTTTATTATAAATGGATGCGTAAAAAATTATACCATTGACAATAATGGATTTGAGCATATCTCAATGTTTGCCATAGAAGATTGGTGGACTGGAGATATAGCAAGTTTTGTGACGAGAACACCTACGGTTTTTAATATAGAGGCATTAGAAGACACCGAAGTTTTACAAATTTCAAAATCTGATTTAGAATTATTACTTGACAAAATACCTAAATTTGAAAAGTTTTTTAGAATCTTATATCAACGCTCTCTAACAACATATATCGAAAGAAACAATCAGAATATTTCTTTCACAGCCGAACAAAGATACCTCACTTTTATTAAAAAGTACCCAAAATTTGAATTGCGAATTTCTCAAAAAAACATTGCTTCTTACCTTGGAATTACACCCGAGTTTTTAAGCGTTTTAAGAAAAAAATTGAATTCTTAATCTACATTATTTTTAATCAATGCAAACCATAATAGGTTTGCATTATGAAAACATCAGCACTATTTATTTCCTTAATAATGGCGACAATAGTCAGCCATCAAACATTTTCGCAAATAACGCAGTTAGAATTAGCATCTGGTAATAACAAAACAGATTTCACATTACTTTCGGTCAAGTCTTTAGATAAAAACAGAAAATTCTCTTTTTCTACTTTGGCTTTTTATCAAAAATACCATCACAGCAAAAATTTCGATTTTGACGAAGTTGGAGTCCAATCAAGTTTTTTTTATAATTTGACAAAATCCATTTCCATTGGACCAACAATATACTACAATAGTGTAGCGGGATTTACCGAGCGACTAACATTACTCATAAGTAAAAGAACTGGAAAATTTACTTATACCGTAAATCCTGCTCTTGTTCATTCTAATATTTCAGATGACTTCGGAGGGGAGTTATTCATTGAAATGCAATATCTGCAACCCATAAAAAATGAATGGCATTTTTTTACATATGCTAAGCTGCTCACAAGTTGGAGAGGATTTGACATTCACGACAGAAGTTACCAATATTTAAGAATTGGTCTTTCAAAAAATAACAATCAATTCGGATTTGCTTTAAACTTTGATGAATATGGAAATATTCCTATAAGAAAAAACTCTATTGGCATTTTCATTAGAAAGAACTTTATGGAGAAATAAAACGTGTTCTTAAATTCTTAATGTACATTATTTTTCACGTACTAGAATCAATTCACCTTTGCATTATAATCAATTAAAAACAAATATTATGACAGATTTTAAAAACAATATCTTAAAAACACAAAACGATTGGACAGGTTTTATTATTCGATTAACCTTGGGCATTGTCCTTCTTCCTCACGGAGCTCAAAGTATGCTGGGTCTATTTGGAGGTTATGGCTTTAATGGTACGCTAGACTTTTTGACCACACAAATGAGACTTCCTTGGATAGTGGCATTTTCGGTACCCATTATTGAATTTATTGGCTCTATTTCTTTAATTATTGGCTTTGCAAGTAGATTATGGAGTATTGCAATCATTTTCCTATTTATTGGAATAATTTTTACAACACAGTTGGAAAATGGATTTTTTATGAACTGGTTTGGAACACAAAAAGGAGAAGGATTTGAATATTCTTTGCTCGTTTTAGGTATTGCCATTGCATTAGTAATTAATGGAAGTGGAAAACATTCAATCGATAATATTTTGACTAAAATATAAATACAATGAAAAAAATAATAAAAATTGCGGGTAGTAGTAGTAAAAAATCAATTAATAAGACATTAGCTACATACGCTGCAAACAAACTTAAAAATGTTGAAATTATAACAATAGACTTAAATAAATATGAAATGCCACTTTATAATATTGATATAGAAACAGAATATGGAATACCACAAACTGCCATAAAATTGGATGCTATTTTTGAACACTCAGATGGTATTATTATTTCTTTGGCAGAACATAATGGTTCATATGCCGTAGCATTTAAAAACATATTGGACTGGGTATCGAGAATCAATCAAAAAGTATGGAAAAATAAGCCTATGTTACTAATGTCTACTTCCCCAGGAGAAAGAGGTGGGATAACAGTATTACAATCAGCTAAATCATATTTTCCATTTATAGGAGGAAACATTATTTCTGATTTTTCATTACCCTCTTTCTATGATAATTTTTCAGAATCAAAAATTACCAATCAAAAATTAGAAGATGTATTAATTAAAAAAGTTAATTTATTTAAAGAAGCAATTTAAAGTGAAAGTAGTTTTAAGTATTTTAATCATAAGCATCTTTTTTGCTTGTACACAATCTAAAAAAAATAAGTTTCGATTTTATCTTGGTATGGAACGATGTCAAAATCTGTCACAAAATCTTTTAATTGTGATAAACTTCCCTGTAAATCAAAATCTAACACAGCTACTTTAGCATTGCTGCTTATGTTTTGAGCTAGATTAAAAGCGTGTGTTGACTTCCCGACAACACCTTTTTGGTGAGTGATTAATATAATTTTTGGCATATTATAATTTTCTTGTTTTTTTACGTTTTTTTGATTTCTTCTTTGCAGAATCATTTGAATCGTCTAATTCGTTATTACTATTGATAAGGTTATTTAAAATATCTGACATAAAATCAAAAAATATACTTTCAATATCATCAGTTGGATTAGCTTTTAGTGTGGTATTATCCTTAGAAAGAGAACGGTCAAATGCTTCACGATTATAACGATGATTAAGATGTGAGACTTTAAGTGAAGTTCCTTTTTTATCACTAAATGTAATATCAGTTGGGTCAATGTGAATTTGAATGCCCTGATTTTTTAGATTTAGCTGGAAACTTTTTGAATCATTGGATGACACTTGTATATCAATTATTTTTTCTTTTAAAATGAGATTTCTTAAATCAATTGTTTCAGAATTATTATTTAAAATACTACTTGCCTTAGGGACTATTTCAAATTTTTGCAGGTTGAAAGCTTTCTCAATCTTTGCACAAAAAATATCACTTTGGGAAATTGCTTGAGAATTATTAAAATCAATATTCATTTTTGGCTTTATAAGAAGAACTTCATTATCTGTTCGATTTAAGTAAACATTAAATTGGTTGTTTTTAAAACCATATTCGGCTGCACACATTTTGGAAANTTTTTGCAGCATTTCTNGATTAATTTTATTATCAAATTTTTGGATAATTTTAATTTCAATGTGATCTAGAATTTTAGAGTTTGGTGTACTATTGACATTTTNCTTGTTATTAGAAGTTACAGGTTGATTTTCATTTTCTTTAGAAAAAGGGATAAAATTTGTATTTGAATTTAGATTATTTTTTTTGTTACTAATATTAATATCTAAACTTGATTTAAAATCGTTGTTATTAAGCTGTTTTTCTTGATTTTCATAGCTTAATAATTTTTTTATTCCTAAAAGTGACAATTTTCGATCAATCGTAGAACCTTTAAAATATACTCCTTTTTCATCAATGAATCCAATGCCTCTTCCAATTTTAACCTTAATTCCTTGATTTTTTAAATGAAAAATAATATCATTCATAGAATCGGACATATCAATAGCTTTAAATATTTTTTCTTTTAAAGGTTCAATTCGCTTATCGGAGGATTTAAAAATTTCATTATTTTTTACTTTTTCAAGAACACGATCAACCTTCCGAAGTTTGTATTTTGCTTCGATCTCCCTACAAAAATCCATATTTTTATAATGGGTATAACTGTCAGATACAGCATTGTTATTTTCTAAAATTTTTGACGCAACAATGTGAACGTGCTCGTTTTCACTTCCTTCCTCATGGATATATATAGCATAAGGATTATTCTGGAACCCAATTTTAGTGGCATATTTACTAGAAATGTCAATCCAATCTTGTAAATTAAGTTTCCCTTTATCTTCAGGCGATATCCTTATTTTAGCGTGAAAACTTGGTTTTGAGGTACGGTCATTAAGGAAATTATTTTCTAACATTTGTAAGTAGATATCTCGACTACTTCCTAAACATAAATTCGTATAGATAATTTCCCCACCTTGTTCACAGTACTTCAGTGAATTAAGAGTATGAACTTCTGAAATAGATTCGATTTTCGCTATCATTGTAACTTTTTTAATTCATTTTCTAACTCTTGCTTTCGGAGTTCCTTTTGATACCTTGTAAGTAGCGAATTATACTCTTTGTAAATGTTATCATTTCCATTTTTAATTTTATTGAGTATAACTTCTAATTTTTGCGCACTATTATTTTTTGAATCAATTTGTTTCAAGTATAAATAATTGTAAAATAGTTCGAAGTTCTTTTTTTCTTGTTGGAGCTCACTTTGCTCTTGTATGGCTGGAGGGAGATATTTAATACCTGACCAAGAAATAATAACAAAAGCAATCATATAAATGACAAACCTAGTGTTGAGAGGAGAGTCTTTACCAAACATAATATATTTATTATTATGAGTTTCATTAGTTCCTTTAGTAGATTTTAAAGAATTTATAAGTTCTTGCTTAGAAGTATCAATTTGTTTAAAAATAGCATTTTGTTGTAATACTAATTTATTGAATTGAATAGGTAGGTTTGTTAAAAAATTTGATTCATGTTTTTCAGCAGTGTTATTTTTTATGTCAACTTTAGCTGAAACTTCATCAAGTTTATCTACAACATTTTGCATTAAATTGAATATTGCTTCATTATTTAGGTTTTCCATTACAAATTAAAGTTTAGATTTTATTTCTAAAATATGATTATTAATCTTTTTAATTTCGTCTAATAAAATTTGCTGGTCTTTTAAAAGAAACTTCAGATCACCAGAGTTAAGCTTCCGGGCTATTTGATTAAGGTTACTTCCGATTCGCAATAAATCTGAGCTGTATTTTTTAGTATCTAAATTTTGATTCTTGACATTGAAAATTGGTTGTCCTAATTTTTCTAAGACTAAATTTCTAATATAAAATGAAGATTTTATTTGCAATAATTCACATTGATTATTTAGTAGTTCTTTGTCTTCAGAATTTAAATAAAAAACTACTCTTTCTTTATTTTTTTGGATGATTTGTTTCATAATTTTTTAGATTTTAAAAGGAGTAAAGAGAATATGAAATATTGCTCTTGCCAGTCGTGGGAAGTGTGCACACTGCGTGTACAACATCCCGCCTGGCTATTCGCAATTGCATTGCTCATAGAAAAGGTTTTATGATTAAAAAAAATTGATTGAATTCTTTCATCTACGACTTTCTCCATCCAGTTTTAGAATATTAAACATTTCAATAAATCGATCTTCAATCCTTAAGCCATATCGTTTTTTAATTTCTTGAAGTGTTAAATTTGAGGTTATATAAGTTTTGGTACCTTTAGTAATAAATTGAATATAACGTGCTTCTAAAATTCGAATAAAAATATCTTCTTTTCCATATATAAAAATGTTACTGGCAAAAGGTTCTGAACCTAAATCATCTAGCATATAGTTGCCATTTGAATAGTATTTAATGACATAATCTTTATTTTTTTCTGTATTAAATTTCATCACAACTTCTGAGGTTTCAATTATTGGGAACCACAGGTTTTTCAAGGTGTATTTTTTTGAGATTTGATTTATGATAGTAAGACTTGATGTTTTGCCAGTACCAGAGTTACCGTATATAAATAAACCTTTGTTTAAGTCTCCATTATGAATTGTTTCAAAGGCTTCATCTTGTGTAAAGTATCTGCATAATTGGTTTAAGAAGTTTTTATTGTTATTATCTATAGTGAATGTTTTATTTTTTGAAGCATAGTATTTTTTGGCTTCAATATTAAATAGTTGTTTTAATTGATTGGTCTCAATCAAACTTACTTTATTTTGTATACTTTTTTTCCCTTTTCCTAAATTTAAAGGATGTTTTTTTAGAATATTATTTATGGAATTTAATTGTCTCATTTTTTGTTATTTTAGGGGTTTACCTCTTGATAAAATTGAATTATTTTTTTTATTTAAAGAATTATTAATTTTAGTATTAATACTTGTATTATTATCCTTTAGAATTTTCTCAATAGGGGTATTTAGATTTTTCACAATACCCTTACCTTTAATTTCTAAATACCTATTTAGAATTTCCATGGTACCCCTTTTGTATATTATTTTATGATCTATATGCCCACATTTGATAAGTGAATTAATCCATATACTAACAGTCTCAATTCGAACTTTATAGAGTTCAGAAAAATATCGATTGTTAGCCCAGCAAAATCCCTCCTTATTGCATAATGAAGTTATTTCACCATATAGAAGTTTGGCATTTGGTGTCAATCTTTCATCATATCTAATATTCGCAGGAATTATTGCATAATAAGATGGCTCTAATTTTATCATTACAATTAGATTTTAAAACCTTTTTTAGTACCTTCGTTGTGCAGAACAAAGATTATACTCTCAATACTTACTGAAGTATTGGGGGTGTTTTTTTTAGGAAGATTCATAACTATTTCTTATTTTTTAAAGTATAGTTAAGAGCATTTAGCTTGCTTTCATTAGAAGGTGTTCTTTGGTTGGATAGGAGCCATTGATCCAGCCTATCCTTATCAAAGAAAATAGCTCCATTATTAGGTTTAGAAAATGGAATTTTATTTGCACATGTAAGTTTATGCAAATATTTTATCTTGTACCCTGTATAAGTACTTGCTTCTGAAATTGTAAGTACGCGTTTACTGTTTATTAGTAAACTTTCAATACGTACTAGATATTCTTCAATCGTAGTTTTAACCATGTTTTTTTATTTAAAAATTATTAAGTTAAATCAGCGCTGATTGATGAGACAAATTTATATGAAGTCAACAAAAAGAAGTAGAAAAGAAGGGGTTTTAAAATAAACAAGAATTAAAATGTCAATATTTTCAGGGGCTACATTATTTTTTGCAGACCTTTCTGTTCCTTGATATTTGATAATAAATGAGTTGTGTAGGTGTTTCTTCTACTTTTATATTAGTTTATATGAGAAGATAAGTTGAGTGAGGTTAATTTTGACTAATTAATTTTATTACATTATCTATGAGTTTATATTGTTTTGGTAATGCATTATTCTTATTAAAATTTTTCACATCTAAATTAAAATATTTTATGGGTAAATATTTTGTTTTATTGAGTATTTTTATTTTAGAAAATAAAATGTTAGTGTTGCATTTACCTTTTTTATCCAGTTTATAAAATAAATAATTTAAGACTTTTTTATTTTTTATAAACAAAAGAGTATTAATACTGATGTCCAGTTGATTTGAAAAAAATAATTTTAGGTCTTCATTTAATTCATTTTTATTTATTTTACTTTTATTTATTTCATTTTTACAAATTATTAAAATTTCATTTATCAATAAATTTATTTCTCTTGTTTCGAGTAAGAATGCATAGGATTTTTCTTGTGTGAGTTTTAATAAGTCTTTTTTAGTCTGAAAATAGAACGGATAATAGGTCTTGTTTGGTGTTCCGTTTTCTATTTTTTTAATTCTAAAAAGCTCTTTTTTAGCTTGTATATGATTATATCTTTTATGTCTTGTTGAATTTTTGATATTATTTGTTAAGGATAAATGAATATAATTATAAGTGTTTTTGTTTACGTTTTCAATACTATAAGAAATGCAATTATTTCCTATTACAATTTCATTAATAGCCATTGAATACAAGTCGAAAAGAGTTTCTTCTTTTTTTAATGTTTGATAATACTTTTTTTGGTGTAAAACATTTTTTGAAAATGAATTTTTGTGATAATAAACATAATGTTCAATACATAGATTTAGTGTTGAATGGAAGTCATTTGTTAATCGATTTTTAAAGTTTTCTAAATCAAAATGATTTGGTCTTTTTTTTGCATATTTTAAAAGTTTTTCATCTAATATTTTATTGAAAATTAAAGTGTTTTTAAATTTAAAAAAAACATCTGATAATATTTTGAAATCAATTTCATGTGAAAATAATTTTTGAGGGTTTGGTGTATAGTAGTTAAATGATTCTGAATTTAATGAATTTAGCAAAGCTTCTTTGATTTCTGCTGTTAGCTCAGTTTCACTAAGAGAAAAGTTTTTTTTATTTAAACATTTATTATAGTCAATTACATCCATTAAAATAATCATAAGTTTAAATTTTAATTTTTAAATCAGGAATAAGATTAGAAGCTTCTTTCATTTTCGAATCAATGATTTTAGCATAAATCTCAGTTGTTCGTAACTCCTTGTGACCCAATCTTTTAGATAAGGTATATATATCAGCTCCATTTTCAAGTAACAATACAGCATTTGTATGTCTTGCACTGTGAAACGTAATATGTTTAGTAATACCTGCCCTCATACACCATCTTAATATTTCTGCGTTAAAGTGTGCTCCATATTTTAAACCTTGAAATACTCTGTCACTTCCTCCTTGTCTCTTACCTACTAATTCTCTGGCTTGATCAGAGATATATAGGTATTCCAAACCATCAGTTTTTTTCTGTGAAAAAATTATTCTAGCGCCAGTATCTTCATCTCTTACTTCACCCCAATACATTTTATGTATGTCAGACCAACGCATTCCTGTTAAGCAAGAGAAGATGAATGCTTTTTTCAAAATTGAGTGTTTACAATAAGAATTAGATAAAGCTTGTAATTCAGAATGAGTTAAATATTCCCGTTTTGATTCACCCATTTTAAACCCTTTTACTTTTGTAATGTAATTAGTGGAGATATAACCTTCATTAAATGCTTCTCTTAAGCAGGCTTTAAATTTATTAAAATAAGTATATTTTGAATTTTGGGAAAGGGGAGTGTTAGCTCTTGTTTTAGCCCCTAAATCTAAGTATTTTTTATACTCTTGGATAAAATCTTCATTTATTTCATTAAAAGTCAGTGTTGAAGGGCAGAAACGTTCTAAATGTTTTTCCGCAGCATCCCAATTATCGTAATTACTTTTACTATCATATCTAGCTTCTTTTACTTTTTTGTAGTAATCTAGAAATCTAATTTTTCCTTTCTGATTGTCTTTAAGGTTATATTTCCCTTGCAGAAATTCAGTCTTACGTAATGCAAGAATATTTTCAGCGAATTCAAGAGTTTCTTTATTCTTGATTTTTTCACCCCTGTTTTTTGGTTCAATTATTAAATATTGCTGTAAATATTCAAAATCTCGGTTATGTTTTGTTTTTCCGTTAGAATCAATATTTGCACCTTTATAATATTCGATGTATAAACTATATTTTCCTGTTTTGAGTTTTTTCTTTTTAAGGCTAATTTTCATTTGAGGTGTATTTAATTACACCTTATGTTAAAATAATTATTATGAGGTGTAAAAATTAGGTAATAAAAGTACAAATAAAGTATTTGTAAAAGAAGTTAAAATTAATAAAAGTTTATTAAAGTGTAGATTTTCAGGATTTTAAATTCGTTTATCTTCTTTGGTTTGACCTTTTTACTTCCCAATACAA
>JGI24025J20009_10002209_pt1 | contig 14213 bp, 13 predicted proteins | sample Cruoilmetagenom3_FD_20009 | JGI IMG/M metagenome (IMG submission 20009)
CTGGACACCGAAGACCCGGATGCTTTTTGTGATGCGGTGCGGCTGATGGGGCCTACCTTTGGTGGCATCAACCTGGAAGACATCAAGGCACCGGAATGTTTCATCATTGAACAGCGCCTGAAGGAAGAGATGGATATTCCCGTCTTTCACGATGACCAGCATGGCACGGCAGTGATCTGTGCGGCGGGCCTGATCAATGCGCTGCACCTCTCGGGGAAAAAGATCGAAGATGTCAGGATTGTGCTGAATGGTGCGGGTGCTGCCGGGATTGCCTGTATAGAGTTGCTAAAATCCATGGGCGCACAGCATGATAATTGCATCATCTGTGACACCAAGGGCGTGATTTACCAAGGTCGGACTGACGGCATGAATCAGTGGAAGTCGGCGCATGCAGTCAAGACAGATTTGCGGACGTTAGAAGAGTCTATGCAAGGCGCTGACGTGTTTTTGGGCGTTAGTGCCAAGGGGGCTGTCACACCTGAAATGGTGGCCAGCATGGCGCATAATCCGGTGATTTTCGCCATGGCCAATCCCGATCCGGAAATCACCCCGGAAGAGGCGCATGCCGTGCGCGTTGATGCGATTGTTGCCACCGGCCGCAGCGATTATCCCAACCAGGTGAATAACGTACTTGGGTTTCCCTATCTCTTTCGCGGCGCGCTGGACATTCATGCGCGTGCGATCAATGACGAGATGAAGATCGCNTGCGCAAACGCCCTGGCTAAATTGGCGCGCGAAGACGTGCCGGACGAGGTGGCGCTGGCCTATGGCCGCAACCTTGCCTTTGGGCGTGACTACATTATTCCAACGCCGTTTGATCCGCGTTTGATTTACCGGATTCCCCCCGCCGTGGCACGGGCCGGGATGGATACAGGGGCCGCGCGTCGCCCGATTATCGACATGGATGCGTATGAGCTGAACCTAAAATCCCGGATGGACCCAACCGCCAGCATCCTGCGCAGTCTGAATGCGCGGGCGCGGGCGGCACAGGCGCGGATGATCTTTGCCGAGGGCGATGACCCACGGGTTTTGCGGGCGGCGGTGATGTATCAGCGTTCCGGGTTCGGCAAGGCCCTGGTTGTTGGTCGCAGCGATGATGCCAAGGAAAAGCTGGAAGCAGCAGGGTTGGGCGATGCGTTTCACGAGCTTGAGATCGTGAATGCCGCCAATACCCGGTATCTCGATACGTATAAAAGCTTTCTGTATTCACGATTGCAGCGCAAAGGCTTCGACAGCAAAGATATTCACCGTCTGGCCGCGCGTGATCGGCATGTATTTTCGGCTTTGATGCTGGCACATGGGCATGGCGATGGCTTGATAACAGGGGCGACGCGCAAATCGGCGCATGTGCTGGACCGGATCAATCACGTGTTTGATGCCGATGCGGAGCATGGGGCGGTTGGGGTTACGGCGCTGTTGCACAAGGGGCGGATTGTTCTGATCGCTGACACGCTGGTGCACGAATGGCCCGAGCCCGAAGATTTGGCGACTATAGCTGAACGCGCCGCCGGTGTGGCGCGGCATCTGGGCCTGGAACCCCGTGTGGCCTTTGTCAGCTTTTCGACTTTTGGCCATCCGATATCTGAACGCGCCGAGAAAATGCACCTTGCGCCTGATGTGTTAACGCGGCGCGGTGTGGATTTCGAATTCGAAGGCGAAATGACCGTGGATGTCGCCCTGAATGCCAAGGCGCAGGCGGCCTATCCGTTTTCACGCCTGACGGGACCGGCCAATATTCTGGTGGTTCCAGCGCGCCATTCGGCCAGCATTTCGGTCAAGCTAATGCAGGAAATGGGAGATGCCACGGTTCTGGGGCCAATCCTGACCGGCGTGGACAAGCCGATTCAGATTTGCCAGTCGGCTTCCACAGCCAGTGAAATCCTGAACATGGCGGTTTTGGCGTCCTGCGATATCGGATAGGCGCGTCAGCTGCCGGTAAACGCCGCTGCCGCGCCCCATAACTCGCGGACGCGTACATCGCGTCCGCAGGCCTTGCGATAGCGTTTATAGGCCGAAGACTGCCGTTTCGGCCCGAACCGTGTCAGCACTAGTTTGGTGCCCTTATAGTAATCCTGATGCGAAGCGTCGGCAGGGTAGAATTTGGTTTTGCTTAGAATTGGGGTCACAATGACCATGCCTAAATCTGACTGAGCCTGCGCCTTGACCCGCTTGGCAATGGCTTGTTCAGTTTTGTCAGAGACAAAAATGGCCGAGCGATAGCTGTCGCCGCGATCACAAAACTGGCCCCCGGCATCCGTTGGGTCAACCGAGCGGAAGAACATCACCAACAGTGTCTCGCGGGTCACGACATCTGGGTCAAAGGTGATTTGAACCGCCTCGAAATGGCCCGTGCCGCCGGCACTGACCTGTCTGTAGGTCGCTGTCTTTGCCGTCCCGCCGGTAAAGCCGGACATCGCACCAACCACGCCGGGGACTTTTTCAAAGTCAGACTCGACGCACCAGAAACAGCCCCCCGCAACAATCAGCGTTTCCACCTTTGAGGCCGCAGCCGGCCCGTATCGTAATACGCAGGCAAGCGCGATCAGACAGGTTAGGGCAATAGGTTTCAAGGTGTTGAATAAAAGTCATGGCGGGTCTCCTTTGATCTCAGCGTGCCTGCCCGCGCGCAGACGGGCAAGATGCCGACATAGAATGTCACGTCGAGGTGACAGGAATTTACCACTTGGCCTTGGCCCGGGCGGTCACTAGCCTACCCGGAAGCGGAGGGGAAAATGCCAGACAAAATGACCACCCATCAGGCCAAAGAGGATGCCCGGAACGAGGGCATTCTGATCTATGTCGATGGCCGGATCGTGCCACGGCACCAAGCCACGGTCAGCGTCTATGACAGCGGATTCATGCTGGGCGATGGTGTGTGGGAAGGGCTGCGGCTGTATAACGGGCGCTGGGCCTTTCTGGATGAACATATGGACCGGTTGTTCGAGGCTGCAAAAGCCATTGACCTGGATATAGGTATGGATCGTGCGGGCGTTGTTTCGGCCTTGTTAGAGACACAAAAAGCCAACGACATGCGCACAAACGCCCATGCCCGCCTGATGGTGACGCGCGGGATCAAGACGCATCCGTTTCAGCATCCGGGGCTTAGTCGGTCGGGGCCAACCATGGTGATCATCATGGAACATTCTCAGCCGAAACTGCCGCGGCCGATCCGGTTGGCGACGGTGCCGCATCAGCGCGGGTTACCGATGACGCAAGATCCGAAGCTGAACTCTCATTCAAAACTGAACTGTATCCTAGCCTGTATCGCCGCGGAAAAGGCAGGCGCGGACGAAGCGCTGATGCTGGATGTGCATGGGTTTGTGAATACCACCAACGCGTGCAATTTTTTCATCGTACGCAAGGGGCAGGTTTGGACGTCGACCGGCGATTACTGCATGAACGGTATCACCCGGCAAAAGGTGATCGACCTGTGCCGCGTGGATGGTATCCCGGTGTTTGAACGCAACTTTTCCCTTGTCGACACCTATGGCGCGGACGAGGCGTTTTTGACCGGCACATTTGGCGCGCAAACCCCGGTGGGTGAAATTGATGGACGGCAAATCGGCACCGGGCAGATCGGCCCGATGACGGAACGCATAAGGCAGCTGTATAAGGCGTTGATCGAACAGGAAACGGCCCGATGAGGATCGCCATGTGGTCCGGGCCGCGTAACCTGTCGACGGCGATGATGTACAGCTTTGCCGCGCGGGGCGATTGCGCTGTCTGGGACGAGCCGTTTTATGCACCCTATCTGAAACAAACCGGCCTGCTGCATCCGATGGCGGATGACATTATCGCTGCCCATGAAAGCGATCCGGCAAGGGTGGCGGCGGCAGTTTCAGGCCCTATTGCAGGGGGAAAACCGCATTTTTATCTGAAACTGATGCCACATCAGATGCTGGACGGGATGCCGATGGGCTGGGCACAGGCCTGTGTTCATGTGCACCTGATTCGGCACCCGGCGCGAGTGATCGCCAGTTACGGCGCCAAACGCGCGGATCAGTCGCTAGACGATATCGGGTTTGCGCAGCAATTGAATCTGTTTAACCGATTGGGCGGGGTGGTTATTGACAGTCATGATATCCGCGAAAATCCCGATGCGATGATGCGGGCCTTATGCGCCGAAATCGGGCTGCCGTTCACTGCGGATATGCTGACCTGGCCTGCCGGTGGCTTGCCCGAAGATGGCATATGGGCCCGGCATTGGTATGGCGCTGTGCACAAAAGTACCGGTTTTGCCGGGGCCGAAGGGCCTTTGCCTGCCTTGACTGACGCGCTTCAGGCCCTGTGCGGTGCCGCAATGCCTGCCTATCAGGCGCTGCGGGACAAGGCGCTAAAACCCTAAAAGCCGGGGTTTATCCCTTTAACCGCCGATTCCGCATGGCGATCAGGCGCAGACGCAGGGCGTTCAGTTTGATGAACCCGGCAGCATCTTTTTGATCATAGGCACCGGCATCCTCTTCGAACGTCACATGTTCCTCGGAATAAAGCGAATGGTCCGACCAGCGGCCAACGCATGTGGCGGACCCTTTGTACAGCTTGATCCGCACAGTACCGGTAACATAGGTCTGGCTGGCGTCGATGGCGGCCTGCAACATTTCGCGCTCGGGTGAATACCAGAAACCATTATAGATCAGCTCGGCATATTTCGGCATCAGCTCGTCCTTCAGATGCATCGCGCCGCGATCCATTGTGATGGATTCGATGCCGCGATGCGCCTCTAGCAGAACAGTGCCGCCGGGGGTTTCATAGATGCCGCGGGACTTCATGCCGACAAACCGGCCCTCGACCAAATCCAGACGGCCAACGCCGTGTTTGCCGCCATATTCGTTTAGCATGGTCAGGATGGTTGCCGGGCTAAGCGTCTCGCCGTTGATCGACACCGCGTCGCCTTTTTCAAAGCCGATTTCGATGAATTCAGCCTCGTTCGGGGCGTCTTCGGGATTGACCGTGCGCTGATAGACATAGTCGGGGGCGGCGATGGCCGGGTCTTCCAGAACCTTGCCTTCGGACGAGGTGTGCAACAGGTTGGCATCCACCGAAAACGGTGCCTCGCCGCGCTTGTCCTTGGCGACCGGAATCTGGTGCTGTTCGGCAAATTCCAGCAGCCTTGTGCGGCTGGTCAGATCCCATTCGCGCCACGGGGCAATCACCTTGATGTCGGGGTTTAGCGCATAGGCGGCCAGTTCGAACCGCACCTGATCGTTGCCCTTACCGGTGGCGCCGTGGGCGACGGCATCAGCCCCGCATTCGGCGGCAATCTCGATCAGACGCTTGGAAATCAGCGGGCGGGCAATCGAGGTGCCCAGCAGATACAACCCTTCGTATACCGCATTAGCGCGGAACATTGGAAATACAAAGTCACGCACGAATTCTTCGCGCACATCTTCGATATGAATGTTTTCCGGCTTGATCCCCAGCAGTTCGGCCTTTTTGCGGGCCGGGTCCAGCTCTTCTCCCTGTCCCAGATCGGCGGTAAAGGTGACAACTTCGCAACCATATTCGGTCTGCAACCATTTCAGGATGATCGACGTATCAAGACCACCGGAATAGGCAAGAACAACTTTTTTGGGGGCAGACTGGGGCGCAGACATGGGCGAATTCCTTCTTCACAGACCGGCTGCGAGTTAGCGGGTTTTTGAGGTCGGGGCAAGGCAGGACGGGCTTGCACTGGAGGTAAAGCTGCGGCACTGAGATTTTATGAGCGACTTTAACGAAAAGGCCCGTAGGGCCGAGGCAGCAATGCGCGCAGTTTTCCCCGCGACGCCGTTGCAGCGCAATGTGCATCTGTCGGACCGGTTTGGTGCCGATATCTGGCTGAAACGCGAAGATCTAAGCCCCGTTCGGTCATACAAGCTGCGCGGCGCGTTCAATGCGATGCGCAAGCAGCCGGATCAAAAGCTGTTTGTGTGCGCCAGTGCCGGAAATCACGCGCAGGGTGTGGCGTTCATGTGTCGGCATTTTGGGGTGCGGGGCGTGATATTCATGCCGGTCACAACGCCGCAGCAGAAGATCCAGAAAACCCGGTTGTTCGGCGGTGATCAGATAGAAATTCACCTGACTGGCGACTATTTTGACGACACATTGGCGGCAGCGCAGGAGTGGTGCGCGCAAAACGGTGGGCATTTTTTGTCGCCGTTCGACGATGTTGATGTGATCGAAGGTCAGGCCTCGGTCGCGGTCGAGATCGAGGCGCAGTTGGGCTGTGCGCCTGACATCATCGTATTGCCGGTTGGTGGTGGCGGCATGTCGTCTGGCGTGGCCACATGGTTTGGTGATCGCAGCCGGTGTTTGTTTGTTGAACCAGCGGGGGGCGCGTGTTTGCGCGCGGCTTTGGCGGCGGGGCATCCGGTGACGCTGGACCATGTTGATACATTTGTTGATGGGGCGGCAGTTGGGCGGATCGGCGCGCTGACCTTCGATTTGCTGAAACATGCGCCTCTGTCGGATGTGCTGACCTTGTCAGAGGATCGCATCAGCGCCACGATTATCGAAATGCTGAACGTCGAAGGCATTGTTCTGGAGCCAGCCGGTGCGCTGTCTGTCGAGGCGCTGGGCGAGATTCAGGGTCAAATACGGGGAAAAACCGTTGTTTGTGTGACGTCGGGCGGCAATTTTGATTTTGAACGACTGCCCGAGGTCAAGGAGAGAGCACAGCGCTATTCCGGTGTGAAGAAATACTTTATCCTGCGCTTGCCGCAGCGTCCCGGTGCGCTGAAAGAGTTTCTGAACATTCTGGGCCCGGATGATGACATCGCCCGGTTCGAATACATGAAAAAATCAGCGCGCAATTTCGGGTCTGTACTGATCGGGATCGAAACCAAGCGACCCGATAATTTTGTACGCCTGTTTGCCCGACTGGATGATGCCGGGTTCACTTATACTGACATCACCAATAACGAGACACTGGCGCAGTTTGTGATTTGATAACTCGTGGCCTAGGTTTGGATTTGCGAAGACAGTTGTGCGATGAACTGGGTTTTTGACTGCTCGAACCCTTCGACGATGGCCGAAAGATTGACATGGTCGGCCTGTCCCAAGGCTGATTTGCGCTCTCCATCTTGGCACAGATCCGAAAAACTGGAAAAACCAAGGCTAAGTGCGCTGCCTTTCAAAAAGTGCAGGTCCTGTTCCAGATGATCCCGGTTAGGGGTTTGCCGAAATCGCCCGATCACTTCTTCGACTTCCTCCAGAAATAATTCGACCACTTCATCGAAATCTTCTGCGCCAACCTCTTCACGTAGTTCGTTCACACGAGGCCAATGAATCATAACACACCTGTATTTTAAGCCCCCACACCAAGCGCTGTATATGCGATTGATCGTAAAAGCTCGGTTAATGTTTTGGTCGGGATAGGAAGAGTTTTAAGCTTCACCCCGTATTAAGAGACAATGGAAATAGTGTGGGGACCGGTCGATCGGGACGACCGTAAGGGGTGCCCAAAGTGCAGCAGTACAGAACGAGTAAAAATATTGTTTTGCCGGTCGCCGGATCAATCCGGCGTGTTTTGGTGGTTGATGACAGTCGCCTGCAACGTCGGATATTGACGGGCTCTCTTAAGAAATGGGGGTTTGAAGTTATCGAGGCCGAAAGCGGCGAACAGGCAATGGCAATCTGTGCCACGACGCTGCCGGATCTGGTGCTAAGCGATTGGATGATGCCTGGGATGAACGGTCTGGAATTCTGTCGGGCCTTTCGCGACATGCCAACCGAAGGCTACGGATATTTCATCCTGTTGACTTCAAAAAGCGAAAAGAACGAGATTGCCCAAGGGCTTGACGCCGGGGCGGATGATTTTCTGACCAAGCCAGTCAATCCGCATGAATTGCGCGCGCGCATATCCGCGGGTGACCGGATTTTGGAAATGCAGCGGGAATTGTCCAATGTGAACCGGGCGATGTCAGAGACGCTGGCGCAGTTGCAATCGGTGTATAACGGGATTGACCGGGATCTGGTGCAGGCCCGCAAGATTCAGCAATCCCTGGTGCCTGAACTGACCGGCAAGTTTGGCGCTTCGCAGGTCAGCTTGTTGCTGAAACCCTGCGGCCATATCGGCGGCGATCTGGTGGGCATGTTTTCACCTGGTTTGGGGACGCTGGGGTTTTACAGCATTGATGTTTCGGGCCACGGGATCACCTCGGCGATGATGACGGCGCGGTTGGGCGGATATCTGAGCAGTTCGCATTTTGACCAGAACCTGGCGATGCAGGGGGTCAACTATCACTACAAGCTGTTTCCCCCGGAAAAAGTGGCCAGTCTGCTGAATGCCCGCTTGATCGCCGATGCAGGGGTTGAGGAATATTTCACAATGGCTTACGCGGTGGTCAACCTGCACAATGGCCAGTTGCAAATGGTGCAGGCAGGCCATCCACATCCTTTGATTTTACGGCAAGATGGTACGGCGGAATATATCGGCGACGGCGGCTTGCCCGTGGGGCTGTTGCCAAACGTCCCCTATCAACAGTTTGAAGCCAAACTGGAAATTGGTGACCGGTTATTGCTGTATTCCGATGGCTTCACCGAATGTCGGCTGGAAAATGGTGAGATGCTGGAACCCGAAGGCCTGCTGGATCTGATCGGTAAGTGCCGATCGGGGCAATCCGGGCAGGAATTTCTGGACGATCTGTTTTGGAACCTGACTCAGGTGGTGTCTTCTGAATATGGGTTAGAGGATGATGTTTCCGCCGCCCTGCTGGAATATGGCGAGGCCTAGCAGGATCTGGCGAATAGCCCGGCGAAGTAACGATCGCCGGTGTTGCCCAACAATGAGGCGGCCTGCTTTGCATCCATCCACAGCGACTCGTGGTTTTCCTCGGTGGGCGCACCCAGCCGACGCACTGGCCGGGCCTGATAGATCAGGCAGATCTTTTCCGCCCACAGGTCGTATTCCGGCATATAGGCAAACCTGCGAAACGCCCCGATCCGGCGGGGGGCTGCGATACGCCAGCCGGTTTCTTCGAACACTTCGCGGTGCAGCGCGGCGATGGGCGATTCGCCTGGATCAATCCCGCCACCGGGCAGTTGCAGGTCGGGGTTCGGATTATACTGGCAGGTCAGCAACAGGTCGCTGCCATCGCCTAAAATCCCGTAGGCACCGACCCTGCGTATATACCTCTGGCCGGGCTCGGGCGCCTTTCCAAATCGTCTGATCATGTGTATTGCCCTTCCATCACCATTTGCCGCACCTATATAGCCTCGGTATGCCAACCCGAGGCGTGTAAGGAAACCCCATGACTCTTGGAACAAAACTGGCGTGGGACGACACTGTCCTGCCCTTTCAACTTGACGCATCAGATATGCGTGGTCGCGTCGCCCGCCTGGACGGCGTGCTGGACGGTATTCTGAAGCAGCATGATTACCCGCCAATGGTCGAGGCGCTGGTGGCCGAAATGGCCCTGCTGACCGCGTTGATCGGCCAAGCCATCAAGCTGCGCTGGAAACTGTCCCTGCAGGTGCAATCCAATGGCCCGGTGCGAATGATCGCCACCGATTATTACGCCCCGCAAAAGGATGGTGACCCGGCGCAAATCCGGGCCTATGCCAGCTATGATGCAGATCGCCTGACGGATGCGACACCGTTTGAACAAGTGGGCGAAGGGTATTTCGCGGTTCTGATTGATCAGGGTACTGATATGGCCCCCTATCAGGGCATTACCCCGTTGGATGGTAATTCGCTAAGTGACGCTGCCGAGGCGTATTTTGCGCAATCAGAACAGTTGCCAACCCGCTTTTCGCTTAGTTTTGGCCGGTCGGCAGGGCCCGGCGTGCCGGAACATTGGCGCGCGGGCGGTATTATGTTGCAGCACATGCCCAAAGCCTCGCCTTTTGCGGCGGGCGGTGACGGGACCGGTGACATCCTGCGCGCCGACGATTTGCTGGATGGGGACGAGGGCGAAAACTGGAACCGGGTGAATATCCTGCTGGATACGGTCGAAGACATGGAACTGATCGGTCCGGTTGTGCCGCCAACCGACCTGCTGGTGCGGCTGTTTCACGAAGAAGCGCCGCGGGTCTTTGATGCCCAGGCGGTTCGGTTTGGCTGTACCTGCTCCGAGGACCGCGTGCGCCAAAGCCTGTCGATCTATTCGGCGCGTGATATCAGCACGATGACCACCGATGACGGGCTGGTGACGGCCGATTGTCAGTTTTGCAGCGCGCATTACATCCTGGACCCGGCCACTGTCGGGTTCGAGGCGGAAAAGCCGGACGGTGCGTGATCCGGTTGAACAGTTGCGTGCCGCGCTGGCAAAGCCTGGCTATGGGTCGTCCGATTTTGATCTGAACCCGGATACGGTCTTGCCCGAGGGGCGCAAGCTACGGCCTGCCGGGGTTTTAGTTGCTGTGTCTTTGGTAACGGAAACCCCCCGGGTGATCCTGACGAAACGGTCTTCGGCGCTGAAACATCACCCCGGCCAGATCGCCTTTCCCGGCGGCAAACAAGAAGACGATGATGCCGACGTAACCGCCGCCGCACTGCGCGAGGCGCATGAGGAAATTGGGTTGCCCGTGGAATTGCCGGATGTTCTGGGCCAATTGCCAATACATGAAACCATCACCAGTTTTCGCGTGACGCCCGTCGTCGCCGTGCTGACCAAACCGTTTGACCCGGTCCCAGAACCCGGCGAGGTGGACGAAGTGTTTTCAGTGCCCTTGGCGCATCTGCTGGACCCGGCGAATTATCTGATCGAATCGCGTTACTGGCGGGGAACGCGGCGGTATTATTTCACCGTACCTTTTGGCCCCTACTACATCTGGGGCGCCACAGCGCGAATGCTACGCGGTCTGGCCGCACGGGCACAGCCATGACCCGGATCACCGCTGACTGGATATCCATGCCCGCGACCCAAAGAGTTTGTGCGGCGATTACCGGTGGCGGGGCGCAGGCGCTGTTTGTCGGGGGATGTGTGCGCAATACGCTGATGGGTGTATCAGTGTCTGACATTGACATTGCGACGGACGCTGAGCCGGAAACCGTGATGCAACTGGCCCGCGCCGCCGGGATCAAGGCGATTCCCACCGGGTTTGACCACGGCACCGTGACCTTGGTTCAGGACGGCCTGCCGCACGAGGTGACTACCTTTCGCAAGGATGTCGCCACCGATGGCCGTCGTGCCACCGTCGCCTTTTCCACTCGAATTGAAGAGGATGCCGCCCGGCGTGATTTCACGATGAATGCGCTTTATGCGCGCCCCGATGGCACTGTTGTGGATCCGTTGGGCGGTATGGGCGACCTGCGGGCTCGGCGGGTGCGGTTCATCGGCAAAGCCACGGATCGAATAACCGAAGATTACCTGCGCTCGCTGCGCTATTTCCGGTTTCACGCCTTATACGGCGATGCGCAAGCCGGGTTTGACCCGGATGCGCTGGCGGCAATTGCCGCAAATCTGGACGGGCTGGCGAAATTGTCGCGCGAACGGGTCGGGACCGAGGTGTTGAAATTGCTGACTGCGCCCGATCCAGCGCCATCTCTGGCGGCGATGCGTAGCACTGGGGTGCTTGGGCAGGTTCTGCCGGGGGCCGATGACCGGGCGCTGGCGCCTTTGGTGTATCTTGAAGGTCAGGCCGGTGTTGGGCCAGACCCGCTGCGCCGGTTGGCAGTTTTGGGTGGGGTGAATGTAGCCGAGGTCCTGCGCCTAAGCCGGGCGCAGTCGCTGCGGTTGGATCAGATGCGCAAGGCGGTGGGGGGCACGGCGGACCCGGCCGTGCTGGGCTATCGGCTGCAGGCACAGACTGCGCGGGATTCGCTGTTGTTACGGTGCGCCTTGCTGGAACAGCCGTGGGATACCGCGGCGATGGCCCACATTGAGACCGGTGCAAATGCCCGGTTTCCCGTCAAAGCCAAGGACCTGATACCCGCCTTTCAGGGCCCTGAGTTAGGGGCAAAACTGTCCGCGTTAGAAACAAAATGGATCGCCTCGGGCTTTACCTTGACGCGGGCAGAACTGCTATCGGGTATCGCNTAAGCGCAAAAAGCTCAGCCCTTGATTTTGTGCGGGGGTGACAAATGCGGGNCGTTTTGCTATCGCTGTGGCAACNCATGTCGGAGGTTTGCAGAATGTACTACGGGATCTGGTTCAGCCACAGCTGATACTATCGGCCCGTTTGGGTGATGTATCAGCGTCACCTTATCTGCATATACCCCTTATTTGGCTCGTCTCAGGAGCAACCGACATGTTTCATTACTTTGAAAACCTTGTAGACCCCTATGTCAGCTATCCAGAAGAGGATCGCCCCCCGACTGAATTGTGGCCGTTTCTAAAGGCCTATTCCGAACCCTTCCGGCGGGTGTTCTTCTGGACAGCGGTTTTGTCGGTGGTTGTGGCCGCAACCGAAATTGGGCTGATCTACTACATGGGCCGTATTGTCGACCTGCTTGGTGGCGAACCGGCGCAGGTGTGGGATACTTACGGGACCGAGTTCATAGTGCTGGCCCTGTTCATTCTGCTTATCCGCCCGGCGCTGCATGTGCTGGACGTTTTGCTGTTGAACAACGCGGTTCTGCCGAATTTCGGTACCCTGATCCGTTGGCGGTCACATAAACATGTTCTGCGCCAGTCCGTGGGCTGGTTTGAAAACGACTTTGCCGGGCGGATCAGCAACCGGATCATGCAGACACCCCCCGCCGCAGGCGAGGTGGTATTTCAAGTATTCGACGCGATTTCGTTTTCGCTGGCCTATATGATCGGCGCGGCGATTCTGCTGATGGCTGCGGATCCGCGTTTGTTAGTGCCGCTACTGGCATGGTTTGCACTGTACGCGCTGCTGATCAACTGGACGGTGCGGCGGGTTGGCCCGGCGTCCAAGGCAGCATCGGATGCGCGGTCCACGGTGACCGGACGGGTGGTGGACAGCTATACCAATATCCATTCGGTCAAGATGTTTGCCCATCATGACAGCGAACTGGCCTATGCCCGCGACGCGATTGAACACACGCGCCAGACCTTTCAGACCGAAATGCGGATCTATACGATCATGGATGCGGTTCTGGTCACGCTGAATGGGCTGCTGATCGTCGGCGTGGTCGGCTGGGCGATTTATCTTTGGATGCAGGGGCAGGCCTCTGTGGGTGTGGTTGCGGCGGCAACGGCGCTGACGCTGCGGCTGAATGCGATGACCGGCTGGATCATGTGGGCGTTAACCACGTTCTTTCGCCAGTTGGGTGTGGTGGCCGAGGGGATGGAGACCATTGCCCAGCCGATTGATCTGGTGGATGTGCCGGGCGCCAAACAGCTGGATCTGCGCGAAGGCCGGATAGAATTGTGCAACCTTGACGCACCATTACGGACGGCGGGCTGGCGGGTTGGACCGGATTAACCTGACGGTTCATCCTGGCGAAAAGATTGGCCTGATCGGGCGGTCCGGGGCGGGAAAATCGAGTTTGGTAAAGCTGCTTTTGCGATTTTACGACGCTGAATCTGGACAAATTCTGATTGACGGGCAGGACATCGCCAAGGTCACGCAGGACAGTTTGCGCAGCCGGATCGGTATGGTTCAGCAGGATAGTTCGCTGTTGCATCGTTCGGTGCGCGACAACATCCTGTATGGTCGCCCCGATGCATCCGAGGATCAGATGATTGCCGCCGCCCGTCAGGCCGAGGCGCATGATTTCATCCTTGATCTGCAAGACCCGCAAGGGCGCACTGGCTATGACGCGCACGTGGGCGAACGGGGCGTCAAGCTAAGCGGTGGTCAGCGGCAACGGGTGACGTTGGCGCGGGTGATCCTGAAGAATGCGCCGATCCTGTTGCTGGACGAGGCCACCAGCGCCCTGGACAGCGAGGTGGAGGCGGCGATTCAGCAAACACTTTACGGCATGATGATGGGCAAAACGGTGATTGCCATTGCGCACCGGTTATCGACCATCGCCCAGATGGACAGGATATTGGTGATGGATCAGGGCCGTATCGTGGAACAAGGCAGCCACAGCGCGCTGCTGGCCCAGGGCGGGTTATATGCCCGGTTCTGGGCGCGGCAATCTGGCGGGTTTATTAATCCTGAGGATGGCGAATGAGCATTTCCAACTGGATCGAGGCGTTCAGACCTGCCGATGGCGCCCCGCCGCAAACTCTTGGCGCATTCATGCGGTGGTGCTTGTCGGGCGCGTGGCCTGCCCTGGCGTTGTCGGCCTTTTTGTCGGCTGCGGGTGGCGGGATAGAGGCCGGTACGGCGCTGATCCTGGGTCTGGTGGTTGATTCCGCAGCTGCCAGCTCGCC
>JGI24025J20009_10002210_pt1 | contig 14212 bp, 14 predicted proteins | sample Cruoilmetagenom3_FD_20009 | JGI IMG/M metagenome (IMG submission 20009)
GGGGATCTGGAGATGATAAAGCCGCGTATCAAAGGAGACTATGAGAAGATAGAGGAAAAGGACTTGAATTTGACGATGATTGTGAAGAGAAGTTGAAGCCCAAACATCAACCCATTTTACAACGCAGTAAATTGCGTAGCATTCTTGTCTTACTCGTGATGGGGGTAAAGATTTACATGTCCATCATTAAAAGATTTAATGATGACCCTGAAAATTTATCGGACTGACTTCGAATTATTAGTTGGAATGGGTATTACCTTAATATTAGGAGGAACTGCTGGAGGAATCTGGTTGAATCCATTATTATGGATACTTATTGTCATAGGACTGCTCATCATTATTTTTTGTATTGGAATAATACTACATGATATGACAAAACCTGATTGGAGCGATTTTGATAGAATAATAATCAGATAATAAATATTTGATAAATCAATTTAGCCTCGTTCAGAATAAATTTCAAGGCAGCCGTGTAGCGTGCTAGAATCCACTGAGGATGTATAAAAACTTTTCGGGAAAAAAATTTCCCGGTCGAATTTTCAGTTGACACTTTGCTCTGCACAGAACATAAATATTTATCATTACTTTATATACTTTCTTTTATGCACAATCCTCCTCCCTCCAAGGCATCAAAATTCATATCGCATCCTCTTTTGAAAGACGGAGTGGTAGAACGGAGATCGTATCAAATATCCATTGCGGAAGAGGCGAAGAAAGGATCGTTAATGGTCGTTTTGCCCACTGGCCTGGGTAAGACTACCGTAGCACTATTAGTTTCAGTCAACCGGCTGGCAAAGGGCAAAATCCTATTTCTGGCACCTACCCGACCGCTGGTCGAACAGCATTCAACATTTTTAAAAGAAGTCTTAAATATCGATACCTCAGATATACAAACGTTCACCGGCTCTATACTGGCAGATAAGCGAGGAAAGTTATGGGACGCTGCAAAAATAGTCGTTTCCACACCGCAGATAATAGAGAACGATTTGCTGAGTAAAAGAATTACGCTCAGCGATGTTGCACTACTGATATTCGATGAATGCCATCGCGCAGTGGGGAACTACTCGTATGTTTACATTGCGGAGAAGTATGCGGAGCACGCGAAAGAGCCATTGGTACTGGGGATGACCGCTTCTCCGGGCAGTGATAGGGAGAAGATAAAGCAAATCTGCACGTCGTTGGGTGTAACTAAGGTTGAAAGTAGGACAGAATACGACCACGATGTAGCCCCGTTTATATTCAAGAAGGGCTTTGAATGGCGTGGCATAGAGGTTCCTGCGGAGATAAAGAAGCAGAAACGCATATTGGACGAGGTATTAGTGGAAAGAATAGAGGAATTACGAGAACTTGGCTTTATAAGGCGAAAGAAGAAGAGCAAGGACATCTCAAAAAAAGAGCTTTTGGCGTTAAGGCAGATAATAGTTGCTCAATTGGCAACCCAGAAGCATGCGGACTTATACAAGGCGTTGTCGTTGCAAGCAGAGGTGTTGAAGATAAAGCACGCGATCGATTTGATAGAGACCCAAGGCATTTTCGCAGTGAGGCGATATTTCGAGCGTTTGCGGAACGAAGCGTTTTCAAAGGAGGGGAGCAAAGCGGCAAAGAGATTGTTGAAGGATAACAAATTCGTGGAAGCTATGAGCACGATAGCTTCGTACGAGGGCGAGCACCCCAAGCTGAACGCGCTGATAGAGATACTGCAGCAGGAAATCCGCGTCAATCCAGACACACGGATAATTGTGTTCACCAACTATCGGGATACCGCGGAGATGATTATATCTGCGTTGCGTGACATGAATGCAGAAAGAGAGGGAATAAGGGCTGTTAAGTTCATCGGGCAGGCGTCACGGGAAGCGGATAAGGGCTTGACGCAAAAGGAGCAGGTAGAAATAATAAACAAGTTTAAAGAGGGCGTTTACAACGTTTTAGTTGCCACTTCGGTGGCTGAAGAGGGACTTGATATTCCGGCAACCGATCTCGTGCTCTTCTACGAGCCTATTCCTTCAGCGATACGGAGCATACAAAGGAAAGGAAGGACTGCACGGAAGAAAGTAGGGAAGGTAATTGTACTTATAGCAAAAGGGACGAAAGACGAAGCCTATTATTGGCTCAGCAGAAGTAAGGAACGCGAGATGCGGCGAAGAATAAGCGAGATGGGGATGCTTAAGAGCAAAGCTGAAGACGCAGGAAGAGAAGACAGAAAGGAAACAGTGAATAAAGTGGAATTTGCGCTCAAATCACGAAGTACGGAAAAAGAGGATCAAAGGAGAATAACAGACTTTGAAAACGGGTTTGAGCTGACCATCTTTGTGGATCCGCGGGAGACGAAATCGGGCGTGACGCGGTTTCTGGAGAAAGCGGGTGTGGACTTGAAATTACGGAATTTAGGAATTGGCGACTATGTGGTATCTGATAGGGTTTGTATAGAGCGGAAAAGCACGATAGATTTCTTGGATTCTTTGATAAATAAACAGAGGAATCTGTTAGAGCAGATTCTTCGCATGAAGAAAGAGTATGAGAAGCCTGTGCTCGTCATTGAGGGTGATTCTCTCTATGGACGGCGAAATGTGCATCCCAATGTAGTACGAGCGGTCATGGCCACCATAGCGGTTGATTTCTCCGTGCCCATCATCCAAACGAGGGACGAAGCGGACACCGCATCGCTTATATACGTGATTGCGAGGAGGGAGCAAATGCCGAACAAAACAGAGATTAATCCACATGGTAAGAAGCCTTCCGCATCTCTGAAAGAGCAGCAGGAATATCTCATCTCCGCATTATCCAACATCGGCATTGTGACGACGAGAAATCTGTTAAGGCAATTTAAGACGATTGAGCGAGTTTTAACCGCTTCAAAGGAGGAATTGATGGAGGTGGAACATGTGGGTGAGAAAACAGCAGAGCATATAAGAGCGGTCTTGAGTACGGAGTATGAAGGTGACAATTAAGTAAGGAGTATTTTGAAACATTGATCAATCTTTATTTTAAAAACGAATATGTGCCATGAGATATAGTGATTGGGAGCCGATCTATGAGGAGATATTGAAAGATTTTGGATTCGATAAAGCAAAAGACGACGAAGCGGCGAAAGTGGCTTCTGAGATAATAGCGTATAAAAGGAGAACAGGTGAAAAAACCGTAAAGCAGGAAATAGAAGAGCTCATAACAGGTAAAAGAGTGTTCATTTGTGGCAATGCACCATGTTTGGAACGCGATATAAGAGAGAAGGAAAAGGAGTTTGATGTTTTCCACTTTTCTCGTGACTGTGTGGTGATAGCTGCAGATGGTGCCACTTCTGTTCTTCTGCGTAATGCTATAATACCAGACCTCGTGTGCACCGACCTTGACGGAACTATTGCGGATATAATTACTGCAAATCGGTTTGGTGCGATGATTGTGGTGCATGCGCATGGTGACAATATAGAGATGCTGAAGAAGGTGTTGCCTGCATTAAATGAGAACGTGCTCTGCACAACGCAAAGCAAGCCGCTTCATAACGTGCACAACTTCGGCGGCTTCACCGATGGCGATCGGTGTGTATTCCTGGCGAAGGAATTCGGTGCACGTAGCATAGAACTCATCGGCTTTGATTTCGAAGATGAGCAGGTAAGTGAGCAAAAAAGGAAGAAGTTGAAGTGGGCGAAGAGGCTGATCGGTAAAATTCTATAAAATATCGATTTTTAATTCAGTTCTTACTAATTTGAAATAAAAATATAAAAATAAAAAGGAAAAATAGGTGAGAAAAGCTACTTAAACGCTCTCTAAGGCATTTTTTGCTGCGTCTACTGTTACGTCCTCCAGTTGCGCAAGCGAGGGGTCAAAGCACCGCTCCATATTTCTCAGCTCTGCAGCGGTCATACCGACGCGGATAGCTATTGCGAACTCGTTTACCCGTTCAGCAACCGTGGCTTCGCCGCACATCTGGGCACCGATTAATTTCTTAGTGAACGCATCAAAGATCAATTTCAGGGTGAGCGACGTCGCACCGGGGAAATAGCGTGCCTTAATGAGTTTTGTTGCCTTACCACTTATTGTTTTCATTCCGGCGCGGTTTGCCGCATCGGTAGTAACACCCACTGAGCCCATCAAGAGACCGCCGCCGATGTCCGCTACCGTTGGGCTAATACAATCATCGCATAAGGAGTATAAACTTGGCTGACCCTTGATATCGCTTAGTATGCTGTCAGCTATGACTCTCGCCTGGACGACAGCAGTAGACGCCATCTGATTCAGTTTCGGGCGATGGGTGATGCCATCAACCACCTCAGTACAGTCACCCAGAGCATAGACATTATTCAACGAGCGTTTTCCTTTCTTCACGTGCATCGATCTATCGGTAACAATTCCGCCGGCCTCTCCTATCTCTATTCCTGCATCCTTTGCCAGATCTGTTTCAGGAGCCATCCATTTGCCGATTATCACGATCTCAGCAGGGATCTCCTCTCTCTCCGCCTCTGTTGCACCTATCACAACCGATTTCACCCAGCCATTCTTACCTTTCATAGCGGTGATCTCGCGCCGATCAAGAATAAATCGGACTTCTTCCTTCTCCATTCGTTCTTTGACGATGTCTCCCATGTCAGGATCTAAGCTTGAAGGCAGTAACGAAGGAGGTCCACCGAGAACTGTTGTCTTGATGCCTCGTTCTGAAAAAGCAACTGCCGATTGCAACCCTATAATCCCACGACCGCGAATAAACGCGTTTTTCACGTCTCTGGTATTCAGGGCCGCTTCAATCTCACACGCATCGTCCTCGTTATTAAACGTGAAAACCCCATCGAGTGTCGTTTCTTTCACCGATTGTTTTCTTCCAGTCGCTATAACGAGACAATCGTAGTTAATTGTTTCACTGGTCTTGAAGGTTACGTTCTTCTCGTCTAAGTTGAGCTTCGTTACATCACCTGCAGCTCTGAAATCAATGCCCTGTTCGAGGTAGAACTCGGGTTTTTGTATCTCTGTCCGCTCGAGTTCATACCAACCACGTAACGCAAACGGCAGCCCACAAGTAGAGACCCAGCCGCTCTTCTCCCTCTTTATCAGTGTTATATGCAACCCTTCTGGTACCTCCTCTTTCTTTGCGAATACGTTTCGCAGGACGAATATCCCTGCAACGCCACCACCAACGATAACAATTTCTTTGGTCATTTTACAACTCTCCTCTTTTTATTTAGTATGACAAGGAAAGGATACAGACTGAGAGCATAAATATTTACCGCTTTTTATCGCTTAGATTGGAAGTTACATTCAGAAGTGCGTAAAGTCAAGAATTTTTCCAAAAACTCCTCTCTTATTTACCTGTGCTTATATTATCACAAACGTTATTTGCTTGGAAAACCGCATAAAAAGCAAGCTATAAAGCACATGGATGGAGGATGGCTAAAAGCGCATGGTAACGGGGGAAAGTGGAAAAGGGTATGGAAAAGCAAGTGGAGCAGGAACCATAATAAATGCAATCGCGACCTACAAAGGCTCTGCTTTTGGCATTGACTTATGGACGCATGCAGAAGTGGAGCTTGGCGCGGATTTCAAAGGCATCAAGGGAGAGATAGAGCCAGAAGGGGAAAAACGTGCTGATACTCGGTTAATAGAGCGGTGCGTGGAGTTAGTGCTGAGAAAGTTCGATTTGCCACTACGCGCGTATGTGAAGACACGCAGTGAGATACCAATTGGAAGTGGGCTGAAGAGCAGCAGTGCGGCTGCAAACGCTGCGGTAGTTGCCACTCTGGATGCTATCGGCGAAGAAGCGAAAGAGAAAATAAGCGCATTTGAGGCGATACGAATAGGTGTAGACGCTGCTCTGGATGTTGGTGTATCCATAACCGGCGCGTTTGACGATGCCTGTGCTTCTATGCTCGGTGGGATTGTAATAACGGATAACAAAAAAAGAGAGTTGATAAAACGAGTGGAGAAAGATTCTGAAGTTCTTATCTTCGTGCCACAGGAAAAAGCGTTTACCGCTGATACCAATGTGAAACGGTCGCGATTGATAGCGCCGTGGGTGAACCGTGCGTATGAACTGGCGCTGGATGGTAGATTTGAAGAAGCAATGACGTTAAACGGTTTTTTATACTGTGCCGCATTGAATTTTGACCCTGAACCTATGCTCGCGGCATTAGAATTCGGTGTGAAGGGTGTGAGCCTATCCGGTACGGGGCCGTCTTTTGTTGCTTTAATAAATAAGGACGCAGAAAAAGAGGAGCGATTACGTGCGGCATGGAGTGAATTAAAGCTTGAAGGGGAGGTATTGACGCAGCGTATACACAACAAATCATCCTTAATCTTTTAGCACGGTTTTCTTTATAAGGTGCCAGACCAGTAAGGGGCCAGGCCCCCCTTACCAACCCTCCTAACCAAAAAGAAATTAGTTTTGGATTAAACCTTTTTCTAAAAGGTTTGTAAAAAGAGAAAAGTGTTTATAGTAAAAAGGAGATAATACGAGGGGTGATGGTAATGGCGGAGAGCTTTACAGACGAAGGAAAAATATGGTATAATGGCGCGTTTGTGGATTGGAAGGAAGCGAAAGTGCACGTTCTTTCACATGGCTTGCATTACGGGTCCGGCGTTTTTGAGGGGATACGGTGCTATGCAACGGAGAAGGGATCTTTTATCTTCAGGCTGAAAGAGCACGTAGACCGGATGTATCGGTCAGCGGAGGCATACGAGATGGAAATCCCTTACACACGGGGGGAGATAGAAGAGGCGATAAAGGAAACAATTCGTGTAAACGGACTTGATGCGTGCTACATAAGGCCAATCGCGTTCTTTGGCTACCATCACTTGGGGCTGAATCCGATCGGCTGTCCTGTGGATTGTGCAATTGCGGTATGGCCCTGGGGCGCTTATCTTGGCGACGAGGCAGCGGAGGGTGGCATACGATGCACGTTCTCGCCATGGCGACGAATAGACCCTAACACGCTGCCGGTTAAATCAAAGGCGGTGGGGCATTATCTTAACTCGATTTTAGCATCGTTAGACGCGAAGGAAAGAGGCTTTGGTGAGGCGATACTGCTCGATACAAAGGGCTATGTGGCAGAAGGTCCGGGCGAGAATGTATTTGCCGTGAAAAATGGAGTACTCTACACACCGGAAGCGGAATCGTCTATTCTGCCAGGAATCACACGGGCTTCTGTAATCGAGCTTGCATTGGATATGGGCTATGAAGTAGTGGAAAAGCGCATGACAAAGGAAGAATTATTGTCTGCTGACGAAGCCTTTTTTACCGGGACAGCAGCAGAGATAGCGCCGATACGGGAGATAGATGATGTGACGATAGGCGGGAGTAAGAAAGGTGAAGTGACCAGCGTGATACAACGCAAGTTTTTTGACGTGCTGAATGCAAGAGAGGAGAAGTACATGAAGTGGTTGGAGCCGGTGTATGAATAGGAGATGGTAGGCTTTTACATCTCTTACCGCTGGTAACCATTTTCTCAAAGAGTTTTTTCACCATTGCACCCACAGCGTTTACCAGATACGATCATTTATCTCTTCCTTTTTTATCACTGCATTCTCGCTAATCACGCTATTATGTAGCGTGACTTTATCCAAACTCACCCCTGAGAGAACCACCGAATTATACATTTTGCTTTTTACCAACGTTGCATGGTTGCCGATCACCGCAGGGCCTCGTATTACTGACTTTTTTACTTTTACATATTCGCCAATAGTAACATTCCCCTGAATATCGCTATCTTCTATCTCTGCTGTTTCTGCACATTCAAAGCCTCTATTCTCCAATATCCATCTGGTTGCTTCCATGTAGCCATTCAAATTACCAACGTCGGTCCAAAATCCATCAACCACGCACCCGTAAACCTCTTTTTTCGCTACAAGTATGGGAAACAAATCCTTGGCAAAATCAAAAGCTCTGCCTTCAGGAACGTAGTCCATTGCTTCAGGTTCTATGATATACAAGCCGGTATTCGCAAGGTTGGAGAAACACGCATCTGGAGCTGGCTTCTCTTTGAAGTTCTTTATCCTACTCGTGGCTTCTATCTCCACTATTCCATATAAAGATGGATTCGGCACGGGTAGAAGGGCAATGGTCACCAGTCCTTCATGCGCTTTGTGAAACGCTATCAACTTCCCCATGTCTATCTCCGTGATGTTGTCACCTTGTATTATCACCATTGTATCAGTTATTTCTGCGTTTTTTACCGACCCCGCAGTACCTAAGGGCGACGGCTCCTCAGGATATGATAGCTTCAAATCTTTCCTTCTACTGAGATGATTCATCGTTTGCTCTCGCAGATAGTTTGTGGTGATAACTATCTCTTTCAAGCCGTATCCAACCAGATAATCCAATATATAATCTATTACCGGCTTATTCACCAGCGGAATCATCGCTTTCGATGTGTTAACTGTAAGTGGTCTGAGTCTTGTCCCGTATCCTCCTGCAAGAATTACTGCTTTTGCCATCTTTAAACCGTTACTTTCTCTTTTAACGAAAGTTTTAAAAAGAATACCTGTTTTTCTTTTAGCACCGGTTTTCTTTTTTCTATCTAAAAAGAAAAATAAATTTTTAGTAAAGTAAGCCCTTTCAGGGCTTGCGGGGACGCGGGCGGAGCCCGCGATTGTGGAGCAAAAAAGTTTATGATCAGGAAAGAAGAGATAGAGCATATCGGGTGGTTAGCAAGGCTGAAGTTGAGCGAAGAGGAGAAGGAACTATTTGAGCAGCAATTGAGCTCGATATTGGATTATTTCGCGGTGTTAGATGAGTTGGATACCACGGATGTCGAGCCTACCTATCATGTAATTGGCATAACGGACGTGGTCAGGAAAGACGAACCGAAGGAGGCGTTAGGGCAGTCGGAGGTGCTGCGTAATGCACCCAAGAAGGAGAAAGGGTATATCAAGAGCCCGAGGATATTATGATTTCTTCCTGAATTCCGTATAACCACATTTCCCACAGGAATACCGGTCTTTATGTTCCGCTAAAAACACCCCGGCACCGCACCGTGGGCATACCTTCCGCTTCTTGCGTGCCTTTACCTTACCCTTCACCTCAACCACTTCATAATACTCATGTATTGCAGCCATTTTTATCTGTCCTCCTTTAATTTATTCTCCTTTCTCTTCCTCTGACCCCGAACCGCCGAAATTCCTTTTTATTATATGTTCTCGCTCTATCTCTTTTAGCCTCTCTTCACTCTCATATACCTTTGCATAGCCAACCGTTTCCCTCTTCCCGAATTCCGTCTTCATCTTATCTATTACGAGGAGGGTTGAACTGCATTTGAGCGCTTTTATTAAGGCACTACGTGCGGCTTCTCTGCTTGGTGAAGCCCCTTCTTCTTTATGCTTCAGTTTAAAATTGACTTCCTTCCTTCCCAACAACTGATTCTCATTCTCTTTTGTTATCTCTATCTCCATCTTATCCTTCTTCACCTCACTTTCAATGCATACTTTCCCGCTTTCTTTATTTCTAATTTCTCCGCTATCTCAGACTCTTCCACATCTATAATCGCGACATATCCACTCCAGTCCTGACTGATCGCGTTTGAACCGCATGTGCATACCGCCTTTCCACTTTCAATAATCCTGTGGCAATCCCTGCACGCTTTTTCCATTATTCTTCCTTCTTTTCCTTCTTTTTCTCTTTCTTCTCCTCTTCCTTCTTTTCTTCTTTATCCTTATCTTTCGCTTTTTCCTTCTCTTTTTCCCTATCCTCTTCTATCCATTCTAATTTCCCCAAACCTGGCTGCCGCATCGTTAAACCTATCTTGCTATCGCTCGGATCCCGTTCATTGAGCGAAATTGCAACTAATCTTGCCCGTAATTTATCGCCCTCTCCCAATGTTCTGCCAGTATCCTTGGTAACGAGCTTTGCATTCTTCTCATCATACGAGATGTATTCGTCAGTAATCTGGCTGATATGCAACAACCCATCTAACGGACCTATCTCCACAAAAGCGCCAAATTCCACTATCTCCACCACTGCCCCTTCTACTATCTCCTGCATCTTGGGTCTGAAAACGAGCACATCAAAAGCCGTTTCATAATAAACACCGGCATCTCCTATCAATATCCTGCCTTCTTTTATATCCGTAACATCCAATATGGCAATGAACATCCCGATCTTTTTATCCAATCGCCCTTCCAACTTCTCCCGGAGTATCTCCTTCACTGCAACCTGCAAATCTCCACCCAACCGTGTCGGTGGCACCCTTACGACATCTACTGCCCTTATCTTTACGTACATTTTCCCATTCGCTTCTCTACTTCTGCAACATCTAACCTTGTGGATATTACGGCATCAGAGTTCAAAGACATCGAGTCTATTCCACACTCCACCAGAAACTCTGCAAATTCGGGAAAATCGCTCGGCGCCTGTCCGCAAATCCCTATCTTCCTTCTGGGCTCGTGCTGATGCGCAACCTTTATCACGTGCTTCACCAGCCGCTTCACCGCTTCGTTCCTTTCATCAAATAAGTGTGCTACTAAGTCTGAATCTCTATCCAAGCCAAGCGCCAGTTGAGTTAGGTCGTTCGAGCCTATACTGAACCCGTCAAACACATCTGCAAATTCGTCTGCCAGAATAACATTCGAGGGGATCTCGCACATCACGTACACTTCCAATCCGTTCTCCCCTTGTTTCAGGCCGAACTCATTCATCGTCTTTATTACCTTCCTGCCTTCTTCCGGCGTCCTGCAGAATGGGACCATCACCTTGATATTGGTCAGCCCCATCTCTTCTCGCGCCTTCTTTATCGCCTGGCATTCCAGTCCGAAGGCCGGTTTGAACTTTTCATCATAATATCGAGAAGCACCTCGCCACCCGATCATGGGGTTGCTCTCCTCGGGCTCGTACAGATACCCGCCGACCAGATTGGCGTATTCGTTCGTCTTGAAGTCTGATAATCGCACGATAACGTCGTTGGGATAAAATCCCGCGGCGATCTTTCCTATACCCATCGCCAAATTATCGATGAAGAACTGCACTTTGTTCCCATACGATGCGCTACGCTCGTCTATATCCTTAACGACGTTTGCGATCTTTGCGTCCCCTTCTGCCTGGCTCTTCAGTTTCTCGTAATCAAGCAGCGCCAGCGGGTGTATGCCGATATAAGAATTAATAACAAACTCTTCGCGGGCCAACCCCACGCCATCATTGGGAATTTGACCTTGGACAAACGCATTTTCCGGGATAGCGGCATTCATCATTATCAGAGTGCAGGGTCGTGGCAGGTTGTTCGTTGTCAGCGTGTCCACACGGTATTTCAACACCCCTTCGAATATCCGCCCTATGCCTTCTGAACAATCGACGGTAACCCCTTTTACTCCGTTTATGACCTCCGTACCATGATCGGTCCCGATGACACAGGGTATCCCAAGTTCTCGGGAGATGATAGCGGCATGACAAGTTCTTCCGCCCTTGTCCGTCACGATTGCACCTGCTATTTTCATGATGGGCTCCCAGTCAGGATCGGTCATCGTCGTGACCAGTACTTGCCCTGGCTTGAATTCATGGATATCGCTTGCATCTTCTATTATATTCACCTCACCAGATCCGATCTTTTTACCGACCGCCTCGCCTTGAACGAGTAATTTGCCTTCCTCTTCAAGCACGTATGTCTCCAACCTAGCGAGATCATTCTGTGAATGTACCGTCTCCGGTCTCGCCTGTACGATGAAGAGTTCTTTGGTCAGTCCATCCTTTGCCCATTCGATATCCATCGGCCTGCCATAGTGCTCTTCGATAATGACGGCCCATCTTCCGAGCGTGAGCACTTCATCGTCACTCAGCACGAACCGTTGTTGCTCTTCCTTCGTGACCTCCTTCTGCTCGGTGCCCGTCTCGGCCGCCTTATAAACCATCTTCTTTCGCTTTGCCCCCAGTTTCTTCTCCACTATGGGGCGGAAACCTTTTTCTAACATCGGCTTAAAGACGTAAAACTGGTCAGGATTGACCGTACCCTGCACGACGTTCTCGCCTAAACCGTATGCACCCGTTATGTAAACCGCGTCTTGGAAGCCGGATTCCGGATCTATGGAGAATATAACGCCAGCAGATGCCAGATCAGAGCGAACCATCTTCTGCACACCAACAGAGAGATAAACGCTGAGGTGGTCAAATCCTTTATCAACGCGATAGGAAATCGCTCTATTAGTGAACAAAGATGCAAAACATTCCATAACCTTCTCCAGCAAATGATCCTCACCTCTTACATTCAGATAGGTCTCCTGTTGTCCCGCGAAACTTGCCGTCGGTAGGTCTTCTGCCGTTGCACTGCTTCTTACCGCAACGTCCACATTTTCACCATATCTCTGCTCCATCTCTCTATAAGCTATTCTTATCTCTTCCTCAAGGTCCTCGGGCAAGGGTGCAGTTTCTATCATCTCCCTTAGCTTGCGACCCCGGGTCGACAAATTCGCCATATCGTGCGTGTCCAAATCCGCCAATGTATCCTTGATCTTCTCTCGTATGCCTGCCTTTTCTATCACATATTTGTATGCCTCAGCAGTGATAGCAAATCCGGAAGGAACGCTCACGCCCCTTTCCCGCAGATTTCTTATCATCTCCCCAAGAGATGCATTTTTACCCCCAACCAGGGCTACATCTCCTGTGCCTACCTCTTCAAACCACTTTACATATTTCATAATTTGCTCCCGATTTGATTTACAAACATCTAAAAAAGGATTCAAATAAATTTGTGCTTTTGTATATAAATAGAATTATTCATTACTCCCCCTTCTTACCTCTCCGGGGGCGTAAATTAGTGTAGAGATCGTTTTTCTTTTGGATACCTGTGATATTTAGAATCGTCTTTAAATCCATCTTATCGAAAGCGGGGTAGTCCAGCAGACGGCCGAAATTCCTAGCTAAATGGTAATTGTAATGGCCGTATGCGTATATCAAAAAATAGGTGAGTAGATTATCCAGCCGCCTCGCAGAGGTATACACACATTGATTCTTATCGTACTTGCTGAGAACGTCCCCTTCTTTGAACGTCTTCACAGATATATCGAAGTCTTCCAGCAGTGAGATATTCCGGTGACCATCTATTCGCTGGTAGGTCTCCATTTTAATCGCCATATTAGATCCGATTAGCCAGTAGAAATCGAAAAGGTGGAACAAAATATAGATCTTCCGCCATAATCGTAGTAGATTTGATTTGTAGTTGTCATCATAAAATAGAATGGGCCCCGTGCTTACGTCATAGCTCTTTAAATTCTCTGAGATTACTCTCAGCCAGCGCTTTTCGTGAATCGTATCTGCATCGGTAAATACCAAGATCTCGCCGTTTGATGCTTCTACACCGTCTCTTCTCGCACCACCAATTCCTTCGCTTCTCAGGGTAATAACCTTACCCGCATAGACGCGAGCTATCTCCCTTGTCCTATCAGTAGATTCTCCATCCACCACGATTATCTCATACTCGCTCCGATCCAGATCCTGCTCTTCCAGTGATTTGAGGCACTCTTCGATTCTTTCTTCCTCATCCAGCGCAGGAATAATTAGTGATAACACCCTGGATTTCACCCCTGCATGTATAGAGCGGATATGCGATTAAATACGCAAACGCACCGCCGTTAAGAATCATTCCAATATCAGAACAATGAGCAATCAGCTCTAAAATCGCAATGGAGAGGAGAACAAAAGAGACGAGCAAAGCCCAGCCTCTCTTCAGACCCACTCTAACCACGGTGGTACTCGAATTCCCAAAATCTTCATCGTAATCGTTTATTTGATGCGTGAGTAAAGACACGCAGCCAATCATCATAAATAGGGATGCGATTAATAGAGAAAGCATATTTAAATCACCTCCTGCCAGTGTAAATCCCGCTAAAAAGGGAAACAGGCCAAACATCAGTCCATGAGTTATTATATCAACAATGAACCTTTCTTTGAGTCTTATGTATTTTATCGAATAGAGCGTGAGGAAAGAAATGCTTAACAGTGTGAATAAAAGACCGTTTAGGGTTAAAAAGCAGGAAAGTGCGATTGGAATTGCGAGTAGCACACTCATGAGCGTAAATGTTCCTTTTTTCGTTACTTTACCCGTCGAGAGTGGATTTTTACCCAGCACGACTTTTTTTGTATGCCGTCTGTCTATTTCAACGTCGAAATAATTGTTTATGACAAACCCATAGCCGATTACACAGAAGAAGATTACACCGACTAAAAAAAGAACCAAGGGCGTAGCATGCGCTAAAACCGCACCTATAAGTGGGATAAGTGTGTAGAACTTTATCCATTCTTTGACCCGCAGCA
>JGI24025J20009_10002211_pt1 | contig 14210 bp, 12 predicted proteins | sample Cruoilmetagenom3_FD_20009 | JGI IMG/M metagenome (IMG submission 20009)
GCAGGTGGTGCAAATGTCGATCCGCGAGGCGCTGGACTGGGCCACCACCGCCCCCGACCACCTGAGCAAACAGAAAAACGAGATTGCCCGCGCCATTTTGAAAGAAGTCCGCGAGCGGTTGGGCTTCCTGAATAACGTGGGATTGGAATACCTTACGCTGTCACGTTCAAGTGGCACCCTGTCAGGCGGCGAAAGCCAGCGTATTCGTCTGGCCAGCCAGATCGGCAGCGGTCTGACCGGTGTGCTTTACGTGTTGGACGAGCCGTCAATCGGGCTGCATCAGCGCGACAACGGGCGCTTGCTCGAGACGCTCAAACATCTGCGCGATCAGGGCAATACGGTGATTGTCGTCGAACATGACGAAGAGGCGATACGCACCGCCGACCACGTGTTCGACATCGGCCCCGGTGCCGGCATTCGCGGTGGGCGCGTGGTCAGTCACGGCACGCCGGACGAAGTGGCGGGCGATCCCGCGTCGCTGACCGGGCAGTATCTTTCGGGCACGCGGTCCATCCCCATCCCGGACAAGCGGCGCAAAGGTAAGGGAAAATCGCTGACGGTGGTGAAGGCGACCGGCAACAACCTCGCCGGGGTCACGGCCAAATTTCCCTTGGGAAAATTTGTCTGTGTCACCGGCGTATCGGGTGGCGGCAAGTCCACGCTGACGATTGAAACCCTGTTCAAAACCGCCAGCATGCGCCTGAACGGCGCGCGTCAGACGCCGGCCCCCTGCGAAACCATTCGCGGGCTGGAGCATCTGGACAAGGTGATCGACATCGACCAGCGCCCGATCGGGCGCACGCCGCGCTCCAATCCGGCGACCTATACCGGGGCCTTCACGCCGATCCGCGAGTGGTTCGCCGGTCTGCCCGAGGCCAAAACCCGCGGCTATAAACCGGGCCGGTTCAGTTTCAACGTCAAGGGGGGCCGCTGCGAGGCNTGTTCCGGCGACGGTNTGATCAAGATCGAGATGCATTTCCTGCCCGATGTCTATGTCACCTGCGAGACCTGTCAGGGTGCGCGNTACAANCGCGAAACTCTGGAAGTTCGCTTTAAGGGCAAGAACATAGCGGACGTTCTTGATATGACGGTTGAAGATGCCCAGGCGTTTTTCAAGGCGGTGCCCAGCATCCGCGAAAAGATGGATGCGCTGGTGCGTGTGGGCTTGGGATACATCAAGGTCGGTCAGCAGGCCACCACCCTGTCGGGCGGCGAGGCGCAGCGCGTCAAGCTGTCCAAGGAACTGTCCAAACGTGCTACGGGGCGTACATTGTATATCCTCGATGAACCGACCACGGGGTTGCATTTCGAGGACGTGCGCAAGCTGCTTGAGGTGCTGCACGAACTGGTTGAACAGGGCAATTCAGTAGTGGTGATCGAGCATAATCTTGATGTGATCAAAACCGCCGACCACATCATCGACATCGGCCCCGAAGGCGGCGATGGTGGTGGCAAAATTGTTGCCACGGGGACACCCGAACAGATCGCCGAAGAGCCACACAGCCATACCGGGCGCTATCTAAGGGACATGCTGATGCCCAAAACTGTCGCGGCGCAATAGGATCTGGGGCGGCCCGGTTCAGAACCCGGTGGCCTGTGCCAGAACGCGGGTCTCGTGATGCTTGAGCACCGGCCGCGCCGTATGCGCAAGATTGATGTTGGAACCGTATTCAAGGTTCGGGAAAATCGTGCTCAGCTCGTTCTGGGTGCCCGCATCATATCCGGCCATGGTTTCGGGACCAGGCAGGTAGCTTTCGGTGGCGATGCCGTTTGACAGCACGATTTCATGGGTGTCAAACAGCAGGTGGAAATAGGTGATTTCCGGCTTGCTGCGATCGGTCCGGATGGTTTGGTCGTTGATCAGATCCTTGGCTTTGACCAGCACTTCGGTCTCGCCGAACAGCAATTCGGCCCAGCTATTGCCGATCAGCACCCGGTGTTGCGGCGACAGCCACAGATCGCGGGTGGCCCCGAACATGCCCTTGGCAAACCGGACCGGGGCCATATTGCCATCGGTGGACACGGTGCGCCGGCCAATCCAGCGGATTGGTTGCAAGCCATTATCGCGGGTCATGACACGCTGGCCGGGTTCAAGCGTTTCGATTGCCTGCTCGCCGGTATCGGTGCCGATCATCGTGCCTTCACCAAAGCAGGCGATCTGGATGACTTCGACCAGCGCCGTATCGGTGTTTCCGCTGGTATCTTCGACGGAATAGTTGAAATAGACGGTTTCGTCGTCGCCATCTGCGGCAATGGAAATTGTGCCATTGCCGTTCAGCGTGATCTGCTGGCCCGTGGCCAATGTCACCGTATCTCCGGCTACGACTGCGGTGCCGTTGATATGGGTTACGGTCAACGTGCCGCCCGAGCTGCTGTCGTTGTCCAGAACGTCCAGCGTACGGTTTCCATCGACGGTCATGGTGACCGAGTCATCCTGCGCCACGATCGTCGTCTGGATTGACCCGCCGGCGATCAGCAGGTTGGTGTCATAGTTGGAATCGCCCACATCGGCGACGCCGATCTTCAGGGTGTTGACGGCACCGGCATTGACCGGGGCGACAAATGTCAGGGTGATGGTGAACCCGTCCATCTCGGTGTTGTACTGATCGCCGGTGTTGTCCACATACAGGTTTTCGGTGTCGGTGCCGTTGATATTGCTGACCGATGCAGACCCGTCGCCAATGGAAACCGTGGCCTGCACGCCGTTGACCCAGACGCCGATCACATCATTATAGGCGCTGTTGATGTATTCCGGGTATTCCTCGGACGAGATCACGAAGTCGATGGTCATCATGTCGCCGGTGGGAATGAACGTCGCTTCCAGAAAGGCGGCGTCTGTGGTTCCGGTTCCGGCCAGCGCATTGAAATCCGCGTCGTTGTTGACACCAGAGGTGTTGGTCGACGTGCCGGAATTCTGGTTGGTGTTGGTCGATCCGTCGCTGTTGGTGAAATCGGCTACATCGCCAGTGGACAGGATAACGCCGGAATCGGCCGGGGCCACGCCAGCGGACGTGGTATCGGCCCCTGAATAAATGCCCGATGACTGGGCATCGCCGGAATAGCTGGCGCTAACCACGCTGACGCCCGATCCAAAGATCGCATTGATCATATTCATCGCGCTTGCCGACGCGTTGATTGCCAGTTCGGTGGCTGTTGCCATTTTTACTACCCACTATCTCATTCGGCACCCCTTACTGAAAACAGTGGGGCACTCAGGTTTCTGAGCTTAAAATGCTCCTGAAACCTGTTCGAATTGAGGTAAATGTTCGTAATTTTTGGGTAAAATGTAAAATAGTGTTGAAAATGGCAAAACAGGGGCGCAGGTTCGCGCCCCTGTTGACGGGGTTATGTCTGTCTTTATGTCCGGCCGCGTTTTTCAAAACGCGGCAGCATGGCCGAAAAATCGCTGCCTTTGCCGCCTTCATTTTCGACAAACTCGGTATAAAGCGCGGTTGCGACCTTGCCCATGGGCGTATCTGCGTCAACCGATTCCGCGGCCTGCTGGGACAGGCGCAGATCCTTCAGCATCAGTTCCGAGGCAAAGCCGGGTTGATAATCATTGTCGGCCGGGGATTGCGGGCCAACGCCGGGGGCAGGGCAATAGGCGTTCATGCTCCAGCTATAGCCCGACGAGGTGGACACCACATCGAACATCTTTTGACGGTCCAGCCCCAGCTTGTCAGCCAGTGCAAAGGATTCGCAGGTGGCGATCATCGTCGCGCCCAAAATCATGTTGTTACAGATCTTGGCAGCCTGTCCGGCCCCGGCATCGCCACAATGCACGGCTTTCTGGCCCATGATGTCAAACAAGGGTTCTGCCTTGGCAAAGGCCGCATCCGACCCGCCTGCCATGAAGGTCAGCGTGCCGCCCGAGGCCCCGCCGATGCCACCCGATACCGGCGCGTCTACAAACAAAAGCCCAGCCTTTTCAGCATCTTGGGCGACGCTCTTGGCGCTGTCTACATCGACGGTCGAACAGTCAACCAACGTGGCACCAGCCGCCATCGCCGGGATGATTTCGCTGGCAACCGCACGCAGGATCGCCCCGTTTGGCAGCATGGTGATGACCACATCGGCACCTGCCGCGGCCTCGCTACCCGAAGCGGCCATGGTAACCCCGTCGACGGTGACATCCGCCATGTCAAACCCGGTTACCTGATGCCCGGCGGTGGCAAGATTGGCGGCCATGGGCGCACCCATGTTTCCCAGGCCGATAAATCCGATTTTCATGGCGTTACTCCTTTGTTTCAAACGTCAGTGTATCTTCCCCAAGCGGGGCCAGCATGTGAGTGACCGCGCCGGCCGGCATGTCGCCAACGGCATGTTTCCAGCTGGGGTTGCGATCCTTGTCGATGATCTGGGCGCGGATACCTTCGAGAAAGTCTCCGTCCTGCATCGAGCGATAAGTAAAGCGGTATTCAAGTTCCAGTGCTGCGCGGATATCCAACGAGGGACCGCGCAGGCGATGGATGATCTCTGCTGTGCAAGCCATTGAAATGGGAGAGTTTCGAGAGATCGCCTTGAGCGTTTTGGCGGCAAAATCACTGGTTCCGGCGCGTAGGTTATTGGTGATGCCGGCAAGATCGGCACTGTCGAACAGCCGGTTGATTTCGTCCAGATCAGACCCCATCGCGCCTGTTGGCGGCTCTTCGGCATGAGAGGCGACATGCGCCACGTCGCCGCTGGCCTCAAGCATTTCGATCAGGTCGTTCCAGCGGTCACGCGGCAGGTAATGATCGGCAAAGCCTGCGAAAATCGCATCGCCCGCATCCATTCGCGCGCCCGACAGCCCCAGGTATTCACCCAACCGCCCCGGCGCGCGCGCCAGCAAATAAGAGCCACCCACATCCGGCACCAGACCAATGCCGCATTCGGGCATCGACATCTTTGTGCCCGCATCAACCACCCGGTGCGAGACGTGGCAACCAATGCCGACCCCGCCGCCCATGACAAAGCCCTGCATGAAGCTGACCACCGGCTTGGGATATTCCGCCAGATAGGCGTTCACCCGGTATTCATCACGCCAGAATGTGCGCCCAAAGGCGAAATCGCCCCGCTTGCCGCTGGCGTAAAGTTCGGCAATGTCGCCACCGGCGCAGAACGCCTTGTCGCCAGCCGCGTCGATCACCACCAGGTCAACCGCGTCGTCGTCGCGCCAGCTGCGCAGCGCCACGTCCATTTCCATGCACATGTCATAGGTCAGCGCATTCAGCGCCTTGGGCCGGTTCAGGGTAATCCGGCCCGCGCGCCCGGTTATGCGGATGTCGATATCGTTCATGATGTGCCTTTAACGGTTGGCCAGAAGGTGGCGGGCGACAATCACCCGCATGATTTCATTGGTGCCTTCAAGGATCTGATGCACCCGCAGGTCACGCACCAGTTTCTCGATGCCGTAATCGGCCAGATAGCCGTAGCCGCCGTGCAGTTGCAGGCATTGATCGACCACCTTGCTGCCGGCCTCGGTGACGAATTTCTTGGCCATGGCGCAGAACTTGGTGGCATCGGGCGCGCCTGTGTCCAGTTTCCAGGCGGCCTGGCGCAGGAAGGTGCGCGCGGCCTGAAGTTCGATCTCCATATCGGCCAGGCGGAACTGCAAGCCCTGAAACTGGTCGATGCTTTTGCCGAATGCCTTGCGCTCGCCCATGTATTCCAGTGTCAGGTTCAGCGCCGTCTGCGCCGCCCCAAGCGAGCAGGCCGAGATGTTCAGCCGCCCGCCGTCCAGCCCCACCATGGCGTATTTGAACCCGTCGCCTTCGGTGCCGACCAGGTTTTGCGCCGGGATCGTGCAATCATCGAACTGCACCTGCGCGGTCGGCTGACTACGCCAGCCCATCTTGTCCTCGAACGCGCCAAAACTCAGCCCCGGCGTGCCGTCCTCGACATAGACGGTGGAAATGCCGCCGGCCCCGTCCGCGCCGGTGCGCGCCATCACCACATAGGCATCAGAATAACCGCCGCCCGAAATAAACGCCTTGGCTCCGTTCAGGATATAGCCCTCGTTGGTACGCGCCGCGCGGGTCGACAGCGACGCCGCGTCCGAGCCGGCCCCCGGTTCGGTCAGACAATAGCTGAGCACCGTTTCAAGCGAGGCAACCCCCGGTAAGACCCGAGATTTCAGCGCCTCGTCGCCAAAGCTGTCGATCATCTTGGCGCACATGTTGTGGATCGACAGGAACGCCGCCACGGACGGGCAAGCCATTGACAGGGCTTCGAAAACCAAAGTTGCATCCAACCGGCCAAGACCCGATCCGCCGCTGTCTTCGGACACGTAAAGCCCGCCAAACCCCAAAGCGCCAATTTGCGGCCACAGGGATTTGGGGATGGTGCCGTCCTTTTCCCATTGGCGGGCGAAGGGGGCGATGTTCTCCTGCCCAAAGGCGTGGGCCATGTCGAAAATGGCGGTCTGTTCTTCGGTCAGGGCGAAATCCATGCGGGGCCTCGTTGCTGGGGTGAATTGAACAGATGTTTAATTCGCAAATCTTACAGGAGTTTTGCGAGGTCCAACAGGTCTTAAAGATCGGCGTGATATTCCTCGATCAAATGGCGCACCACGGCCCGGCCGGGGTCTTGGCCCGCGGCGGTGGCCTGTGCGTGAACATGGCGCTGACGGTCGGCGCTGGTGTCGGTTTCGGCCAGATTGCGCAGCAGGGCAAGTTCGTTCAGGGTGCCCAGTGCTTCTGCGTCTTCGGCCAGAAACCCGGTCAGCTCGTCAATCAATACGGTCATCGGTTTGATCGACCGGTCGCCAAAGTCGATCAGCCCTTCGCTGACGCCATATCGCTGTGCCCGCCAGCGGTTTTCGGCGATCAGGAACCGGTCATATTCACGCCAGCGCATGTTGGAGGCCCGCAGGCGCACCAGCATCCGGATGATCGCCTGAACCAATGCCGCCAGCGCCAGCGTATGTTCCAGCCGGGGCGACACATCCATGATCCGGGTCTCAAGCGTCGGGAAATTATGGGACGGGCGCAGATCCCACCAGATTTTGCTGGTGTCCTCGATCACTCCCAGTTCAACCAGCGTGCCGGTGGTGCGTTCATATTCGGCCCAACTGCTGAAACGCGGCGGCAGGCCGGTGCGCGGCAGGTTGTCGAAAATGGTCAGCCGATAAGATGCCAGACCGGTGTCGTCGCCCTGCCAGTAGGGCGACGAGGTGGAGAGCGCCAGAAGATGCGGCAGAAAATAGCTGAGCTGAGGCATGATGGCGGTGCGCAGCGCCTTTTCCGCGAGGCCCACATGCACATGCATGCCACAGATCAGCATGCGGCGCGCCACGCCGCCAAGGGCGCGTTGCAGGTCGTTGTAACGTTCCTTTTTGGTGTGGTGCTGGTCCTTCCAGTCGGCAAACGGGTGGCACGACACGGCAATCGGCGCGAGGTTGTGTTCGCCTGCGTGGCGCGACACGCAGGACCGCAGGCGTTTCAGGTCGTCACGCGCCGCGGGGATGTCGGCGCAGACACGGGTGCCGACCTCGATCTGGCATTGCAGGAACTCCGGGCTGACCTGCCCCTGAAGGTCATTCTGGCAGGCCTGCATCAGGGCGGCCGGCGCTTCGGCCAGATCAAGGCTGTCGCGATCGACCAGCAGGTATTCCTCTTCGATCCCNAGGGTGAATTTCTGCTGCATGTCCTGTCTACCTCGTATCGGTTAACAAGCAGTGAAAAGGCTATGGCCACGTTTGCCAAGGTAAAACTGCCTTTGCGGTGACGGTCTTTGGTTGCACAACCGGGGCCAAGGTGGATATGCAGCAATCAGCACCACATAAAACCTGACAAGGGCATCCGGCGATGAAGAAGAAAAAGATAAAAGAACTCAACGCATTGATAGGTGATCTTGAAGTAAGATTCTTTGATCCAACAGAACAGAATGCCGAAACGGCGCGTCTGGTGGCGTTTGAGAAGGCCGGCGGTCTTGATGGGCCGGCCTATGCGTTGTCACCGGGCATGGCGGATTTTGAGGTAAGCAGGCTGGCGCAGGAATACGCCACGTACGCGCCGGCCATTGACCGGCTGCACGACCCCGCGCTTAACGATACTGGCTATGCGCCCGACAATGGGTATTATGACACGCCGGACGCCGAGGCGCTGTATCTGATGGTACGCCGCCATGCGCCAGCGCAGGTGATCGAGGTCGGCTGTGGCAATTCCACCCGCATCACCCGGCAGGCGGTGATTGACGGCGGTTTGGCCACAAGGATTACCGCCATCGACCCCTATCCGCGCGCCGATATCGCCCATGTGGTTGATCATTTTGAACAAAAACCGCTGGAAGAGGTGGACCCGGCGCTGTTCGCGGGGTTGAAATCGGGGGATATCCTGTTCATCGACTCCAGCCATCAGGTGCGGATGAGCAACGACGTGGCGCATCTGTTCTGCCGCATCATTCCGGGTCTGGCACCGGGGGTGGTGATCCACGTGCATGACGTGTTCCTGCCCTATGAATACCCCAAGCGGTTCTTTTACGACTGCCCGTCCTGGGGCGAGCAATATATGCTGCATGCGCTGCTTCAGGGCGGCGGCTATGAGGTGCTGTGGCCGGGGTACTACCTGCAACGGGGCCGGCCCGATGCGGTTGCGGCATTGCCGTTCCTGGCCAGCGGGCGCGCCCAGAGTTTCTGGATCCGCAAGCGTTAGTCCTAACGCGCCCCGGACCTGATCCAGGACGGTTGCGACCTTACAGCAGGCGCACCTGCGTGCCGATCTGCACCAGTTCGAACAGTTCCTCGACATGTTGGTTGTAAAGGCCGATGCACCCCGAAGAACTTTGCCGCCCGATTTTGCGTGTGTCATGCGTGCCATGTACCAGATAGGCCGGCCAGTCCAGATACATCGCCCGTGTCCCCAGCGGATTGCCCGGCCCGGAGTCCATCCGTTGGGGCAGGGAGGGATCGCGCTCGCGCATATTGGCGGTGGGTGTCCAGCTTGGCCCGACCTTCTTGCGGACAACCTGGCTATAGCCGCGTTTGGTCAGATCTTCGCTCATCGGCACCGAGGACGGGTAAAGGCGATAGGTCTGCCCGTCCGCGCCCCAATAATGCACCGCACGGCTGGAAATATCGGCTAAAAGACAGCCCTTGCCCAGCGTGTCGAAATGGTCCTGCCAGTCCTGCGGAGAAAAGGCCGAGATATTGCGACGCGCCGGGATTTTCGTCCTGACCGGCGGTTCGGTGGCGGGAAACGCATCTTGCGACTGCGCGCGCCCCCATGTGGGGGTCATCAGGGCGGCACCGGCCCCCAACAGGGCGGCGCGCCGGGTCATGCCCGATTTTATCAGAGCTTTGGTCATTGCATTTGCCTCATGATTTGCCTCGTGTTTTTTATTGACTTTAGCCACATTGTCCGGCGCGCACCAGTTGCTTTGCACCCGGAAAGCACCTGATCACCAAAAGTTCAATGGGGCGTTATCAGGCGAACAGGCGAACAATCTGCCTCGAATGGTCAAACCTTCCCCCATAGGAAGGTTTGACGCAAATCAAATACAGAAATTGGAATGTGAGGTACTGTTAACCTTGTCTGACATATTGGAGAAAACAATGAGACTACGAGTTATTCAGTTGGCCTTGCTGGGCATTTTTTCAGTTCTGATCGTGGCCGCGCCACAGGTGGGGCGGGCCGATGACGGGGCGCGCGGGTTGTTTGTTAACCTGACCACCGACGACACCTGGTCGGCGGCCAAGGCGATCAGCTTTGCGCATCAGAAGTCGTTGATAAACGGCCATGACACGGCAATCTGGCTGAATGTGCGGGCGGTCTATCTGGCCGACAAGAAACGCCCGAGCCATGTGCACGGGTTGATGGCGGCGCAGGGCACATCGATTCAGGACATGCTGGCGGCGTTCATGGCTGATGGTGGTACCGTAATTATGTGCGCGGCCTGTTCCAAGGCGGCGGGGCTGGCCAAAGACGACTATATCGACGGCGTGACCATGGGCAGCTGGCCGGTGGTTGAAAGCTGGCTGTTTCGCGATGGGATGCAGACGCTGGGGTGGTGAACCACAGATAACAACGATAACAACGTCAAAGCCCCGGCCATTTCCGACCGGGGCTTTTCTTTTGCAGCTGCGCGGATGGCCCCACAGGGCCCCCACAGGGCCGAAGGGTTATTCCATCACGGGGATGGAAAACTCGCCGCCTTCCTTGATGCCGCTGGGCCAGCGGGCGGTCACGGTCTTGGTGCGGGTGTAGAACTTGAACGCATCCGGCCCGTGCTGGTTCAGATCGCCGAACACCGACTTTTTCCAGCCGCCGAATGTATGATAGGCCAAAGGCACCGGGATTGGCACGTTGATGCCGACCATGCCCACATTGATCCGGTTGGCAAAATCGCGCGCCGCATCGCCGTCGCGGGTGAATATCGCCGTGCCGTTGCCGTATTCGTGATCCATCGCCAGGCCAATCGCCTCTTCGTAGGTCTTGGCGCGCACCGTGCACAGGACCGGGCCGAATATCTCTTGCTTGTAGATGTCCATATCGGCCGTCACGTCGTCAAACAGGTGCGGCCCGACAAAGAAACCATCCTCGTAGCCCTGCAACGAAAACCCGCGTCCGTCGACCACCAGCTTGGCACCCTGATCGACGCCGGTTTCAACCAGCCGTTCGATATTGGCCTTGGCGGCCGCAGTTACAACCGGCCCGTAATCCACGTCATTGCCCGACGTGTACGGCCCCACCTTCAGCGCCTCGACCCGTGGCACCAGCTTTTCCAGCAGCCGGTCGGCGGTCTCTTCGCCCACCGGAACCGCAACCGAAATCGCCATGCAGCGTTCGCCAGCCGCGCCAAACCCAGCCCCCAACAGCGCATCCGCCGCCTGATCCATGTCCGCGTCGGGCATGATGATCATGTGGTTCTTGGCACCGCCAAAACACTGCACGCGTTTGCCATTCGCACAGCCCGTGGCATAGATGTATTCGGCAATCGGGGTGGACCCGACAAAGCCGACCGACTGGACCACGTCGTGATGCAGGATCGCGTCGACCGCTTCCTTGTCGCCATTGACCACTTGCAAAATTCCCTTGGGCAGCCCGGCCTCTTCCATCAGTTCGGCCAGCATCAGCGGCACCGACGGGTCGCGTTCGGATGGCTTGAGGATAAAGGCGTTGCCGCAGGCGATGGCCGGGGCAAACATCCACATCGGGATCATCGCCGGAAAGTTGAACGGGGTGATGCCCGCCGTCACACCCAGCGCCTGACGCATGGAATACATGTCGATGCCGGGACCGGCGCTGTCGGTGTATTCGCCTTTCAGCAGTTGCGGCGCGCCGATGCAATATTCCACCACTTCCAGACCACGCTGCACGTCGCCGGCGGCGTCGGGCAGGGTCTTGCCGTGCTCGCGGCTAAGGGCCTCGGCCAGTTTATCCATGTCGCGGTTCAACAGATCGACGAATTTCATCAGCACCCGCGCGCGGCGCTGCGGGTTGGTGGCGGCCCATTCGGGCTGGGCGGCGGTGGCGCATTCAACCGCGCGGTTCATTTCCTCGACCGATGCCAGCGGCGTCTTTGCCTGGATCTCGCCTGTGGCCGGGTTCATCACGTCGGCAAAACGCCCCGAGGTGCCTTTGACATGGGCACCGTTGATGTAATGGGTCAGTTCCTGCATCAGATTTCTCCTCCTGATCAATTTGCCCGCACGATAGGCTTGCAGAAATCCCTTGAACAGAGGCAATGTTTCAAAAAGGTTTTGCAGAAACGCAGAGGGACACTGGGGGACTGCACGGGAGCCAGAGGGAGACAGCCGAATGGAACCGCAGTGGGACGACATGAAGATATTCCTGGCCGTGGCGCGCGAACAAAGCCTTTCGGGCGCGGGGCGGGTGCTGAAGCTGGATCCGGCAACGGCGGGGCGGCGTATTGCCCGGCTTGAAGCGGCGATGAAAGTGGCGTTGTTCGTCAAATCTCCGCAAGGCTATACCCTGAGTGCCGCCGGTGAGCGGATGCTGGAATATGGCGAACAAGCCGAGGCGGCGATGCGCGCGGCCAGTCACGCGCTGGACGGGCCAAGCGAAAGCCTGTCGGGGCAGGTCCGCATCGGCGCGCCGGACGGCTGTGCCAATTTCCTGCTGCCGCAGGTCTGCACAAGGATTTCGGCGGAAAACCCGGATCTCGATATCCAGATCGTTGCCTTGCCCCGTGTCATCAACCTGTCGCGTCGCGAGGCGGACATGGCCATTACCGTCAGCCAGCCCACCGCCCGGCAGCTTCTGGTGGAAAAGATCACCGATTACCGTCTTTCCCTTGCGGCCTCTCGCGGGCATCTGCGCAAGGTTGGCCCGGTCGAGACTCTGGCCGATCTTCAGGGGCGGCATCTGGTCGGCTATATCCCCGATATGATTTTTGATGCCGAACTGGACTATCTGACCGATCTGGGGGTGGCGCGTGTACAATTGGCGTCGAACTCGGTCTCGGTGCAGTTGAAAATGATCGTCAGCGGCGCGGGGTTGGGGGTTGTTCCGGATTTCACGCTGCCGGCGCATGGGCGGTTGCGCAAGATTCTTGCGGATCAGGTCAGCCTGACCCGCAGCTTTTATCTGGTGCGTCATCAAAGCGATCAGCGCAGCGCACGCCTGAATCGCTTTGCCGATTCCCTGTGCGCCGGCCTGCGCGAAGAAGTGCGCAGGTTGGAAGGCCCGGCTTGACTTGCCGCGATATTGCGGCAACGCTTTGGTAAATGAAAGATTGTTGCGGAGGTACCACGGGATGCTCATTCATCAGATACTCAGTTCCAAACCGAATCCGGGGGTTTTGACGGTCGTCCCCACGGCCACAGTGGCGCAGGCCGCGGATGTCTTGGCGAAGAACCGGATCGGGTCGGTGATCGTGTCTGATGATGATGGCCAGACGGCAATCGGCATCCTGTCCGAACGTGACATCGTGCGGAATCTGGCCAAGGACGGTTCCGGCTGTCTGACCCGGCCGGTCAGCCAGTACATGACCTGCGAACTGCACACCAGTACCAGCCAGGCCAGCGTTCAGGAAGTGCTGACCCGGATGACCGAAGGGCGGTTCCGGCATATGCCGGTTGTCGAGGACGGCAAGATGATCGGGCTGGTGACGCTGGGCGATCTGGTCAAGGCGCAATTGTCGGAACTGGCGATGGAAAATCAGGCACTGGAAGGCATGATCATGGGCCATTAAGGCGCTTTGCGTTTTATCTGAGCCACCATATCGCCCTTACCACCGAGACAGCCACTGTGAATACGAACGGCGTTCGGTGGCAACGGTGATTGATATCAAACACAAAGTGCTTTGGAACCACGCCGGCAACAAATGGCAAAACCGCGCCTTGCAATTTGTCGCGCGGTCTGTTTTGCAAGCGCGGCACAAGCGAACCCCGAGGAGCCTGCCTTATGCGTACTGCATTGTATCCCGGCACTTTTGACCCGATTACCCTGGGCCATATCGACATCATTCGCCGCGCCACGGCGCTTGTCGACCGGTTGGTGATCGGGGTGGCGATCAACCGCGACAAGGGACCGCTGTTTTCGCTGGAAGAGCGGGTGGCGATGATCGAAGCGGAATGCGCCACCCTGAGCGAGCAGACCGGCACCGAGATCGTCGCGCATCCGTTCGAGAACCTGCTGATCAACTGCGCCCATGATGTCGGTGCGCAAATCATCATAAGGGGTCTGCGTGCGGTGGCGGATTTTGAATACGAGTTCCAGATGGTCGGCATGAATCGGGTTCTGGACAGTTCGGTCGAAACGGTGTTCCTGATGGCCGATGCCCGTCATCAGGCGATCGCCAGCAAGCTGGTCAAGGAAATTGCCCGGCTGGATGGCGATGTATCGAAATTCGTGACGCCGCCGGTGAACGAAGCCTTGATAGCGCGGCTTTCGAATTAGGGCCGTAACCCTAAGAAAGCCCTGCCAAATCGAGCGCACCTGCGGCGCGCGCAGGATTGGTAATTTGGCGCGCCTGCCGAGCGCGCGTTTTGGTAGTGCCGGATGACTGGGGGGAATCCAAAGGACGTTTTGCGTCTGATTAGAAACACCTTTGTCACCGAAAGTCACCGAAAGTCACCGAATGCCACCGAATGCCACCGGATCTACCACCGAACGCCATTGTCTTCACAATCGCTGCATCGGTGGTAAAGGTGATGCGCAGGATTAATGGGTCCTGACCCTAGATAAAACGCAAAACGCTTTAGCGCCAGAACGCCAGCCATTCGGTCAGTTCAAACAGTTTTTTGCTGAGAAATATCAGGTGCGCCG
>JGI24025J20009_10002212_pt1 | contig 14206 bp, 16 predicted proteins | sample Cruoilmetagenom3_FD_20009 | JGI IMG/M metagenome (IMG submission 20009)
TCGCTGTAGGCAAAGATCACCTGATCCACGTCGTACTCGGCGATCAGGTGTGCCAGTTCTTTTTCCTCGTAGATGGGGATGCCCTGGGGATAACCCGGCCCAGCTAACTCAGGCGGGTAGCGGCGGTTCTCGATGTTGGGGATCTGTGTGGCGGTGAAGGCCACCACTTCGTACTGCTCGTGGCCTCGGAAATAGACGTTGAAGTTGTGAAAGTCGCGCCCTGCAGCGCCCATGATGATGACGCGAGTCTTCGACATTGACGAACTTGCTCCTTTGCAAGAATCAGCAACTGAGGTACCGAGTATCTGAGGTCCGAGGGATCTGATGGATCAATCTACCAATCTACCGGTCTACCCATATACCAACCCTAGATGTACAGCCTGTTCGGATCCACCTCTTCCCGCAACACGCGCAGTTCCTCGGCCGTGGGCGGTTCGTTGTGGTCCACCCTGTCGGGGATGATGAGCTCGAAACCAGTGTTCTCGATGACCTGCTCCAGCGTGACGCCGGGGTTGAGGGCCAGCAGTTGCATGTGCTTGGTCTTCTCATCGAAGCCCATAAGCGCCAGGTTAGTGACCACGCGGTACGGCCCTGTGCCGGGAGGCAGCCCTGCGGTCTCCCGTGCACCCGGCCCGGCCAGGTAGCCCGGCGTAGTGAGGAAGTCCACCTGGGGCACGAAGCGGCGCTTGTCGTGACGCATGATGGCGATGGTGCGCCAACAGAGAGATCCAACGTCGTTGGCTCCGCCGCTACCTGGCAGCCGCACCTTGGGCCGGTCGTGACCTCCGATGACCGTGCTGTTCAGGTTGCCGTAGGAGTCAATCTGCGCCCCACCGAGAAAGCCATACTCAATGAAGCCCCGCTGGGCCGTCTCCATGATGTCGCAGATGCCCGAAGCGGCCACCGCCCGGTAAAACGTGCGCGCTTCGCCCACAGCCAGCGGCAGATCTTCTAGCGAGCCACCGGTGCCGCCGAACTCGAAAACTGGCACCAGGTTCGGCGCCTGCATCTTCTGCGCCAGCGAAGCGGCCAGCATGGGAATGCCCGTGCCGATGAATGCCGTCGTGCCATCCTCCATCAGGCGGGCAGCGAGGCAGATCAAAAGCTCGGTGGGATTGTAGTCGCCGTTCATCGCTCACCTCCCCTTGACGATGGAGCGCACGTGATCCAGACGCTCCTGGCCGATGAGTTCCAGGTACTGTTGGTGATTCTCCACGCCATAGACGGTCTTGTCCAGGTACGCCTGCGCGCCTTCCGCTGTCTTGGAAGCCGCCACCCATTCCTTGATGCGTTCCTCGTCCCGCTCGTAGAGGTAGCACATCTCGCCGGGGTAGGAGCCGAAGGGCGCTTCCACCACAGCGTCTACCAGGTAGTAGGGGATGATGGTACGGTCGGGGTGGCGGCGGATCTCATCAGAGGGCAAAATCTCCTCGGCGCTGATGATGAGCCGCCTGCAGGCGCGGGACATTTCGAAAGCGAAACCGCTGATGCCATCAATCTGGGCGTTGCCGTACTTGTCGGCGCGGTGCACGTGGATCAGCCCCACGTCGAGGATCAAGGCTGGCAACAAGCATACCACCTCGCCGGTGAAGGGGCATTCTACAGCCTTGGCCGCGCTGCAATTGAAGGTGTCGGTACCCAACATGGCCCGCACGGGGATGAAGGGCACCCCCATGCTGGCGGCCTTGAAACGCCAGGTGATGCCGCCGTTGCTCCATTCCACCACCTTCTCGATCTGACCGCTCTCCACAGCCCTGCGCAGCGCGTTGGAGACACCATACACCTCCAAGCCAATGTAGGTGAAGTCCATGGCCTTCACCAGCCCGGCGGCGATGATCAGATCGAGTTCCGTGACTCCCTGCCCTGCCAGCCGCAGGTCTCTCTTTCCCTGGCGGATCAGCTCGCGGGTCAGCGACATGGGGGCGCGCACGGTACCATACAGTTCGGTGCCCAGGTAGTCCCCTTCTTGGACGAAGCGGGCAATGGCCTCCTGCTCGCTCATTCGCTTGTCCACCAGCGCCTTGCTCTTCCGGCGGTTCCACTCCCGGAAAGCGTTCATGTCCGGTGGCTGTATGAGCTCACCGATACCCGAAGCGATGACATTCATAGACGTTCCTCCTCGAACGAATGATGAACGGAGGGCCAACTCGCGTGAGACGTCATGCGTGAAACGCGATGGTTTGACGCCGTGTATGCCTCACGTTTCACGTTTCATGCTTTGCGCTTTACTCCATCTGCAGTAGTCGAAATCTCAGGATCACCTAGCCTCTTCGCCCACTCCCGCTGCTGGGCCACAGCACTGCCCAACACGCCGTTCACAAAACGCGGGGCGGAGTCGCTGCCGAAGATCTTGGCCACCTCCACCGCCTCGTTGATCGCCACCTTCAGCGGCGTATCCGCAAGGCCCAACTCAAACAAGGCCATGCGCAGGATGTTGCGGTCAACGACCGCCAACTGCTCCACCGGCCATTCGGGGGCATAGTGCCCGATGATCTGATCGAGCTGCGGCCGATGCGCCAGCACGCCGAAGACAAGTTGGCGCACGAAAGCCGCACCATTCTCCGGCAAGGAAGTGAAATCCAACCGCTGCTCGACGACGACTGCGGGATTATGTCGAGCAATATCGATTTCGAAAAGAGCCTGTAGCGCGGCTACCCGGGCGCGCCGTCGAACCTTCACTTCAAGACACTCCGTGTGCGAAAGTGGTACATTGCCGATCTACCAGTCCACCGGCCTACCAACCCCCTACGGCTCCTGCAACGAGGAGGGAGGACAAGGAAACTGGACGTCGTCAATGTGGACATTCACTTCCCGCACCGGCATGCCCACCATCTCCTGGATCGCACGCGTGACCCCACCTTGCACCGTTCGGCCAACCTCCAGCATGCTGGCGCCACTATCAACGATGACGTAGAGATCCACGGTGACAGCATGGTCCTCAACCACGACACGCGTACCCTCGCCCGTAGTGCCTGCCCCCAGAATGCGGCCAGGAGCGCGCCCCGACATGCGGCACACCCGAGGGACACTCACAGCCGACAGCCGTGCAATGGTCACAAGCACGCTGGGGTGGATGGTAACCGTGCCCAGTCGTTCATCCGTGAGTTCGTCCACATGTTCATCCATGGTTGACACCCTCAACCGATAGCTAGGCCGCCATCCACCACCAACACCTGGCCGGTGATGAAACTGGCAGCATCGGATACAAGAAAGGCTACAGCTTCGGCCACCTCCTCGGGGCGACCGACCCGTCCCAGCGGTGTGCGCCTGATGGCCTCGCCGATCAGCTCCTGGGGCAGACCCTCGGTCAGCGCCGTAGGAATGAGGCCAGGAGCGACGGCGTTGACGATGATGTTGCGGCTCCCCACCTCCTTGGCCAGGCTCCTGGTGAACCCGACCAAGCCGGCCTTGGCCGCGGCGTAGTTGGCCTGCCCGGCGTTCCCCTGCAATCCGGCAATCGAGGTGATGTTGACGATACGGCCACGGCGCTGCCTCATCATAGGCCGCATGGCCGCCTTGCAGCAGTTGAAGACGCTCTTCAGGTTGGTGGCGATGACGATATCCCAGTCGGTTTCCTTCATCCTCATCAACAGCATATCTCGCGTAGTGCCAGCGTTGTTGACCAGGATGTCCAAACGGCCAAAGGTCTCAATAGCTGCCTTGATCAGCGACTGGGCCTGCTCATGATCGCTCACGTCCGCCTGCACGATCGCGGCCTCGCCGCCATTGGCGATGATAGTGTCGGCGACCTCTTGCGCCTGTTCGGCGCTGTCGCGGTGATTGACCACCACCTTGACCCCCTCGGCAGCCAGCTTCCTGGCGATGGCCGCGCCAATGCCCCGCGAGCTTCCGGTGACCACTGCGACTTTGCCCTCAAGACCCATCATTACTCATATCTCCGTGAAAGATCGGGCGTCGTGCAGGCTTCCCACATTCACTCTCCGCACAGCGCGGTCAATGCGTTTCACAAGCCCCGTCAACACCTTGCCCGGTCCCACTTCAACGAAGGTATCCACGCCCTGAGCGACCATCCACTGCACCGACTCTGTCCAGCGCACCGGAGCGGTCAGTTGCTGCACCAACTCTCTGGCAATCTCGTCCACGCCAGCAAGTGGCCTCGCTGTGACATTGCCAACCACAGGCATACTCGGCGCCCGCAACGGCGCGGCCTCCACCGCCTGACGGAAAGCAGCCACCACTGAGGACATGAGCGGCGAATGGGCGGCGATGCTCACCGCCAGCCGCACGACCTTCCGTGCACCCGCAGCCTTGGCCCGATCCATGGCCTCGGCCAGGGTTTCCTCGTCGCCGGAGATGACTATCTGGCCCGGCGAGTTGTAGTCCGCCGCCTGCACGACGCCACCAGTGGCCTCTCGTGCTTCCTCGCAAANCCTGTCCANCGTCGGCGCATCCAANCCCAGGACTGCGNCCATGCCACCACCACCGTCCTCCCCCGCCGCTTTCATCAGCCGGCCTCGCTCCCGTACCAACCGCAGGCCAGCAGCAAATTCGAGTGCGCCCACCGCCACCAGGGCGCTGTACTCACCCAAGCTATGCCCGGCGCAGAAAAGCGCCGTCTGCCGCGCCTGCCGCTCAATCACGCGCCATAGCGCCATGCTCGTCACGAAGATGGCTGGCTGGGTGTTGATCGTGTCGTCCAGCACCTGCTCTGGGCCGGCAAAGCAAAGCGCCGAAAGGGGAAGGTTCAACAGGGCATCGGCTTCATCGAACACAGCACGGGCGCTGGGGTAAGCTTCGTACAGATCCCTCCCCATCTCCACACACTGCGATCCCTGACCTGGAAAGATGAAAGCCAGCCCTGACATGAGGATCCTCCGCGGCAAGCATCGGGGAAGTAGGGGGAACCCGTCCCCGCCCTCCCCCGATACCGGTCTCCCACCGCTAGGTGAGGCTCACTACTCCTTCTTCTTCTCCTCCTCCTTGATCTCTACCACCTCTTGACCTCGGTAGCTGCCGCAGTAAGGACAGATCTGATGCGGAGGACGCAACTGGTGGCAGGTTGGGCAAGGTACCAGATTCGGCAGCTTGATGGCATCGTGCGCTCGCCGCCTGTCTCGCCGGGCTTTAGATGTTTTACGCTTCGGTACTGGCATAGGTCAATCCACTCCTTCTCCTGATTCCTCGCTGAACCGCAATCGCTGCAGCACGCTCCAGCGAGGGTCCTCTTCTTCGGTACACTCACACGGTCCCTCGTTCAGATTCTGGCCGCATTGTGAACACAGACCAGCGCAATCGGAACGACACACGGGATAGATGGGCAGGGCCAGCAGCAATTGCTGGCGAATCACCTCCCCCAGATCAAGTACATGATGCTCATCAATCACCAGAGCGGTATCTTCTGCCTCGTCAGAGGCCCTGTTGTCAACGGCGAACTTCCCAGTGGCCCGGAATTCCTCCTCCACCGCTGCCGCCAGAGAGAAAACAAACGGTGTGAGGCAGCGGCTGCAAGCCAGTTCCACCTCCGCCTGTACGCGTCCCTGAACCAAAATGCCAGCGTCGGTGCGCAGCAGACAAACCCGACCTGTCACCGGGCTAACAAGTTCGACGTCCTCATCCAGGACTGCAATGTCGGCCTCGATGCTCTTGTGCTGGGTGGCGCCAATGGGGGACTTCAGCAACTGAGCTACATTGTATTCCACTTCCACATGAACTCTCCAAACGCTCTGCACGCGTCTGCAGCAAGCGCCCCATTATAGGCAAGACCGACAAAAGTGTCAAAACCGCTGACCACCCCCAAGTCTATCCGAATGGTCGGCTCAGGCAGCTCCTGACCGCCGCCGACGCGTTGGCTCCGCGCTCCTCTCCAAGAGAGCTCTCAATCCGCGGGCTACGGCCCCAGAGCCGCTCGTGTTCAGAAGACAGAGCAGCTTACGCGGTCGACTCAAGGTGAGCGATTCCGTGGCGCACTTCGTCTAGCAAGGTCTCCAGTTGCTGCTGCAATCCCTCTAACGACTCCTGAGCGTATTTGTTTGCACCATCCCTCAGTACCTGCGCCTCTCGTTCCGCCTCAGCGATAATGGCCTTGCTTCGCTCGCCGGTGATTTGACCGCCTGTCTGGCGCTGTGAAGCATCCCAGGGGAGCGCACGGGCCTGAGCTACGATCCGCTGCGCTTCCTTATCCGCCTCATCAATGATGCGATCTTTCTCCTGCTTGATCCGCTGCGCTTGCTTCAACTCCTCCGGCAGCCAGGCGCGGAACTGGTCAATGATACGCAGACACTCCTCCTCATTCACCAGCAGAGTAGAAGTCAGAGGGATGCGCCAACCCTCATTCAGCAGGTCTTCAAGCTGATCCACCAGTTGTAGGATTTCGATGATAATCACCCCCCTCTTAGTCAGATGGTCCGATGGTAGCGTAGTCGCCTAGGATTGTCGATCAAATAGTCTCCCCAATTTGCACATGTACGCAGGCGGTTTTGGGGGAGTTGTTGGATTGTCGATCCTTGGTCTTCTCGCCAGTCGTATGGTCATTTGGTCCCGCTAGTCACCAGAGCACTTGACTACACGACTACCTTGACCAAGCGACCATGTGACTATCTGACTACGCGACCACTTTCAGTCACGCAAGGAACTCAGCGGCACCGGTGCTTCGCCTGTGTCCCCGGCAGCTTCAACACGGTGGCGCAAGGCGTCCTGCACGTGTGGTGGCGACAGAGAGCAGATGTCACCTCCTAAGAAGGCGACTTCCTTCAACGTCGTGGCGCTAAGATACGCATATTCCAGATTGGTCATCAGACAGACAAACTCGATGTCCGGTGCCAGCTTCTTGTTCATCAGCGCCATGTGAAACTCGAACTCGAAGTCCGAAAGGGCACGCAGACCACGCACGATGACCTGAGCGCCAACCTCGCGGGCGAAATCCACGGTCAGGCCGCGATAGGCGCTGACCCGCACGTTGGGCAGTTTGGCAAAGGCCTCCCGACACATGACCACGCGCTCCGCTGTGGGAAAGAGTATTTGCNTGGAAGGACGGTCGTAGACGGCAACAACCAGTTGGTCGAATAACGCCGCTGCCCGCTGGGCGATGTCCACGTGTCCGTAGTGCACCGGATCGAAGGTGCCTGGGTAAACTGCGATGGTCACTTCAAACTCCGAACTTCCAAGTCTTAGCCACCCCATCCATCTGACGACTAGCTGATGTCGCTTTTGCCTCGCCAGAAGCGAGTCACCTGCCGCGCCAGCAGGCGGTGCTCCGGCTGTCTCAGCTCAGGATCTCGCTCGAACAGCTTCTTGGCTTCCGCTCGCGCCAGTTCCAGCGTGCGCAGATCGCTCAGTTGAGCCATTCTCAATTCAGGCAAGCCACTCTGGCGAGTGCCCAGGAAGTCCCCAGGGCCCCGCAACTCCAGATCCTTCTCGGCCAGCACGAAGCCATCCTGGGTCTCCTCCAGCACCTGCAACCGCTCGGCAGCGTCCCCCGTCGCCGCATCGGACACGAGCAAGCAGTAGGATTGCTGCTCACCCCGCCCCACGCGGCCGCGGAACTGATGCAGTTGCGCCAAGCCAAAGCGCTCAGCTCCTTCGACCAACATCACCGTGGCATTGGGCACGTCAATGCCCACCTCCACCACCGAGGTGGAGACGATGATGTCCAACTCGCCCTCGCGGAAGGCCCGCATCACGGCTTCCTTCTCCTCCCCCTTCATGCGACCGTGCAGCAGACCCAGGCGCAGGTCGGGAAAGACCTCCTTCTGCAGCCGCTGATGCTCCTCCACGGCAGCCTTGGCATCCAACACCTCCGATTCCTCCACCAGCGGGCAGATGATGAAGGCCTGGCAGCCTTCCTCCACTTGACGGCGCAAGAAGGCGTAGGCCCGCTCCCGCTCCCTCCGGCGCAGCCAGTGGGTCTTGATAGCCTGGCGTCCCGGAGGCATTTCGTCGATCACCGATACGTCCAGATCGCCGTAAAGCGTCAGGGCCAGCGAGCGGGGAATGGGTGTGGCGCTCATCACCAGCACGTGAGGATGGTAGCCCTTCTGTCGCAGCGCAGCCCGTTGCCGCACGCCAAAGCGGTGCTGCTCGTCAATGACCAGGAAAGCCAGGTCGCGGAAGCCGACTGCCCCTTGGATCAGGGCATGGGTACCGATGGCGATGTCCACCTCGCCAGCGGCAATGGCTGCCTGCGCCGCCGCCTTCTCCTGCAACTTCAGACTGCCAATGAGCAGGGCTATGCGGAGCGGTTCCTGCCGTTGCGGGTGTTGCAGGTTCCCAAAGATGACGGAGAGGTTGCGGTAGTGCTGCTCGGCCAGGATCTCTGTGGGCGCCATGATCGCCGCCTGCGCCCCCTCGCACACGGCAATCCACATGGCCGCCGCCGCCACAGCCGTCTTGCCAGAGCCCACGTCTCCTTGCAGCAGGCGGTTCATGGGCTGCGGCTGGGCCACATCGGCGACGATGTCTGAGAGAGCCCGCTCCTGTGCTGATGTCAGCCGGAAAGGCAGGGCAGCCTCGTATGCTTCCAGTTGCGCCGGATCAACCCGCAGAGGCCTCCCGGGTTGACTGCGCCAGACATGTCGCATCCGCAGGGCCCCCACCTGAATGAGAAAGAACTCATCGAAGGCCAGGCGGCGCCGTGCCGCCTCCAGCAGCTTCTGATTGTCGGGGAAGTGAATCTGCTCGATGGCCTTGCCCAGCGAGAGCAGCCCCGCGTGTTCCCGCACCGTCGAGGGCAGGTGGTCCGGCAAGCGCTTGGCCCAGGCATCCACAGCCTTCTTCATCAAGCGCCGCAGCCCGCGTGCGCCGATCCCCCCCGTCAGCGGGTAGACTGGGACCAGCCGTCCGGTGTGGATCAACTCCTTGTCCAACAGTTCCCAGGACGGCGAGACCATTACCAGCCGGCCCAGACGTTCATTCACTTTGCCACTGAGGACGACTGTGCGACCAGGGCGCAACTGGCGAGTGATGTAGGGGTTGAACCAGGTCACCTGGATGGTACCGGTGGCATCGCCCACAATGGCAGTGACGATGGTGATCGGCCGCCGGTGGCCCTTGCGACTCTGAATGTCCCAGACATTGCCAATGATGGTGACCTCTTCGCCGTACTCAAGGCGGTCAATGGTCTTCAGCTTGCTGTAGTCGTCGTAGCGGCGAGGGAACAGATAGAGAAGGTCGCCAATGGACCGCACGCCAAGTCGTTCCAGCCGTTCGGCATTGCGAGGCCCCACGCTGGGCAGACGGGTCACGGGGGCTTCTAGCCCGGTGGGCTCCGGACCAGGCGGTGGCGAAGGACGACGTGCAGGCCGCTTGGGTGGCCCAGCCGGCTTAACCTCCTCGTCGTCGGACCGCAGCGGCGGGCGGGGGGGCTTGGCTCTCCCCTCCTTGAGCCGTTCCAACTCTGGCGGCTGTGGCGGAGTCGGATGCTCAGTGGCAGGCGGTGACGGCACCTCGGCAGCTCGCTGCGCGGCTTGCTCCGCCTTGCCCAGAACGTCCTCGACGACGCGCCGACGAGCAGCGTGATCTTCCACTTCGGAATAGCCGCTCAGCAAGGCGACGATCTCCTTGATCAGGGCCTCCTTCTGCGCATCAACCCCCTCGGCCAGGACGTCCTCCTCCCAGCGCTCGGCGAAACTGGCCATGCCACCGATGACAGCCCGGTTCCGGTAACCCTGGCGTCGTTCCAGATCCAGCACCTTCTGCAAACGTTCGAAAACAGTGGTCATCAGCCACTACTCATAAGACAAGCCGCACCCACGGCCCCAGGCCCAGCATGGGCGGCGATGGCCACGCCCGCCTCGGCTATTGCCATCTGCTCGCGGGGGAAGATGCCAGCCAGCATGTCGGCCAATCGCTCAGCCGCCTCCGGAGCCCGCGTGTGCAAGACCCACATCTGTTCCAAAGCACCCAGTTCACCCACCCTGTCCACGAGACGACGCAAGGCGGCAGATAGCGTCCGCGGCCGCTCCAACAAATCCACCTGCCCCTCCCTGAGCATCACCAGGGGCTTGATGGACAGCAGGGAACCGACCAGTGCTAAGGCCCAGGTGACACGGCCACCGCGGCGCACGTAGTCCAGAGTGTCCAACACGGCGAACACCCGCACCCGACCGACCATGTTCCGCACCTTGTCAGCGATGGCGGCCAGCGACTCTCCCCTCTGCGCTGCTTCCGCAGCGGCCACGCTCAGCAGGCCCGCGCCGAGCGTAGCGGAGTGACTGTCAACGACTTCAATGACCGCCTGTGGTAGACAGCGCGCCGCCGAGCAGGCTGCGTTGTAGATGCCGCTCAGCTTACCCGCCGAGTGAATGGAGATGATCTGCCGGCCCCGTTCCGCCGCCTGGCGATAGATCTCCTCGAAGACGCCCACCGCTGGCTGCGACGTTGCCACGGGAGTCTTGCGCAGGAGCGCATAGAAGCCCTGGGGTGTCAGATCCACGCCCTCGCGGTAGAACTTCCGCCCGAAGCGCACCAGGCAGGGGATGACGGTGATCCCCAGACGTCGGGCCACGTCAGGCGGAACATCGGTGGAACTGTCGGTGATAACCTGTACCTCAGTCATGCGCATATCAAGCTCTCTCGTAGATAGCCACACCCAAAGCGTTGAGTCCCAGGCGCGCAACCACGGATGGGCCATAGGTGAATACGGGAACGTCCCAATCGGGATAGAGCAGTTCCAGCCCTTCTAGCAGCATGGCCATGTGCTCGCTGAAGCTGCTCTGCATGATGGCCAGTTGCTCTATGTCCGCGAATTCGCGGATGAAGTTCAGCAGCTTCTCCACTCCCAGGGCGCGGGTTCGCACTTTCTCCATGGGCAGGAGTCTGCCGTCCTCCAACGTCACTAGCGGCTTGATGCCCAGCATGGTCCCCAGCACCGCCTGGGATGGGCGGACCCACTGTTCCCTCTCCAGGTACCTGAGGACATCCACAAGGAAGATCATGTAGACATGGGGGACCATGCCCCGGATGAGACGCACGATCTCGTCCATTTCGGCGCCATTAGCCGCCGCCTCCGCGGCTGCCTCTACGAGCATACCCAAGCCAAAGGAGATGGAAAGTGAATCCATGACCAGAATCTCGCAACGACCCAACAGGGTCCGCACAGCCGCTCGCGCGACCTCGCAAGTTTCACTCAGCCGGCTGGAAATGTGCAAAGAGATTATCTTATCATGCCGGCTGTGTAGCTGCCGATACAACGCGGCCATTGTCCCCACCGACGGTGCCGACACCGTCGGCATCTCCGCCGTGGCCGCCATCCTCTGAAGAAACTCCCTGGAAGTGACGTCAATGCCCTCCCCGTAGGTCACGCCTCCGAGATGGATGTTCTGAGGGACAACGGAGATGTCCAAACGAGCAGCCACTCCAGGTCGAAGATAGGCGCTGCTGTCGGTAACGATCTTTGTGCGACCCAAAGTTGCCTCCAACCGCAAGACTCCTAGATCTGCTACTCCACCGAAAAGATGTAGTGATAGTGCGGCTGGCCGCCATCAGCCAGTTCGATCTCCTGCTCAGGATAGCGGTCGCGGAGTTCGGTCTCCAAGGCCTCCGCAGCCTCCATCGATGTGGGCTGGCCGCGATAGAGAGTGATGATCTCAGATTCCCCTGCCTCCATCTCACCCAAGAGAGCGAAGACCACGGCCTCGGGAGTGTCGCCGTGGGCCACCAGATCGTCGTCTTTCAAGCCGATGAAGTCTCCTTCCGCCACCTCAATGTCCCCAAGGCGGACATCCCGTACGGCGACGGTGACTTCGCCCGTCTGCACGCTGGTCAGCGCCGCTTCCATGAGCTTCACGTTGGTGTCCAGATCGGCCTGCTGATTCAGCACCAACAGCGCGCTTATGCCTTGGGGCATGCTCTTGCTGGGAACCACCTGCACGGTCTTGCTCGACAGTCGCTGCGCCTGCTGAGCAGCGAGGATGATGTTCTTGTTGTTGGGCAGGACGATGATCTCATCTACGTCCAGCCCCTCGATGGCTTCGAGCAAGTCCTGCGTGCTGGGATTCATCGTCTGCCCGCCGGGGACGATGGCATGGACGCCCAGGCTGCGGAAGACTTCCTCCAGCCCCTCTCCTGCTGTCACCACCACTGTGCCAATGGGGCCCAACATGGCCGGTGAAGAAACCAGCGCGGCCAGCGGCAGTGCGGGGGCCTCCGCCTTCTCCAGGCCCTCATCTCCCTTCGGCCCTCCCTCGCTCACAAAGCGCTCATACTGAACCTGCATGTTCTCGATGATAACCCGATCGACTTGACCGAGACCCACGCAGTAGTTGAGTGGGGTACCCGGCTCGTCCGTGTGAACGTGCACCTTCACTGTGCAACTGTCGCCAACGACGAGCACGGAATCGCCCATCAGGCTGATGTCGTGCCGCATCTGCTCCACCTTCAGCCCATCCCCCAGCACGATGCACTGCACGTCGTAGCCGTATTCGCCTTCAAGCACTCCGGCATGCTCAACCGTCTCCAGAGCAGCCGCCGCTTCCACCCCGACCGGCATGCCCTGCAGGCAACGAAACATCCCCTCTAGAATGCGGAACAGGCCCAGTCCTCCTGCGTCCACGACGCCAGCTTCTGCCAGCACAGCCAGCAGGGTGGGAGTCCTCTCCACAGATTCGGTTGCCACGTGGACGATGAGCTCGAAGAGGGCACGCAGGTCGCGAAGCGTGCCCGCCTGCTGCAGCGCCTCAGCCACCTCGCGGATGACAGTGAGAATCGTCCCTTCGACAGGGCGCACCACACCCCGATAGGCCGTATTGGACCCGTCCTGAAACGCTTTGACTAACTCGGCAGCGTCCACGAGATCCTCACCGGTCAAGCCGTGAGCTATGCCGCGCAAGATCTGCGAAAGGATGACGCCTGAGTTACCCCGCGCCCCCATCAGCGCCCCGTGCGCTGCCGCCTGCACGACCGCAGCAGCACCCCTCGTCTGCACAGACTCGATTTCCTCGAGGGCAGCCTGCATGGTCAGGAGCATGTTAGTGCCCGTGTCGCCGTCGGGGACAGGGAAAACGTTGAGCGCGTTCACCTCCTGGTGGTGCTGCTCTAACCAGGCGCTGCCTGAGCGGAAGAGCGCCCGGAAGTCTTCTCCATCCAGGCTGAGCACAGCACTCCCCAGAGGATATTTGTTGATCACCTGTCCACCACCGCCTGCCGCTGATTGTGAATGAAAGGCCGACGTTGCCACGATCTTACCCTAACCTCCGCCAATAGCAGGAAGGGAGCCGGCCGCCGATTTCGGCTGGACCGCCTCTCCATTAGCGTCCTTGCTCGCTGACGCGCAAACCCTGTACGTGCACGTTGACCTCAGCCACGGGCACGCCCAGNGCCTTCTCCAGCCGGTATTTGACCCGGTTCATGATACCGTGAGCTACCTCGGAGATGCGGGTGCCGTACTCCACGATTACGTAGAGATCGACGACGATGCGCTCGCCATCCACGCGCACTTCCACGCCTCGCCGCGCCCGCTCGGGACGCAGGAGTTGCGCCAGCCCGCCCATCAGGCTCTTGCTGGCCATACCCACAACGCCGTAGCATTCCAGCACGGACTCGCTGGCGATGGTGCCGATGGCCACCGGTGAGATCTCGATTCTACCCAGAGTCGTCTGTTCAGACATGATGATCCTTGCTCCCTGGCAAGCAGGTCAAACCGCCAATTGTGCAGAGCACGGTTTGCGCAGATCTGCCGCTTGTGGTAAGATGACCCCCGCCTTGAGCGGGGCGTGCACCCCAGCCTGGCTTCTCACTATCTCCCGGTCACTGACCGGAGTTCAAGAAAGGGGGTAATCGGCATGGCAAAATGTGAACTCTGCGGCAAAGGGCCACAGTTTGGGCATAACGTCAGCCACTCTCACCGCAGGACCAAGCGGCGCTGGGCGCCCAATATCCAGAAGGCGACGGTGGTCAAAGACGGAGTCACCAGACGTATGTCCCTGTGCGCCAAGTGCCTGAAGACCCTACACAAAACTCGCTAGGGTGGGCGGCTGTGAAAGCCGCCCTATCTTCTTCTAGAACCCCCGTTGATGCCCCTGGTTGCGACCGGGGGCGTTTTCTATCCTCTGATCGCCTCCCATACACCCAATCATACACTTGTTCGGCGAAAAGCGCAAAGCAGCTACCCAGACTCCCAACCCCGATGACCGACTGCCAACGGATTCGAGCCTGGCCACACGCCCCCGTATATGGTTGGTCACTGGTCGTTCGACAATTGGTCATCGCCCAGGGCCTTGCGCTGGCGGAGCTGCCCGCAGCCGGCCTCGAT